>Ga0157363_1002194_pt1 | contig 17041 bp, 5 predicted proteins | sample AttsexASBM1_FD_111477 | JGI IMG/M metagenome (GOLD analysis project Ga0157363, IMG submission 111477) | Fungus gardens microbial communities from leaf cutter ant in Ribeirão Preto, State of São Paulo, Brazil - Atta sexdens ASBM1 | ecosystem: Host-associated > Fungi > Mycelium > Unclassified ... | reverse complement strand
TGCCGTTTTTTCGGCGTTTTACGATTACCGTTTTCTTCTTATGTAAACTTCATACGCTATTTTTCACAGAACTGATATTCACGTTTGGATTATCAAAATACGCAATTTTTTCTCGGATTTTTCAATTTTAGCTCTCGCCTGTTTTGTTCTCAAAATATACGCAATAAATATATGTTTAACTGCAAATATTATTGTGACATTTAACTTGATTGTGCTCTCATATCGTGTTTCTTTTCTTCTTCTTTTACTGAGAGATGTAAAAATCAGTCTGCCTGATTTCGCTGACCTGTTACGATCTCCGCTCGTCAGTCATGCTTGACAGACAATTTATCAAACACACTTCACAATCTGTCACTGGCAACGAGGCGTAGTTTCTTACATGTCCAAACCCATTATTCGTCTACGTTAAAGCTTCGTAGATAAATTTAAGATACCTTTTACATACTTTATCGTACATCGTAGCACAATTATATCATATAAACAATTAAGGTAATCATTTTCGACGAATCAGAGCTATGTTTATCAACCTCGAAAACTTTGTTTTGTTCTTTACAGATAATCTTTAGAAAATTCTGATTACATTCTTTCATTTATCGCTCACCTTTTCTCTTATCGTTAAATTAAACAATTCCATAACATTTTATTCAGGCATGAAATGATATCGTTATCAATCATTCCATCACGTTGTTAATCACTGTCAATAGTCATACTGATTATGAGTAATCTACTTATCATTGTATATCTTAATTATGCATCTTAGGAAGTTAACGTCTTTCACATACACACACACACACGCACGCACACACACACACACACATAAACGTGTTCATTTCCTTCCTTTGTACGAAATAATAGATAGCTCAATTATTAAGTTTGTCTTGGAATGAATAACAAAATTAATCTATTACGTCTATAATTTGACGTGGCTAATCTGTCTACAAAATAAGATGAAAGATGTGAGAGACAAGTGAAAAATTCAATGCTTACAATAAATCACGATCCTTTTTCGGTATAATTACCAGACGTCACTTCCTTTGTTCGGAATTCTTTTTCTTTCCTTTGTGTCGCTTATATACAAACGCATCCGCTCTCTTGTCTGTTTTGCTTGTTATTACAGACACGTCATAAAGTAAAATATACCACCGTCTTTGAGTTAGTAAAACTCTGGTGACTCAAAGGTACCGGATCTGGTGACAAAATCCTTAAATTGGCGATCCCACTCTCGGCTAACACCGTCAGAATGCGGAGAGACGCGTCCGTGTGCGACGCACACGAACGGCGAGTTCCAATCCCTAGGGCACCCCAGAAGAGTAAATTTATTTCTTTCATTACGGACGGAGCGGGTCGTGAGCTCTCGGATATCAGCGCTGCAAGGCGGGGCGCATAAATCTGCAGCCTAGCGTAAGGAAGAGGGCGAGCGGAGAGGAAGAGACACAGAGCGAGAGGGATGTGGGTGGCAAACCGTAGATTTCTAGAGCCGGTGGCTCTCTCTTTGTCTCTCTCTCTCTCTCTCTCTCTCTCGTCCTCTGTGTCGTAGGGGTGTGAGAACGAGTCGTGGAGAGAAGGTCCGTTTCATCCCTCCATCGTTTCCATCGCCGGGGTGCCGCGACAGGCGGTGGCAGGCTCAGCTGGCTCAGCAAAGTGAAATATTCGGTGATTTTAACCGTCGGGATGAATGGTCCCGCCCGTATTTCGCCTTTCATGGCGCCCTCCGTCGATTGGAATCCGTGTTATTTCGGGGCGATTATGCGTGTCGCTGAATCTCAATTAGTAACTTGTCGGAGATGTAACCGAAAATCTTTATGCGCGCGTCCCTCGTCTTTAACTTGTCGGTGTACTAGATAACGAATCGATTTCTTTATTTTATTTTATTTTTTTTCGTTTTGTGCAATAGTGCCAAGGACATGTTTATCTGAGACTAAATAAGCAAGTGCTATAAATAGATTATCTTGAAATGCCTTTTAATTATTAACCGTACATATGGCTAATTAACATTTTTGTTGTATCATCGTAATGATAATGTCATACTTTGTAAAATTCAAAGCACTTGTGAAACATGACTGCATGATGGACGACCTACGAGTTTACAAATAATTTAAAAATAAAATACTAGTTTCTCGGTATTTCGATATTTATATTATTGAAATAAAATTTATTTTTAATAATTTATAGATAATAAAAATGTAAATGATTATGCAAGGCACTTGAAATATTATCATAAAGAATTCTAAAAGATGCTTGCGTATTATAAGGTGATGAATTTAATATTTGTTTTTTCTTTCTGTTTTTAATTTATTATCTATTGATTTAGAAAGTCTCGTTTCCAAGAGTGTTCGAGTTTAAGAAATAAACGTTCTTATAATTGATTGTAATAAATCTAGTTTAAAACATTTTTTGCAAGAACATAGTCTAGTATTTAATTTAATTTTCATGTCACTGCTTAACAAGTCTAACGGGTTAGCCTACTAATTAAAAATATATGCTAAAGTGAAAAGGTTTACCGTCGTGAAAGTTAAAATAACAAGCATAAATGACGTATTGCTTGCAATTAGTGAACCTTTAATGTTTATGCCGTGTCCCATAATTCATTTACGTCTATAAACCAGCGGAGTATATCAGTTCCAAGATTTGTGCTGACGCAATTAGAGGAAATAATGTCGCAGCTCGCGAATAAAACTTTCCGGGCGTCTACATATTTCATATTAATCGCTACACATTTCATTATAATTCTAACATTATTCATTTACGTTATTTCATTTCTCCGTACAAGCGCGTCGTTTTTATACCGTCGCCAGAGCGGAATGTTTCACTGTTCTTATTCAAGAAACGCATCTTGTATGTGTATCGTAATAACGTTCAAGTTATAGGAATGAAAGAAAAAAGAAATAAAAAGGGATTATATTTTACGTTTGGATTAACTGAGCGGGTCGCGCGTTTCGCCTCATATTAATTAAAACCTTCAAAGCCAAACGCGCCGCGTTGACGTTAACGTGATTTAACGCGAACCCGCGAGATTACATTACGAATAAACATGTCAATCAGCCGCTCAGACATTTTGTGGAAAATCAACGGCTGGCGCGTTTGGCAGCGCGGCTCGGCGTGTCTTTTCTGCGACGGACATGTGTCACGATCAGAATGTCGGAGTTACGCGGCTCCGTATGGAGCGTTTCCTTTAGCTGTCTCCTTAGAAGAGCCCTATTGAATCAAGGAGGAAAATTAGAGCATTCAAAGAACGTATTAGCCGATGTTAATAGAATCCAATCAGTGCTTCTCTTGTAGTTCTTCTTATCGTCAAAAATATAGACTTTTGTGAGTATTCGATTTCTTTCTCACGAAAGCTTTCTTTCAGAAAGATTTCTTTCAGCTTCTAAAAATGTTATTAGACTTCTAAAAAAAAAATATAATAATATTTCGTAACGTCTTTTTCGTAACGTCTTTCCGATATCCTATTTAATCTTTTTCGCTAATGGAAATAAAAAAAAGTACAGATAGAAGAAATGTACTGGATTACCAATAACGACGGATCGCTATTTTCGGAGTTTCCACTTTTGTTTTCTTTTAGTTAGCAATCATTTATATTGTCGCATTGTAAATCGCAGTATCCGCTTTTATTGTAATAAAATAAAAAAATGTTGATTGTCATTGCTAACTAGTTTTTTATATTGTCGTTTTATTTTGTCGTTGAAGTCGCTTGCGTTAAATATATATATAAAAAATATTTGAAATATGAAGAATTACTTCTTAAAATTTTTTAGAATACTTAAGGATCATTCTGATTAAGGGATAGTTCCTCATCGTAGACGTTTTGAATATGAGGAATCACTTCTTAATCCTCATATAACCTTATATTCCAAACTGTTAAGTTTCAAAAATATAGAGTTGAAGAAAAATTTTGTCTTTTTTTAAAAAATTCTGAAAACTACTATAATTACTTGATAAAACTTTATAAATGCTTTAAGGATATGAAGGCTCATTTTTTGAGCTATACATTATCTCTTATTCAGGACAGATCTAAGGAGAAGCTGGACATTTCTAAAACATTTTGAATATATGGTTATATAAAGTTTTTATTTTGAATAATGTAAATTAATGTGAGGAATCACTTCTTAAAATCTTTTATTCAGAGATACAGAGTTGAAGAAAAATTTTGCTTTTCTTTCAAAAATTCCGAAAATCACTGTAATTATTTTGAAATTTTGAAGGCTAAAGATATGAAGGCTCATCTTTTATTACATATTACCAATATAAGTTTTTTTATATACTTGTATTCATATAAGTATCCCAGATTTTTCTTTATTCCGTATTTATTGTGTGATTTATAAAATAAAAACGTTAGACGTATTTTTATTAGGGGCGTCAATGATAAAAAGTGACAGTAATAAAATAAGAACCAACAGACAAAATTGACTTGTGAAAGTATCTTTTTAGAGATTGGATACTGAATTTTATATAGCATACTTAACGAATCTTTTGATTAGTTATAAGTGTCAGGCTTGTTGACGATGTTTCACGTCTAAGTATCTCAGCCATTCGTTATAACATCATGCGGTAAATGTCAGATTGTCGATAGCATACCGTAAATAAAAGCAGCAGACGACTCGCCAAGTATTATTTACGATTTCCGTAGTTACAGGTTTTTTTCTCTTTAGCGGAATGTCGGAACTTCTAATTAAGCCATCCTCTTGTTTTCATCGGAAATGCTCGCGTCTATTAAGCAAACGGCAAAGCCCACAGCTTTCTTTATTATTACAATCTGACAATATACATAACTAACGGTAATATGTTTTGTATCACGCGCGAATGCTCGATGAATACACATTTCAGTGAAATACAGCGGCGCATCTGATTATTTCAGGAAATTACGCTCGTGCATGTTGTTTATTTTCGGAGTCGGCGTATTCTTTGCCGTTTACATCATCAGATTGTACGACGAGTAAGGTTTACCACGATATGATATTTATTTGCCGCTAAATCCCTAGCAATCTTGGCAAAACGACGTGCGTTGGTTGGGTCGACGGTTACTACCTGCGAGAGATTCCTTTGTCAGCCGAGGAAACCTGGCTAGCGCGATTAGTGCGTCCCTGAGCGACGTCTATCAGGCGTGTTCTGGCCAGTCTTACGAGTCAGCGCGGACAATTTAGCACATCAATAACAGGCCGCAGATAAAAGCAGCCCATACATCGTGGTTGACGTATCGTTTGTAATAAAACACAAAGGGGGTCTAGCCGCCAGCGGCATCTGTGTACCGCGCTCCGCGCGCAGTCGTTCGTTCATTCTTGCTGTTATTAACAGGCCGTACATCGTGGATGTTTTCTACCTACCGTCTCCCGCCGAGTCATACATCACCGTTGAATGCGCGACAGCAAAGAGCAACTATAATTCATCTATAAGCTACAGCCGATCCCTCCCGGCAGAAATATGGTGGAAGATGAAATCGATAGGTCAAACGTTGCTGACGGCGTTTACGTCATACGCGTAAAATTCAGTTTCCGCTAATCTCATTTCGTAGGCCAAATTAATTTATTGTTAGAGATTCTAAGTACTGGAGCTTGGTAAGTAAAATTTAGAAAAACTTTACAACTTTTTGCGGAGGACTTTTGAATGTTCTGTCATTAAAAAAAATATCATTTTAAATAAAAGGACTTTTAAAATATAAAATAACCATTGAGAAACAGTGATGAAGGAAGTTGTAAAAGTTAAACTCAGTTAGTGGATGTTTTCCAGCAAGAGAGACACAGATAACACAGTATAACTGTATAAGGTTGGAACATTTCACAGAAAGGAAAAAGTTTGATTTGTTGATTCTTTTATGCTTTATGCATTATGCGTTATGCAAAGATCCTTGCTTCAGTCTTAAGGGCTAGCACACAAAATATATGAGCATAGCATAGAATAAGATCATCTAGACCATCCAGCATAAAGTCGCCATATTGATTTACATAACATGCTCATTGGTCCAGACAGTCTTATGCTAGCTATATATACTATGCTTATGCATTTTGTGTGCTAGCTCTAAAAGATCCGTCAAAGTATACTGCATAAAATTCAGTATCCAATCTTTAAAATATATCTTTCATTTCTATCAATCTTTCAAAAGTCAACTTTGCCTCTTGGTTTTTATTTCATTTATTGCCTCTTTTTATCACTGACACTCCTAATAAAAATATGTCCAACACAGTAAATCATTTCGCCTTTGTTTAACATTGGCAAACAACAAGGATAATAATTTACTCTATTATACTGTGTCATCTATGTCTCCATTTATACCTAATACAAATTATTCAAAATGACATGTTGCCGTTCATCATCATTTTTATTCCTAATGTTACTCATCGAATTAATCGAATTAAAAATTATCGCGCCTCCTTCTTACCATTCACGCGCGCGCGCGCGCGCGCGCGCGCGTGTGTGTGTGTGTGTGTGTGTGTGTATATATACGAAAGCTTTTAATTTCGACGAGGCGATCATGCGATGACCTTTTGAGAAAGTTGCACCGTGCGTAGCGAATCCATTCTGGGCGTTCGCTAAAACATGCGCGTCTGTTTTTCTCTCGTTTCGATAAATTGTCCCGCCGATGCGGAAAATCGAGCGGATGCGTAACGTATACGGAGGGATCGAGTATAGGGAATCGATCATGCAGTAAACGCTTGCTCTCGAATAGTGAGGACATATTTCGATACACGGGGGCAAGGAATTGTGTTCCAAACGATTCGAATAACATATCGCTGAACTGCTTCATTTTTTCTTTTTTTTTTTTTATTTTTTCGTACGTCTATGTGTACTCAGGATAGATATTATCGCGGCGTGAAGCTCTCAGACATCTACCCGGCCATTTTTCTTAGGGTTACCCATTTCGGAGGAAACGTTAGACAGCTACTACGTTATTTCCATCGATCACGTCGAGCAGAGTAGACGATGTCTCGTGACGAAGAAGTATCGGCGCGAATCCACCGCGAAAATATTTCTCTCTTTTGCCAACACACGTATCAAAGGCGGTTTTATAAATTATATGTTAAAACATATTTATTATCGTTAGAATTTTTGTGTAATCGCCGCGTTAAATAATTCCACAAAATTATCGCAGTCAATATTTACAAGCGGATATTTCATTATTTAATCGTGTATGACAAATCGGATTAAAAAAAAGTGCAATATGAGATTGTTAAGCAATTTATATATATATATATACATATTCTACAAAAGAGTTGTGGCACAATCGTGTTTAATTTTATATTGCATATTTATCAGTTGAAGATAAGTTTTCAATACAATGTCTGTAAACGTTTATCGTTTTATATTGGTGTCAAAATGATATCAATGACTTTGTGAATTATCAGATTGCATTATACAATCCTCTTCTTTTAACATTTATATAAATATAAATAAAAATATAAATATGACTGAAAACGATAAAGATTGTCAAGCATGAAGAGATTCGATGTAGTTTATCTGAAGGAAAATTGCATACAGAAGAACGATAATGTGAAGATACGAGATAGGAACCAGTTTCCGGAAGCACGGTTCATAACTAGTTGAAAAGACTGATCGTTCTTCTTGGGGTTTGTTTGTACCACGAGCGCGACTGTTGTGACATAAACGGATTCATCCTAAAGATTTCCTCTCTTTTGCTTCTATGAACGGCTGTCACTCGGCGGCTCGTTTGCCGAGCCACCATCCTCGAAAGAAACTTTAGACGTCTACCGCATTATTTCCATCGATCATGCGGTGTCAAGGCGACAACGTCGTCACCGACGGCCTCTTGGACATCTCTTCAAAATGCTTGATAGAGAGTCTCCCTTTTCTTGCCGTGACTGTCATAGGGTAAACAGTCATGAACGGCGGCGGCGGCAGCAGCCTATGTTTGAAATGCGGAAAATAAAGAATCTAGCGAATCTGTGGACGGGGAGGATGAGGTAAAAGATGGCAGAGAAAGAGTTCATAGGAGGAGCAAGAGACACGAGGAGCAGAAAGAAGGGAAGGGGGAAGAGAGAGAGAGAGAGAGAGAGAGAGAGAGAGAGAGGAAGGGAGAGAGCCAAGCGCGGCAGACCGGATGATGAATTAGCCGAGATGACCTCTCGCGCGAAATCTCTCCGCTAGCTCTCGCGGTAGGCAGCTCCCGTGATGTCGGCCCCGAGATGATGGATCGCTTCGCGTCACGGAGCCATTCATCACCTCCATCTATCAGCCACCCCTTCACCTTGCTTTAGAAAGCGAGCATTCGACGGCTATCTACTCGCTTCGGATAGTGATTAATGTTGATCGGAGCGCACCCTGTTATTCGACCTCACTTCTCTCTCTCCCTTTCTCTCCTTCGTTCCTCCTTCTCTTTCTCTCTTTTGCTCCCGCTCTCCCTTCATTGGTCTTCCCATCTCGCTCCTTCCTACGAGCAATGCGCGTCCACGCATTCCTGGACGTTGACTTCGTATCAGCCACGTACGTCCATCTTCCGAAATGTCAGTCGACCTGACGAAAATGGTCGAAGGGATCGATCGCGTATGTGTTTATAGCGCGAGGTTGAACGATACGTTTCTTCGTATTGAACGATACGGTGCAATGCGGCATAACTTCCTACGATATAGCGGTACACTGTATAGCGTCTGGCATTTTACATCGCGACATATATTATGGCTTATCGATACGTATTTCCGTGTTAGCTGCAGTTAACGCGAAACTGCCGCATACATTCGTACGCGATTTCTTTTCTACTTTTTCGTAAGAATTTATTACACAAAGAAAAAGAAGAAGAGAAGGAAAGCTCCTTATGTTTTCAAATTTGAGATCACGTGGAAATAAATTGTGGTATTCAATAAACGAGTTTCTCGATTAAACTTGTTAGCCGTTATAGTTAAATAGTGACTTTGCATTGCGTTATAGTAACAACATTCCTCATTGTAACTTTACGTTATTTAGATGGAATCGCCATCCTGGCTATCAGCCAATATTAAGATTCCCGTTCCTACATCGCGGAATCGCTCCTGCCTTTGGTAAGCCCGTCGATATGCGATCGCTGGGAATTCCATAAGGAAGACGCGGGAGTCTGCACGAGTACGTACATACGAAGGATAACTAATTGTAAGGTCAGCCGATGCCAGGAATTTACATAATACGACAACGCAGCGATCAGCTGAGTGGTCGGTCGCGACGAGGTTCAAGCGATGCGCGGAAAATGGCTGATAATGTTGTACAGGTCGTATATCGTAGTCTTCTTTAATAATCGAGCATTAATCTTTTTTTTTTCCTCTTGGCCGTACAGACTCGACTTTCACGTGACCGTTTCCTACGATTAGCTGACGAATAATTGTACCTAATAATACGTTATTATAGTAATGTGCCTTTCGAATTGGCACGTTGGTTTTACGACTTTGACGATTGCGGGATGTGTTGAATGTTGCGGGGTCAGAGGTATGAACTTCGCCTCGCCGTCCCGTATTTCATGTATATAAACTATTCGCGCGTAACATATTTTAAATTGTACATCGAGCCATTTTCATTCCGAAATTTTTGTAGAACTGTATCGAATAATTCAAGTTCTTAATCTATCTTCTTTATCTCTGCTAATAATTATATTGAATTATTGAATTGAATACAAGGGATAAGGTTCTTTCTCAATCTACAATATATGAATAGCCCATTGACGAAAGTCGTTATATCTCTGCATGTAAAATTTTTTTGGCGAGAGAGAACAAACTTGTATAGTTCTTCTGATTCAGCTATTAATAAAATCTTTTTTTAATTAAGAGAAATTGCTTTGGCTAACAAACCATGTAATATGGCATGAGAAAAATATAATTTCTATTTATTAAAATAAAACTTGACTGATTTTACTAGAGAAAGAATTTTAATTCATTTTAGAGTTAAAAAAAAATGTCCGCCATTTTTATTAAAATGACCGATGGATATAACTACATTTACAGCAGGGATTTGGGGATTTAATTTCTTTTGCAATTAGACTCACTTTTCTCTTTTGATTTTAAGATTTGTATCTGCTTCAGCATATTTTTAAAACGTTCAATTTGTAATTAAAGAATTAAGGAATCGAGGAGTTCCGTATGTAATTTTTAAATATTTTTGATATAGTTATTTTTGAATATCGGGACTAATTGCATCATACAGATGGTCGCGATAAAGAAGCCGAAGTACGTGCAAAAAATTTCACCAACTCTTTGCGTGTACACGTAAATATGCTCGTGGTTTTTTTTTAATCGAGGGTTGTTTTTAAGTAACCATTAACGACTTTAATTAATCGTCAACTTTTTAATCTTAATTTTAAAGCGCGCAGTCTCAAATCGGTCAAAGTGATTAATGACGCGTAAATACGGGCGTGGTAGCAACCGGTTTACAATATATTTTGCAACATAGTGGAACACCACTCTGAAGATAAAAGTTGGGATCAATTTGTCGCGCATTACTTTTTTTGCAGTAAACATGTTTTGATCTATGTTAGTGAAACTGGTTCCGCGACTTAACGTCGCCTGTGAAGGCATCAGAATTCCGTAAATGTCAATCGACAGCAGTATTCTGGTGACGCTTACTGGACATATTATTACTGCTAAATCAATATAATCCGATATATGACATGTGCTTTTAGTATCCCTAAATTAATAAAAAAAAAATCGTTTATATTCGATACACAAGTCTATAATTAGCGTATTACTCAATTGCAGCGTTTAAGAATAATAGCTCCAGTGTTTAGCATTTATAACTACGTAGTGTTTATATATTCTTGGATATATATATATATATATAGGATAATGTCACAATTGCTTATTAAATTGCTTATTAAAATTGCTATGATACCGTGTTACTATGATATTTAATGAATTTATGTATCCGCGATCTGTCTGTCCTGTCGACTCCGGCGTCTGTCGCATCTTTGTTTCATATAAGCTACGGCCATCTAATTTCCAAGTAAAATGTTAGCGACAAAAGCCGTATAACGAGGCACTCGAGAGGAGGCAGGAAGTCGCAGACGCCACGTTGGATGGGACATTGATGAGGAAACTTCGGTTGGTTATAGCCCAGGTTCGTGATAAGGAGCGAAGGAGTTCCTAAGTAAGAGGAGGTATAGCGGTGCTTGTCGAGGGGTTAAACCCGAGCTATCTCTTGCCTCGCGTTATCCTGCTAGCCCGTATATATCCGGTGTAGTCGAGGGTAGATATACCTTTGGGCAAAGAGGCGGCTTTCCACGGTCCTTATCGTACCGTTTTACAATCTAAACGCAAGGAATCAGGAAGGATCAGCCGCGGCAGTGCCGTTAATGAACCGCGATGTAGTCCACGCTACTTTTACTTGGGGTAACAACACGAAAAATACAGTCTATCAGCGTGTTGAATTTCCTATCTTTTACTTCGAGTTATTTGCGTTGTTTTTTTAATTTAATACGGAATAATGTGTAGCTTCGCTTAAACTCGATTTATTCTAATTATTTTAAGAACAGCAATAAAATAAACTTAAAAAAAGTTTAACTCTTATGAAATTTGAGTAGAGAAAATTACATTAAAAAAAGAAAAAGAATATTGCAATTTCGATAAAAAATGTTAAAATTAATATCTTTGGTATCATAAAGTTTTAATTATTCGTCGCATAATTTTTCGTCTTTTTTTCCTCTATAATGTCTTGTGGTTATTCTCTCATTTCTCTCAGCGCCGTAATATGTATATCTCCAAAATAAATTGAAAGCAAAGTGTTCATTTGTATCCGACAGGAGGCAGCCGTTGCATTTTAATCAAGCTACCGATCTCACCATCTCGTCCTGTCGTCTCCGTCCTCATAATCGAGCTCGTATCACCACTGAGTGCCGGTGACACTTATTTCATTAGCGTCAAGTAGAATTATACAAGTCGTAGCGAGAAGCGGCAGTGCAGAGGGACGTGTGTGCGGCTTAAGTGATTCCGAGTACAGCGATTCAATTGTCGCTCAAACGAATTCCTGGTAGAGAAAGCGACGTTCAAGTATGAAAATGATATTGCCTTGCGAGAGATATGCTATTTCACGAGTCGTTGCGAAAATTGTACACCAAATATTCGAGATACAATCCGTTTAAAATTTTTCTAAAGTGGATTCTCGGCGCGTTTCGACGATTCTATTCTGTCTATAGAAAGTTTAGGATTTGTTATTCGGTAAATCTCCCGCGGATATTTCTCGATATCATTTCGTTGATAAAAAAGTGACATATCTTAAAATTAGCTTAACTTTTTAATAGAGCATTTTCAAAATTCTTAATTGGAACAACGTTTTAATTAGGATAGTGAACATGCAATTTCTATAACTTTATTTTTTTTATGTTATACTTTCAATGATGATTCTTTAACTTTTTGAAAACGAGAGCTTTTTAACAAAAAAAAAAACCTTAAAAAAGACATTATTCTTAATAGTTTGCCGAGTCATTTAATTCTGAAAACAAAATTCTAAAATTCTAATTTCAAAAAATAATCTGATTATCGTGAAATTCAGTTTTAGATGGTTCTTGATATCGTCGAGTTTAAACGTAGCTTGAAAATATCGATTTTCAAAAATGTAGTTACTTCCATGAAGAAGGATCTAATGTCAGAGGGCTCGTAAGCAGAGTTTGAAAATCAACTTGGAAAGCAGTACTAACTATTTACGTGACACTGATAAGCTTCCAATAAAGCGAAATTGGAAACTTGTGATGTTTTGCAATTAAACATTCTCTGAAACCAAGTTTTATGTGTGATAATCAGATTATTTTTTTTTTTAGATTAAAATTGACCTTTTATCATGTATTTAATATTGAATTTAATATTGAGAATAACCTCCTAGAAAGTCGAAACGTTTATTTATAAAAGGTTTTACATTAAAATATTAGCAATAATAACTTGTTTTCATGACCTCTTTTTATTTATTGAATTGATATTTTTTAAAATTTCATCCATATTGGATTCATCATTTTTAATTATTTTTTACTTCAAATTTAAATGAAACATTATGCAAAATTATTATATAAGCCAGGTTTTATAAAAAGTTAATCAAAACAGTTTACAAAATAAAAGAGGATGACCCTCAAATGGAATTGTCCGTGCACAAAGGGTTAATTATTGAGGTAATTTGAGGTAATTTTCAAAATTAAAACATTGTAATCGTAGTGCAGTATAAATTTCATTCCTTATCAGACTTGTTTTATATAAGCAAATGAGCTACAAACGCGTTATTTTTCGATATACAAAATATACATATATACATATATATTAGTCTTTAGGATCGATTTCCTTTCATTATCTCAAAAATGTTGCACCGTAGAACTTTATCGAGCAACGTGCGAAGCCTTCCTATTCTTCACGCAGCGAGATCCGCTGATAAATCCCAAGCAGTTAATGAAAATTCCCCCGTTGCTATTGATCAATCGCTCCTACGAGCCATGGACGAGCCGGCACGCCGCGCCGGCGAGCGCCCGGATACTAACTTTCGAACATTAAAAAAAACAGGTATACTCGTTAATTTTGCACTTTAATAGGCGGCTCTCCGTTTCTGCGGGCTAATCACTTCATAAATACAGCACACCAGATACAACACACAGATACAATGTTGTTCGTATTAATCCGTAAGAATTGCTAGTTTACGACCGGCGTGCAGCAACGATGTGTCTTTCGGTTCGTTTCCACCGCGTCTGCATTACATCACGTGGCTAATTAAGCTTTCATTATTCTTCATGAATTATGGCAGCAATTCGCCGACTTTCTCTCACTATGGCACATGGACACGCGAGCGACGTAGGCTCGTCAGGGATTCGCTCGTTGAATTTCAAATGAACGTCTATCCGCGAGTGATTGTAAAAGATCTATCCTTCTCTTTTTTTCCTTCATTATTTTTTCCTTTTCTCTTTCTCTTTTCTTCCTCCTTTTTTTAATTGGCAAAACGAATTACAACGCGACTTATTTCTTGCTAGTCTATTCATTTTCGGAGTGTGATTATTGGAAGACAACGTAATGCCCTGTTGACAAGCATGAATGATCCATAAGTTGCATCATCAAGAATTAGAAATTTGGTGTACTTAATTTAATTTTATTACTGTAGCCAGCGTAAGGGAGAAAGCTGTGGGATATTCTTGACAAAATGGTGATATTAATTTATTGTCGAATCCTCGTCGTGACGCCATACATTAAAATGTTTATTGCATTCTAAAAATATAGATATGAATTTAACACGCAATATTTATATTATATAATTCTTATCGTGTGATTAATATTAATATTAACATCAAGAGATATGAATTTGAAATCTCTAATCTGAGTATCAATACTGTTATGATGTAGATTTAAAATGATGGTGTTAAAACTTATGGTGTTAATCCATCTCACGTTGATGCTGAAACTAACACCAACTTGGTGAGAATTAGATATTGTAGACACCGCATGGTGTTAAATCTACATTCATATTTTTAGAGTGTAAGAAGATACAATTGAACGAGTCAGTAAAGTTGAAAAATATTGAGAATTTGTTTCATGTAAATCTCGTTTTCGTCATTTAATCGTTCGTTTGGATATATGAGGTACGTTTCATCGGATTTGCGGTTTTTAAGTTACATAAACAACCGGTCGAAGTCGATATGCACGTCGAAGCAAACATGCTGATTAGTTTCGAAGCTTTTATGTCCTCATAAATAAGCAGTCTGAAATGACGTAATCAGAGATATTTCCGAATAGCTTGATGTTGCAAGCAAGCAGTTCGTAAGTTATGACATGTTTCTTTCGTTTCATTACGATTAATATGAGCGCGTGATGTGTAATTATCGGATAATTATTATCTCGCCATAAATTAATGTGAATTATACCATTTTAATTCCTACCATGTCAATCTCACAAACGAGATTCAACCGCGAAGAATTAATGTTCATTTTCAATGTAGATTAACTTTAATCTCAGTTCTACTCTCTTCATCTTTTTTTATTTTAAAATTAGAAATTTGAAATATTTATACTCGTTTCTATAAACACAAATTAATTTTAAGGATATTTTGATTATATCAGCTAAATATCAGCTAAAAGAAGTATAAGTTATAAAATTAGACTAAGATTAAAAAACTTTTTGTAGTAACTACTATAGCCTGTAAAAAACAAAAAAATAATTTAATTTATACATTACAGTTTTATACAGTGAAATGACCATATTTTAGTACAGTTTTAAGTGAATAATTTTTAAACAAGTAAATGAACTCAAATGAAATTTTTTTTGCAAAAATAATTATTAGAGTTTTATTAGTATATATATATATATATATATATGTGTGTGTGTGTGTCATTTAACTCGTAATGCTATGATCTTGGCAAATTTTTAAAATACGATTTTACATAAAAATCAGGACAAACACAAAAAATAAATACAATAATGGTTTAAATAACATTTAAACCAATAAAAGAATTATGCTCTAGATACTTAGACGTACAATAATAGAATAATCTATGAATTTTTATATTTTTGATGCTTTGAGATATGACATATTTTTATTTCGGCTCACTATTTTTTTTAGTTCTAAGAATTAAAAAAAGATGACGAGTAAATTGAACTCGATTCAATTTATTCTTCATCTTTTTCTAATTCTTAGAACTAGAAAAAGCTGAACCGAAATTAAAGGTAATCTACATTAGTAGAAACGGGCATAAATGTTTGGTTTGCTTTTACTCGTCATATTTTTTGTATATATGTGTGTATCCGTGCATTTCTACGTAACATAAGCAACCGACGTCGTCGGCATCGTTGCACGGCAGTCACGCGAGACCGGATGGAGCGCGTGACCGGCTGCGGCCTGCGGTCGCGACACTCGCAGCGCGTCGCCTCGCCGCGACGACAGGCCGAGGCTAACCGTAAAAATAATAGGGTCTCCAGTGAAATAAATTGAGTTATTAACGTGACGGTATCACAATAAATTATGATGAAGCGGCTCCGGGGGCAAAAAGGAACGGTCAGATAGCGGTTGGCGAGAGGTCGGACGGGGCTAACAGCGGTTGATTGCCGGTCGCTCGTTTGTCTCCATGTAGCCTGACAGGAACTGTCCTGGCCGAAGTAACGTCAGCGCGTACCCTGGCTCGCCTCTGCCGCGGTGTGCGCGCTCGCTGCGCGTCGTGCGCGCACTGCCCGACACGGACAAGACTCGGGGAGCGCCGTTACTCGATGGTGTCCGTAATTAGTTCTGTCCATAGATTGAAACAAATGGTACGTCGGCCGGCGAAACTGGACTCTACGCCCAGTTAAAGGGAGGGATTATAAGGGAGAAGGAGGAATGTGACAGGGAACGCGGCGATACGTCCCTTCTCACGCAACCCATCCTCGCAACTTCGATGACATGGCAAAACGCTCTGCATTTCCCGTCTCTGGTAGAGATCTCGTGATAATATATAGAGCGAGTGTGCGCGTATGAGAATTTTTATTTCTACGCTGGATATCTCTCAGACAACACAATGTCTAAAATTGGGACAGATGTCTTCAATGTCTATTTCTAGTGATATAGATTAACTGTAATCTTAGTTTAATTTATTCTTTATCTTTTTTTAATTCTTAGAAATAGAAAGAGATACAAAGTAAGATTAAAGTAAATTTATATTGGCAGAAATGGGGTTATGTCTGTTCTCGCAAAGATATCTTTAACCTTTCAGTGCCTTGATCTCAGACCTGGTTTTTCATTTTCTGATTAATTTATGATTAGACTTAACCTAATGATTACGTAAAAATTGTATATTTTTTTTAGCTATCATTAATCATTAAATTGATAGTTTGATAGTGAATAAAAGTTTTAAAGTTATCTAAGAAACCAGTTAGTTTAGTGATTAATCATAGAAAAACACAATTTTTGCGTTATTATCAGGTTAAATAAGATTAAATCTGATCCACTAGTTAATCAGAAAATGAAAAACCGAATCTCAATAGGAATAGCATACTCAAGATCTTTTTTACTATATATATTAGTTTTCCATACAAGCCTTCTAGGAAATATAATGATGACAGAGAATATCTTATCATCATGAGGATGTCTCCAGAATAAAGTGTGAGATATGAGTTTTTAAATAAAGGTACATACTGATTTGTTTATT
>Ga0157363_1002193_pt1 | contig 17041 bp, 2 predicted proteins | sample AttsexASBM1_FD_111477 | JGI IMG/M metagenome (GOLD analysis project Ga0157363, IMG submission 111477) | Fungus gardens microbial communities from leaf cutter ant in Ribeirão Preto, State of São Paulo, Brazil - Atta sexdens ASBM1 | ecosystem: Host-associated > Fungi > Mycelium > Unclassified ... | reverse complement strand
CCCCCTCCACACACACACACACACACACACACACACACACACACACACACACACACACACACACACACACACACACACACACACACTCACACACACACTCACACACACACACACTCACACACACACTCACACACACACACACACACACACACACACACACACACATATACATTTATTAGTAATTTAATTAAAGTGATTGTGTGATAATCACTTTGTCGATTGTGATTAACGCATGCGACTATTATTGTTGAATTTATTCAAATAGTAGAATAATACGGATACTTAATAATACTCGTATTCGATCATTTTTCTAGACGTATGAAAATGACTATTCCATTTATTGATTAGCGTGTATCAGTTATGTTGTTTATTCTGTTTACGAATGGAGGCTAATGTCATTGTTACATGGCCAATCGCAATAGTTGATGTGGAATTGTGGAGCAATATATGTGTCAGGATGAAGCTAATTCGCAATGGCTACCACTCGGTCGAATGTGATTAATGATTGATCAGTTGACTGTAATGCTGCGAATCTCGAATTAATTGAAGTTACCTTCCTGGTCAATACAATGCGATATATACCTATCATATGAAACAGAACGTACGCGTTAGACTGCGAGGCAAAGGTGAACATTATTTGGAATGTATTCGAATTCTGAGAGTGTGTTATGTCGACCTGGGGTTAATTAATACTGACTTGATGATTTATTGGTCCTTTCTGCATTATAGGCATGTCTGTGACAGTTGACTAAGATCACTGACAATTAACATTAACATCAGTAGATTGTCATGGCAAAACACATCAAGATGACATATATTTGAAAAATATGTAATTAGCTTAATAATATACACATAATAATAATTATATTATGCAAATTAATTAACTAATGAGAATGGATTAATATTCTTCTTATAGTTTTTATAACACAAACGAGAAAAAATTCATTTTATTATTAAACATTTATTATTAAGTATTTCATGAAATATTGCCGAAATATAATGCCGAAAAAAATAGATTCTCTTTTTTGTTTCTCTCTCTCTCTCTCTCTCTCTCTCTCTCTCTCTCTCTCTTTCTCTCATTATTGTATAGAATAAATGTGGATGTATTTTAAAAGTACGTGATATTTATATTAACAAATGCAATCACATTCTGTAAAAGCGAATAAATGTAAGATATTCCCAATGGGAAGGAGTAAATCCGCTAAGTAACAGTGCTGTAAAGCGTTTATTAGGATAGCGAACGGGATTGACTGAATTACAGGAAATTTATGGGTTTCCTCTGTGACACCCATACATGTGAATGTAGTTTCGCCTCGTAAAATCAACAAAGTGATGTCAAAGTTCAGATTTATCCCGTGAGGATTAGAGATCGTAGCTACACGTATATCTAAACTAATTTGTGTTAAATCGACATTTAATTTATTCTATATAACTTTAGTTGAATAGAGAGGGACCAACTTCTTTTCCTCATTACTGCTTTGTAGCAATGCGCGCTGCTGAAACGGTTTCTCAGAAAAATGTCGGTATCAGCACGGTGATAAATATAATAAAATACGAGAAAGCTGAGACGCGCTCCAATTTTTTCTTTCAAACTTTTTATCTCTTTTTCTCCTTTTTTTCAAAACACGCGTACATTTTTTCTACACGATAAAAAAAAAAATATTCTTCTTCTTTAACATTTCTATTTTCATGTAAAAATATCTTACAAATTATTTATTACCATTGCTGAATAATGTATATATTTTCTTATATACAGATATAACGCAATTAAAAAATTTATATTTATCTATATATGCCTATGAAAGTATAATAATTGTTTGTTGAAGTATTATTTATGGAATTATATATATTGGTTTCTTTAAATAATAATTCTGTAAATCTTATAGCGACAAAGTATAAAAATTCATTTGTTATCATCTCATGGAAATGGTACATGTGCTTCACATTTTAACCGTATTTTCCGTGTAAGACTTCAATTTCACGCTACGATAAGTTCACAACAATTTCGTTCACCTGACCGGTGCACATCTCACCTTGTCTAACTTTACTTTACTACTGATAAAAAATTTAAATTTCTCTTACCTGAAGGTGGAAAGATGTAAGCCATTGCTTAATAAAGAACTACTATCGAATAACTCGAACACGAATATATAAAATAAACAAGAAACAAGAGTTTTATACATTTATTGAATTATTAATTAAATACATCACATATAAATGAAATATCTAAATGTGTCCATTTGAATACATAAATATTAACATGTTCTTTTATTTTCATTCTTAAACATTTATTTATTTTTTTATTTGAAAAATTAAATAAATAATTCTTTTAATTATATATAACATTCTCATTGTAATTTATTTTCACATTTTATATATTAATAATTTTATTTTATTGATGTTTTGCATAATGTGCGAATTGTCCACTTTATAAAAATTACCTACATATGAAGAAAGACGCCAATTGTAAATTTAAAAAAAATTGAAAATATAAAAGTTAATATGCGTTTCATAACTTTTTCATAAAGTGTGTTTAAAAAAGTTTTTATGTGCTGGGGGCAATAAGCCCTAGGAAAATAGTGTTCGCAACGAGAAGCTCAGCTTTCTCATGCATGTTTAAGGATGCATTACAAGTATTTTTTAATAAAATGAAAAAATTATGAAAAAATTACAATTTTTTTCTAAATTGTATTTGCAAATTATGCAAAAAATTTTGCGGCGATTTAGAACCTGAATTAGAAATTATTTTAATAAAGACATGTTTTTTAAAAATAATTAAGATAAAATGAGAAAATTTTTATTTAAATTATGAAATTTAAATTATGAAAGTGTATTATTATATAAATATGGACCATGTTAAACTGTTTTATATGTATATATTGTAACATTTATATTTATACGAATATAAATTTCCAATTCCAGTCACTTTTTGCAGAGACTGATCCTTAACTATGTTCAGTCAAACAAATCGAAACTCATTTAGTTTAATTGTTATCAATTAGTTATCAATTAACTATGCATTATAATTGATGTATTTTTCTTGTTATGAAATCGATTCGCTATACCAGCTCTGCTTGTTTTCATATTTTGATGAATTATTGCAATATTATGTTTCTTTTTAATTAAATTTTCGTAATTACATCTAATAAAGAAAGTCTCTTAAAATCCTTTCATAATAATTTGTCAAGTTTTAATCTCGTTTCGTATCAAATTTCATAATGAAGATTTTTGTAATTGCATATCTTTGATTTGGGCGAAAGTGAAAATGTGTATTGATGTATTCTCTTGAAACTTCACTACTTTTCTGCAATACCAATAATATTAAAGTGTGGATACTAGCAACGAAGAGGATGAAAGCGGTGGCTTGAACTTCTTTTTGTCAACAGTGTCGGTGAGTCACAAATAAAATTTGCATAAGACTGTTAATAGTCTGAGGGATAATGCAGCCACGGAAAAGAAGTTCTGGAAGGGATGAAGTAGCAAAATTATATTAATATGCAATGGTATAAGACGACGCACGATCTGATGCACTATGCCAATATTTTTTCTGTAAAAAACCGCTTTAATATTTTACGAGTCGAAGTTTGCATTTACTAAAATCACAAAAGTAAGAATTGTGATGAAAAAAGTCCTGAAAAATCCGTAACATTAAATACTATTGTCGTGTGTTTGTATTATTACTGACAAAATCTAAGTCAAAGTTTTGAAAGTTATCGCAGAAGTCAATAGCCGAGTAACTTGATATATTTTTTATATACACTTTATTTTTATTTAACTAGCAGGATTCGTCGGAGTTTAGAAATAACAAATATATATTTTTTAATGTTTTTGTAATTTTTTGCATTATTTAAAAAACACGATTATTATTATTCTCCTTAATAAAATGGTTAATTATAATTTTACCCCGAATATAAAAAAGCAATTTTTATAATAGTAAAAAAAATAAATTTTTTAATTACTAATTTCCGCTTAGTGACGTTTGATTGCATTGATAATGAATAATGATATACGATATAAAGTGTGAAGTTAGAATCCCCGAAATTTTCATTTTACATTAGAAAACGCTGGCAGTTTCATTATTACATGAATATTGTAATAAAATCTTGATAGGAAATATCTCGAATGTTACCGCCAGGAAATTTAAATATTTTTTAATATATCGCTATACATTAAAACGTCATGCCACCAATTTTATGGTAGCAGCGCTGTTTTTACGTACATTTTTGGTTATAGCAATTGTATAACATCGTTTGCAATATCTGTTACAGTGTTTCCATAAAAAATGTGTTTGCATACTTTTTTTACAAACGATAGCGAAATGCGAGTTTTTTGATTGCGTGTTTACACGTGCGCAAAAGAAGAACAAATAAAATCGTGTTTCTCGAAATTTAGGACTGAGACTGCGGTTTGATTCACAACTCTCATGAGTATTATTTGTCTTTGTTTAATATTTGACAAATAACAAGAATGAAATGATTTTTAAGCGTTAAATGTGAATCGGACCGCGGCCTGAAGCTTGTAGCAACAATTATACGTTGAGCTATCAGAATATCGTGTATAATAATCCTTCGTACGTGAAGTATTATCGGGCAACATGGTGTAAAGTTACATAGCGATTACACAGCAAATTACTAACTAAAATCCTCAGAACTCCTACAACAGTGTAGTCGTCACGATCTCTGTACTTTGATTAGAAATCCAACATTACATATTATGGAACAGTTTTCGAGTACGGATAATGTTAATCTATATAACTTTTTAGTTTGACCTCATTTGACAAATGGTAAATAGTTCATGAAATGGACTAATAATCGGATCAATTCAAGTTTATATATTGCAGAGTGGAAAATATAATGGTCTGGAAAACCGAAAAAGGAATAATTACTTATATAAAAACAAATTTAAAAAAAAGTATGATATAAAATTTTTTCAAGAAAATTGATTTTTAAAATTCGTCAGATATTCATATAATTGAATAACAATTTTGCTTTCACGTTATTCCATTATTGATTCTTTTTGTTCGTATATTTATACACGTTAATAATACAATTTAAATAATACAAGGTTTTTCCAGATTATTCTTTTTTTTATTGCGTATATTGTTGAAAATATTTTTCTTTCGTTGTCGCATACAGAGTTCTGCTCGACGAATGGAAGAAACACAAATGAATTATGCGTTTCTACTTTTTAATTTTTTAAAATTATCAATAACGAGAACGATAACCAGTTTTATTTATAGTTGTACGCATACACGGAGAGAACGGTTTTGTTTAAAAATTTAACTAGATATATATCTGAAAATAATTTTGTTGGATTATCAAAATAATTATATGTAGGATGCTTATAAATGTAGTTACTAGAATGTCAAAACTTTTTGCAGCATTGTTCATCTTGCATGAAATTTTTATGTAATTATTTTTATGGTTAACAAAATTACAAAATTACAAAAATTATTTTCAGATGTATATATAGCTAAATTTTTTAATTTTTTTAATCCTTCAACAAAATTATACATAATTATGTACAATTATATATAATTATATATAATCATATAATTCCGTGTATCTGATAAATTTTCAAAATCAATGTTCTTGAAAATGAAATCTCACGTTAAGAAACTTTACAGCACATTTTTTGTTTACATTTACATGAATAATTATTCCCTTTTTGATTGTATCACAAATTATGTCTCTGTATTTTATAAGTTATAAAATTATGCGTTATTATTTTTTTATAAATACAGAATTGATTTCTTTATATGAAGTATCATATTGTTTTAAATGGACTTTAGTATAATTTGAATACATATCACATTTGCGCTTTTAATTAGTTGAAAGTAAATTTTAACTAATTAAAAAGATTAGATCAGAAAGAGAGTAACGTTTGATCTAGACACTTCGAAAAATGTACTCTATTCTTGCATCGAACTATCGCACGACAAAAGTTTTCTCTACAATAGTACCTTTTCTGTTAATTGCCGGATATTCATTATCTGTATAACCGAAGATAAAAATCTTTCCTAAAAAAGAAAGAGGAACGTCCGAAGGGATGAATAAAGGGTGCTGGACAAAATCCCTGCAGTAAATGGCGGCAGGACGTCTTCGTTATCTGTCGACAAACCATTCCGTCGATTCTATTCATCGGTTTGTTCTTACACATTTTTTTTAGCTATTAACGATAAAATCGATGAATAAGACAGCTTAGTAGACAACGAGACAACTTGATGAGATCAACTCGTCAAAAAAATTAGAAGAAAAGTGTTTTATATTGAAGATTGAAATGTAACAGTCAAATAGAATTACAAAAAGCGTATCAAAATCGCTTTTTTTTGCACGAGTGCTTCTTGATTAAGATAATATTTTATTATGGAGACGAAGGTTTTCCAGAAAAATTTTAATGTGAAATTGTTGAATATTTTTCAGAGTCTTTCTCTCCGAAATCTTAAGATAAATTCGGTTTTATTAAAAAAATCGAGAATATAATAATGCAATATAATCATGTAATAATGAATGTAATTTAAAATAATCTTTTAAATTAAAAATAAAAAAGATGATGCTTATTGGACGATTATTTTGAGTGCACATTAATTTAGAAATATAAATTTTAAGCTTCAAACAACAGAATCTGTATCGATAACTCAATCTCTAATTTGATCGTTATACAATGTGAAATATTTTTGTATTGAATATCACATGCTTACGTGTTACGCATACTTTACAATTTATTTAACAAATAATCAAGGCTGCGCTGATTCTGTTGATTATTGTCATAATTTTTTAAATCTATTTCACGTACGCAAATTTAATAGATTTTCCTAAAAAAAGAAAAATGTTGTATATATTATTATTCCAAATCGTATATGTGTAATTTGTCTAACTACAAACAGAAATTACCTAAGAGAAACTTTAGTTCCATACACGCGGCTACTTCAAGTACAATGGAACTTTGCTGAAAAAGTCTGCCAGGAAGAAGGCGCGCATTTGTCTAAGACGATCGTCTGCAAACTAAAAAACTTTACTTTTCTAGAAAAGCTTCACGACTCGGAAGAATGGCATTGCGGCGTTTTAAATGCAGAGAATTATGCAGTCGGATGCTTTCTTGGAGGAGCAGGTCCGTCGGTTTAATTTCATTCGCTGAGAAAAATACCACTTCCGTTGGAATGACTCTGCCGTGAGTCTTTGTACGTTTGAACAAAAAAAAAATATTAGCATTTGTCGAATTTTTTTGCATACTAAATCAATGAAAATACGATTCGATTTTCAATACTTGAAATAAAGAATTAAAGGACTCTTAAATTTAAAATAATATATCTATATATAATATATCTATAATAATATATCTATATATAGGGCTACTGAGAGTCAGACGCGATACAAAATGCGCTATACAATGATTAACAAACGCGCATTTATTTAAATCTCAAGGCTGTGATTTAATTTCAAGCCATTTTTAGTTAAAAAACAATCAAAAAAATTAAGAAAATATTCTTCACAATTTATCTAAAAAAATATATAGTTTATGAAATATCATGCAAAGATTGTATTTATATGGAACTATATTGTATAACATTTTATTAGTAATTTATTGCACACTGTACATCGCACTTGATACTCTTTTTCTTTCTTACTTTCAGTTGTATTTTCTGTATATGTATATAGTTTTAATATTTGATCTTTTTTAATTTATATATTAAGTATATATAATATATATATATATATATATATATATATATATATTAAGTGACATGTGATGCGCAGTTCATATGATTTAAAAATATAATTAATACAAAATCAAAATATAATAAAAGCATTTTATTATTTAAATTGTATTTAAATCTTTATATAAACATTGAATCGTTTTATACAATGATAAAAAATTATTTTGAACAGACAAGATGATTTTTAAAATTTTTGAATGCTGAAAATGATACCATAAGTCAAATTTCTTCATCACGCCAAGTTTCTAAAATAATTGAGATTTAAACTGTCACAAATAGCTTTTGCAATAATTTTTTAATAAATATAATTAACGTTATTTTGAAATTCTAATCAATATTTAAGAAAAAAAAGTTTTCTGTAAGCGCAGTAATTTTTCCATTAATTTTACAATTTTATTTTATGGTGGTGTTTGGAAAGAGAGCGATTATTGTGTAATTTATTACTCAATCATGATCGTTATTAAAATATCATAAAGAATACTTCTAATAGTTTTTATGCTCTTATGGAATATATATGTTAATTTTATTTATCGATTACGTGGCATATCGATGATTAACATTGCATCTTAATTTAACGAGGATCTGGTGCTATTATTTTTTATATCGTTTTAGCAAACAAGTCAAATTTAATAAATGTCATAACCCAAGAAAGAAGCGAGAATGTAAGTTTTGACTCAAATGGCTCTCAGTTATTTTTTATTTATACTGAATGTTGATGTAGAACTACCTTGCTTTTCCTTCTTCAAAACTGTCTTCTTGGTTGTATCTTAAATCTTTTATTAATACTCGTCCTATGTTATGTAGTATTCCTGCGAAATTATTTCTTGCATCCTTAGCTTCAAAGCAGCTAGGAAAATACAAGACGCCTAATTCCTGCCCTTTCTCCGTTCTTCACTGCTCCTTAGCCATCCGTCTGCTTCATGCTTGATAATGGCGCAGCTTAAGCTCGACTTTGTGGATAATAGTTATAAGTTTAATTAAAGCGCCTCGCCTAACATCCATGCCGCTCGGCATCAGAGCGGATATTTCGATGTCGAGCATGATTCTTGTCTCAAAGAAGCGCAAACATAACGAAAAAAAAGAAATCTCGGCAGTGTAGACGATGTAGAAAGTTTGAAAAATTTAATTTTGCTCGAAAAAGCAATCTTTCGAATTTTTATAACTCCACCACATTACAGAGCTTATTTAAAAATCTTGCTACATATTTTCCGCTTCCGTAATTTTCTAGAACACATTCCATCACATATTAGATTATATTAAGATTATATTAAGATTATAGTTATTGTCATGTAGCTTTAAACGAACAGAAATAATTCTATCTTTCTTTTTGTCTTAATAAACTTAATTAAAGAAACAAGATTTTATTCTCTATTTTTAGTAAAATCTTTTTCAATTGTCATTCTTTATCTATTTTCATTTTCAATATATGAAATTGTATATATGCAGTTATTTTCACTTTGCTATTATTGTTTATTATTTGTCGCTTTTTTGATGTTTTGAGAATTCCAGCAAGAGATCTTCTTGATTGCATTATTTTTCTGAGTAAATATTCTGTGCGTTGCAATTCTGGAGGATAATTAGAGCAATTCGAAAGCATCACGTAACATCTAAAGTTTCCAAGTACCGTCGTATTCCTGGAGGAACTAGAATACTGACGGAAAGTCGCGTAATAACATGTAAGTGAGTAAAAAACCGCATATCAATTTAAAAGCGTTTCATTCTCAGAGCTATGAAATAAAATAAACTGATAGTTATAGTTGCTGATAGTAACCATTTCAAATAAGTATTGATCTAGAATAAAGTCAGAAGAATAAAGAGAAACCAAAGAAATTTACTCCTTTAAAATTAAATCTATGTAACATTTCGTGCAAAGCAAACTCGTGAAATCCATTTGCTAGCGATTGTTATCATAATAGCAGAAATATTTGTTGAATTCAACTTTTTCTTATATGTTGTTAGAAGTCATATTTCTGATAATAAGCTATAGTTATTACAATTTTTGTTGAAATATTGCTGTAATCATACATCTTTACTGCATCTATTGCCGCAAGTTGCTATAAAATTACTGTACTCAGTTTGCGTGTTTTTTTTCTAGTTGTAATATTACAGCAAATGAGAAATCGCCTTGGCAATTTGATTGCAACATATTTTATCAAGTTGTCAGAAAAATACAGGCAAAATGTTATCTAGGAATAGATATAATAAAGCAGATCAAAGATTTGGAATGCTATATTAAAATAGAAGAGTAAGACATGAATAATTGTTATCTTTAAATATTCAAAAGAATTAGCAATTTTATGCGAATGAATTCCTGTGAACCATTTTAATTCTATTATTTTTTGCAACTATTTCTTGTAAATAAGTAAAAAAGTAAACTTCTTAGTTAAAATTTACTATCTTTATTTACTTAGGAATAGGGCACTGTTTGTATAAATGTAGAGTGCGTAAAGAATTTGCGATTTCTTTCGACAGAGTATCATAAAGATCTAATCTAAAAAATGCATACAATGCGCACCATCAATTTTCTGGTTCGCGTTGTTTCAACGAGTGTTGCCATTTTATCCGTTTGACTTTCATGAGCGATGAATAGTGCTAATCGATGAATATCAATTTAAACTTCTGCCATTGCTTCGTTTGCGTTCATTCTCATGCATGATGACGATTCTAATGCGCCATCCAACGCAATGGCATCATTTTTAAGGATGCTCAAGTAACTCAGATTGAAGCGAATTTTGCCACTATACGACCTTTGGAAATTTGTTATTGAATTTTACTAATCTTATTTCAAACTAAAAGAAACTTTGTTTTTCAGAAGAAATCGTCCCGAATATTTTACTAATATTTGATTTAAACGATTTTAATTAGATATTCTATTTCAATTAGATATTCTAAATTAGATATTCTATAGAATTACGGTTTTCTTAATGCTTTGTGATGTTTTTTTCCTATTAATTATAATTTTCATTGCATTTGATAGGCTGTGTTCCGATATATGTTACTTGAAAATTTATATATGTAAAATATATGTAAATATATGTAAAATATGTAATGTGCATGAACTGATTTTCAGTACTAACTGTGTATATCGGAACATAACCATAATGTGCATTTAAAAAATTAAATCTCGATTTCGCAAATCTTGTATCAAATTATTACTGAGAATTTTAATATTATCAGTATAGAACATCCCTTATTATCCCTAATTAAATTGATTATTTATTTGAATTTCGAAACACTGTTATTAATATATATATTAGGTAATATATATTATATATATATATATATATAAAAAATATATATATATATAATCTATATAATCTAATTATAAAATCACTAATAAAAATACTTACAGTGTTAAATTTCTCTGAGGGAGAAGATATATACTAGAAAGAAGAGAATGATAAAAGATGCTGTTATATACTTTCTTTACGAATTCGATTGTTACTTATCGTTGCCTTATTGCTGGTGGGTATTTCAGTCGATCATTCACCAGGGTGTCGTGAACTTTACAGAATGATCGATAATTCACACGGCAAAATCCGATTTAATGTGTTCCACGATAGAGACGGGATACGCAGCAACGAATCAGCACACCTATAAAAACGCGAGACTGCGAATTGTTATTTCCATTACAAGATGTTATTGTAATCAATATTAGAACGTTAGATTATAAAGAGCATTTAGTCATGCGTTCTGTCACATATAGAGAAGAGAAGATCGAGGATAATTGATGACGTGGGACATGCTGTTACATTTAAAATTGCTGCAAAACAACAAACGATAATATTACATAAAAAATATAGTATTTCCTTAAAAACATTGCGATCAACACTGCAATAAGTTATTTCAGACTGAATAGCATATTTTCAGAAATAAATTAAAATATTTTCAGTTTTTCATAACTAAAAGTAAAATAAATCAGTGATATATTAAATGTATTTATTAATCTGCTTACCATACTATAATTTCAGCTATTTCTATAGAATTCTTATTTTATAAACAACATTTTACATTTTATATTATATTAACATCTTAACATATATTTTTTGGATATGTAATAATTGAAATATGTAAATATGACCCTCCGAGACTAGTTGCAACAGAGTGTCGTTACAAGTATCTACTCCTCCTGTCGTTACACCTAGAGTTTCTAGAGTTTGGCCATGCCCTAAAAATGGCGTGCGTATCCAAAATGTATTTGCTTTCAATTTGTTATATGAATGTATGGGCGTTCTCGATTGGTACTGCCGTTGTATGAGCATATCAATCATAAGAGAAGATAGAGGGAAGGCCTGACCTCTAGTTCTAAGAATTCTAGTCCCTAACAACTCTAGAATTCACATTTAACCTTAATATAATCTATAAGCGTAACCAAATGGTAATCTTATATATAAATTTATATTTTTATTTCTGTGATGTATGTAAGAAAAACAAAACACTGTTTAGGTATATCATAAACGTTATTAATGTTACGTATATATGTGTATATATATGTGTATACATATATATATATATATATATATATATATATATAGAGTTTTAAAATTATTACTAGAATATATGTATATATATGTATATATATATATATATATATATATGTATTTTTTTAAATTTCATTTCATTTCATTAAATTTAATTAAATGTATAATAGGTATTTTGAAATCTGGATACGTAACAAGTGAGGCCATTAACTGTAGCATTCGACTCCGCGTATGGGGTTAATTGTTACAAGGTGCACGAGCTTTTATTAATATTAGAAAATTAATCATATATTATTAAATTATAAGAATAATTTTTGTGTAGCATAAGCATGGTTATTACCAAATGACGTTACGATTTATATTCTATTAGTTACGTGCAAAAAATTCCTAAAAAAACTATATCAACTCCCCAATTTCCCTTATGTGCTTCTTAAAGTTTCAGTATAGAAATTCGAAAAATGAAGTATACCATGATAATACTTTTGCCTCGAATACAAATTAAAACGACGCATAATCGCATATTTGTATCCGCAATTATAGCATGTACATAATTAAGCTAGCCGATTTTTATGTATCATTGGTATGTGCAATAATGAAATAAAATGAGCAAACATGGAATATACAACATAAAAAGTAATACAAAAATAATTTTAATTAACATAAAATAAATATACAACTGATCTATAAATTTTAGGAAAATATTGCAACACATAAATATAATAAGAAATTTAATGTACATATATATTTAACATATCATATATGTATGTACCTATAATATATCTATTAAATATTTACAATCTAATAAAAAAAATTTTTTTGGCTTCAAAAATAATTATCGAATAGACTTGAATAATATCGATTTTTTTGAAAATAGGAGTAGTTACAAATGCGTTTTATTCAAATCATTATCAAAACGTGTTCTATAAAACGTAGATGCATTTTGCAATCTGCAGAAGTTTCGATAAGATTGCTGTGAATAGAGAAGCTAGGTTGTAACCAATGAAAATGGAACGCGAAACGAACTCGCATACTAGATCTTATCATGCAGAACTCGTCCCTGTATTATGCATACAAAATGCGTCAAGTAGCGAGGACACGTAAAGGTAATATGTTTCGAGTTGAAACACATTTCCAGTTTTCATGCGTTGGCACTTTCGTTCACATTAGTTTCACAACTACTTTTGCTTGGATCTTAAGGCGTTTTGATCAACCATAATGCGCGCGATCGACAATGAAAATAAACGTGACGCTTATTAAGATCTATGGATGTTTTTTGCATCGGAGCAGCCATGGCATCGCGGGTGTCGGCCAATGCATCCTCCGAGAAACGAGTTTACAGCCGTATCTTTTTATAAAGAACACTCATATGAACCATTTATCTCACGAGTGCGGGTAAGCCAATTTTTGAAGATCTTAAAATAGCGACCTCATATCAATTTTCATGAGGCGCCAGCTGAATCACGAAACGTAATAAATTTAAACTTTTTTCATTTTCTCTACTTTTACGAACATAAGCAATTTGTATGAAGTCATTTAGAATATATTTCAATTCAATGAAAAAAATGCCAGCATCAATAGCGTTTATAAATCAATTACAGTTCGTAAGTTTGCAAATTAAACTTATAATTACATAGGCATAAATGTGAATAAATAACGAAATTATGTTCTTTTATTTAAATTCCAGTGAATTTATTGTGTAGTCGGAGTTGTAGTTAGATATTTATTTAGAAAGATGTTTAATTTGTCAAAGTCATTGAAGAATTTGTCATTAAAACTTGAGACAGAAACGGGAAAGCTTGTATTTTCGAAAACAGTTTTCCACGCGCTATAGCAAGTAGCGTAGTCTGATTTTCTAGATACTTCGCATCTTACACTTAACTGTTCTCTGCTTCGATATTCTCTTTGTGGAATTTAGAGATCGTGCAGAATTTTCGTTCGTTCAACCTTAAATTTGTCTGCATTCTCACTAGCCACGCTATATTTACACACACAAATACACACACACCCACACACACACTCACACACACACACATACATATATATGTATATATAATGTTTACGGAAATGTAACTTCAGAAAGTGGTGCCTAAAGCATGCAGCTCCAATTTTCATTTAGTTTCTTCCCCATAATTCGTCGTATAAGTACTTACCTACGGTAACGTTAATGTATTCAATCCTGGACTGTAAATTAACCTTTTTAGCCATTCATTCATTATCACTGTTCTCTTTTCTCTTTTCTCGCGGATTTCGCATTATTGCGACTCTTCGTATACTACTACACATTACTTCTTAAGCGGGTGCGAATATATATATATATAGAGCTGTATACTAAGTGCTTCCAAAATTTCACATATTCTTATGTTAACGTTTTCTTTATGATTATCATTTAAACTGCAAATCATTAGGAACCCGTTCTCAATAGCTATTGTAAAATCACTAAAGGATAATAATAATATTAATAATAATCCTTTATTGACTTTAAATTTGTTAACTTTGTTGAATAATTTCATAATTAAGACTATATTACAGCAAAGTCTTCTAAAAAAAGAAAAGAAAAATTTAATAGCAGTAATAATCTATTCGTATTCTTATTATTAATTTAATTTGTTAAAATCTTTTCTTGGTTTTTTTAACTTATTCTTTATCTTTGTCACTGTAATCTATACTGTTATTTTCGGAGCATCTTATATTTAGTTCGTAGTTTCCTAGAAGCGTGCATAAAGTTTCATTCCACAATAGAATCGCTGGATATAGTTTCCTCGTGCAATATTTCGCGCGAAGACTTTCGGAATTACTGCTGGTCTTTTCGACCAAGCGAGCAATTTCGCATGTCCCTACATGTGCGTGTGGGTTCGTATATCCGCTTGAAAAAAGATTTTCTTATGAAACCCGTTCGTATCTATTCAAAAATATTCTATTCACAAATATTTGAGTGTTTTTATAAATGAGGAATGGATGCGGAAGGGAAGGTTTCGCATCGTTGATCCAGTCTCTCATATTATATATTTCTCTGCCAAAAGAGGGACGTGAATGCATGAGAGCGCGGACGCATAATTTGCCGATAATGTACGTCAGTTGCGTCGCGCATGTAGATAGCCGACGACGACTCTGCGTGGAATTTACGTTACGTGTGCCAGATGAATACCGAGTGACGGTGGCAGCTGAAGACTGTCGCTGAAAAAATTTCGGACGTGAATTTCGGTATACGCGAGCGCGTACGCGCGTTATCGCGCGCGAAATTGGTCGCCGCTGAGCCAGCTTTAATCCTAAAATGGGCCGTTGAGAATGAATTTCTCGCTCTTCGTTGAGAAAATTTATTACGGGAAATTGTCACCTTCTCTCGCCACTTTACATGTACATGTATATTTTGTGTTTATCACGTGACAGCCTGTAGTGAAGAAGAAGCGAACAATAAATTTCAACATTTTTAAATTTTAAGCTCACTTTAGATGATCTCTAATTACTAATAGAATTAAAAATAGAATTCTATGCATGTTTAACTTTATGCACCCTATAATACTAAGAACGCGTATTTTGTTAGAAAAATTTATCAAATTACATCAAGAGTATATTTTGATAAAGTTTTTCTTTTTAAAAACAAGTTTGTCGATTTTTATTGTTCACGCAATGCTACGACTGTGTTGAATGCCAACAGAGTTAATGCAGCCGAAAAGAGGCTAGAATGACGCTATGGATTCATGATATGTAAATAATGACCTGCAAAATACAAAGGCGAATTTATTCGGTGCGAGTTGTTGCATCCGTTAATTAGAGTACAAAGCTGCTGCGCGATGTCGAATACTCGTGTGTATCTGTACACGACGCGGCTTCGCTACTGCAATGCTTTGAGGTAATTACGTTGCCAATTAGCCGGAACGGTAAATCGACTAAAGCAACTTGTAAATTACAACTGGCACACAACGACGGGCACAATTCTTTCGTTCAAAAAAGTTTCCTATTTCCGCACATGAAGTTCCGTAAAATTCATTTCAATCTGCTTTGTTTGCGCAAGAATGTTTGCAACTGAATGTTTTAGTTACCGTAAATCATCATGTATATTTCATAATAAATAGACATTTACTGATTTGAATCGATATCGCATTTATATTATCTTGATTTATTAGCGTTTGAAATTGGTACATTTTAATTAACTAATGAATACGTTTGGGATATGTGAAACAGAAAGAATCATACAAATTTTATACATGCATTAAATGTTTTTATTCCTGCTAAATATTTCAACAATTTTCCAACAATTTTGCTTGTAAATTTGAGGAAGATTTATTTTAATAATTATTAAATTACTGTAATTTTTTTCTTTAGCAAGATAACATTGTAATTTAACATTAATGTCGTAAGTTATTTTCTGCGGGAAGAATGCATGTTTGTATATTGAAAAAATTAAGTATCAGTTTTATTTGCGTCGATGTGGATCGATACTCTGTTACAACAGAATGAATTGCGCATAAAATGGGATGTTATCACTGGCCGCATTTTGCGCGCGGCGTATTAACAAGAGCAAATTCAACGGATAACTATACATTCTCGCAGTTTTGCATAATATATGATTAAAACATACGGGCAAATTTTTGAAGCAACTTAATAGGGAATAAAGCATTGCTATTGTCATACACGTTATTAATTCGTGCGATTGGTAAAAATACATTATCAAAGTTAACAAATTCGAAGAACTCGTATACGAGATTGCAATATGAAATTCTACGTAAACATTAATTTGCATCAAATTTACAAATAATGAATTTAATTGTTAAAAGGACAATATCACCAAATTATTTTACAAAATAAAAGATATGATATATATTTTATTTTAATAATAGTATAT
>Ga0157363_1002192_pt1 | contig 17045 bp, 13 predicted proteins | sample AttsexASBM1_FD_111477 | JGI IMG/M metagenome (GOLD analysis project Ga0157363, IMG submission 111477) | Fungus gardens microbial communities from leaf cutter ant in Ribeirão Preto, State of São Paulo, Brazil - Atta sexdens ASBM1 | ecosystem: Host-associated > Fungi > Mycelium > Unclassified ... | reverse complement strand
TCTGTGTCCTCCTCTTCAAATTTGGGAAGCAAGAATTTGTTTAGCATGGCGCGGTAGCGCTCGCCATTGACAGCTCCTTGCTCATTTTCGAAGAAAAATGACCCAATGATGCCGCCGGACCAAAAACCACACCAAACAGTCCCTCGTTGTGGATGCATCGGCTTCTTCATGACGACGTGCGGATTCTCTGAGCCCCAAATACGACAATTCTGTTTATTCATATAGCCACCGAGGTGAAAAGATGATTTTTCGGTAAAAATACTCATTTTCAATCAAGCGTTGTTCACTCCATTGAGCGAACCGAAAACGTATCGGATGGTCATGTGGCTTCAATTCTTGCACTAATTGAACTTTGTACGGCTTCATACCGAGATTTGTATTCAAAATTCTTCTCAAAGAAGTGCGTGAAATGTTCAAATTTTGAGAACGATGGCGAGTTGATGTTGATGGTTGTTCAAGCACACTCTGAGCAACAGCAGCAATGTTTTCGATTGACCTTACTGGACGAACACGTCAACGAGTTGCTTTATCTAATAAGGATCCAGTTTGCCGAATTCGCTTCACAAATTGGTCCACAAATTGCGTTGAAGGCATTTCTTTTCTACCAAATTTTCCACGTAAATTTCTTACAGTTTGGGTTGAAGACTCACCACTTTGGAAGTAAGTTTTCAATATTTCCCAATTTTGGTCAGCGTATAGTGACCCATTTCGTGAATGTCAAACAAAAAACTAAATTTCTGATATATCATAAATATTATTACGCCTTTCAAATTCAAAATAACCGGTAGTTGAAATTCCAAAGGCTAGATGGCCCACCCTGTAGATGGATTTTAATGTCCCATGTCTCATTTTGTAAGTATTTCGAATACTTACATTTTTTATACCGAATTTTTTTCCATACAATCAATATCTTTCTTTTATAAACGAAAAACATGCTTTTTGGAACTATTTGATTTTCGCATATTTTTTCGCATATTTTTTTTCGAAAAAATCTCGAATTTCAAACATACACATTTCTTTTCTGATGGCCTTTCGAAGATTTTCGTGAAGAGAAATGCTGGTTTATAATCTTTTTCCGATAAAATTCTACTTCTACTGAATTATTCTTGCTAGTCGAATTTATGAAGGAGATATATAATGAAAAATCGTAAATAATTAGATATCTCGTAAACTGTTGCGTTTTAGTGTGATTTATACTGTTCTGGATTAATGAGAAGGATATACTGTTACTACAATTTATTAAAACTTATATGTTATTTAGAATTCCCCATCGCCCCCCTTATTGATGTTGGGATTCGTCTAGCAGCCGATAAATTTTCAGTCATTTGAAACAAGCGACTAGTGTGAGAAGGAGCTCGCTGTCTCGTTCATTCTCGGCACGCCTAAGGCGAGTACACGTACATCGATGCTTGAATGTATGGCTATCAGTTTCGTCAGATCGCCCTCTGATTCTGTGTCGCTACGGTCAACGCAGAGTTCTTGACTGAGTAATCAGGAGCCTTAAAGCAGAAAATTTATGTTTTTATAGCGATTCTTCATTAAAGTGAAACATGTACGAAGGTGGAAAGTTATATGCGCTCCTTAATAAAGGGGTGAAAGTCGCTTTGAGTAGGAGTCGTTCCTGAAGAAAGGAATGGAGAGATGGGGTAAAAGTCATTTTTGCCTAGGAGTCGTGCGCCCCTGAAGCAAGGGGATAAGTAGGCTAGTCCTTGGTTTGCGTGGAAAATACGAAATGCGAAATTCCCTCTTGGCAGGGGAGATGAGATGGAACTCACATCGCGTGGAAAGTCATGCGCCCTTTAGCAAGGGAGAAGGTGGGACTTCACTTTACACGGAAAATCATTTCTAAAGCAGAAAATTTATTTTAAATCTGAGAATTTTAGTTTTATATGTCAAAAATGGAACATTTCTTAAACTTTTTTTGTTTATAACTTTTTAACAAGTAACGTCCGACGGTTAAAACTTCTTCAGAGTTACTCATCATGATCTTGATACATACATATATCAAGGTTAAGGTTATTGAGGGGAAAGGAGCTCTCGTTATTTACATATTTACCCAAAAATTCTTCTTTTTTGTTTGACAATCAATGAAATGCGAATGTTCAATCGGTTCGCAAAGGCATTTTCCAATAATTGATGTGGAACCCATTTTCCTTTTTTGAATCTTTTCCATATCATGTAAATGTTTAGTAACTATATTATACGATCAACATTTAATTCTCTGACAAATTCTGAGGTGGATTGTGCTGAATTTTCGTCTAATAATGCTTGCAAATCTGCACCTGTATTTTTTGATTGTCCCGAGCAATCTTTGTCATTAAAATCATTTTTTAATTGTAGTCGGAACCAATATTCACATGTCTTGATTGATGGAACAATATTACCATAAGTTTCTATCAGAATTCTATGATTTTCAGCCATCGTTTTCTTCTGATTAAAAAACAAAAGCAATACATATCGAAAATGCTCTTTAGAAAAATCCATTTTTTAAATGATATAAACACGATGTTTACTGCGTCTATTGTTAGTAAATGAGTAAATATGGAGTAACAGTAAGGTCCATGGCACACAAAAATTTAAGGCAATAAGGATATTGTCAATCAACTAATCAGAATCTTTCCTCTCCTCCCATTCTATGGAAAAGAAGAATTTCGATTAGTTGATTTCCTTATGCATTATGCATTATGTGTTATGCAAGAGTCTGTGCTGCGACCATATGTCTACACAAACACTTGCATAGCCGCATAAACATATGCATAAAGAAATTAAATTATCCAATCACATTTTACGTACGTCTTTATAGAAGAAATGCAATTGGATAATTTGCTTTATGCACGTTTATGTAGCTATTCAAGTTTGTGTGGATATATCCTAAGACGTAAGCAGTAAAGAAATCAACATGTTGGGTTGCTATTTATTTTATGATCTTACGAATTCTACTGTGATTGGTCAAGCTTATTGCTTATATTTTGTTTTGCGTAAGAAAAGAAAATCTTCACAAAGTTCCTCTTCGGGAAGACTCTCAGGCAATTCTAACCGGGTCCTCAAGAACAGAATTTGTATCTGAAGAGGGGAAGACATCCATTGACAGCTCGTTGATATGCAGGATTCGACCGAGTTATGATCCGCGCATAAGGCGCAGGATATACCGACTCGGCCGTCTATTTACTAAAAACTCCCCCTGAAAAGTACTGCGTCCTTGATACATGCGAGAAGACGTCCTAGAATCACCTATCGGTATTACGTCAGGACGCATCCTCTGTGCCTTTAGAATTATGCTTCCATCGCTTACGGGTTACTGAATTACTTATAAACGCTAAGATATAAATACAGTCGAACCTAAAGCAATTTCTCGGGACTGATCGATCTCCGTAAAAGTAAACAAATGCGCTAGCATGTGCTCGATTACTATATGGGGGGAAGGTTAAATCACGACTTTTACGGAGGTTCGACTGTATTTACAAAAACTATATATAATATATACACGTTCGCTTAAATCAGGGAGCCGGAGCAGGCAGGGCCCATCTTCGAGCCTCATTTTGATGCGCTCGTTCCGCCTCTTTTTTCCTCATCATGACGGTCTCGCAATACATTGCGGCCGTCTATTTTAGGAGAGAGAGCCCATAATGGTCTCCATATATTCCACCGCCATATTCTCTCCAAATCCATATCTAGCTCTAGTTTACGGAAGAGCACTCCCCCCCCCCTCCCCATTCTGCCGTCTAGATGGGACAATACAGGAGAGTGTGCCTCTCCAGTTCATCACTGCCCTACAATGGGCACAAATCGGCGATCCCGGAATCCCGTCCTATTTATTTCACAGAGATAAGTTCCGAAACAACCATATCCCGTCAAGATCTGAATCATGCGGAAGGTAAAGTCACCATATGCTCTTCCCATCCTCTTCCAGTCTGCCCATCAGAGTATCTCTTGTACGAACCCGGGCGCGTCGGGAGGGAACTCGCAACTGCTGCCTCCATCGCGCCATGAATCTTTCTTCATTTTCGCAAATAAGAATCAGCAGAATTCTCGGCGCTATTATCCCGTCCCGCTGCAAGATGTTCTGCCTACGTAGGTAGGTACGCCTGCAGCGGTTCGCGAATAATTTAAAAAGGATCATTCTCGTAAGTAAGTGCTGCTGCCTCGTATGAGATGATCCTATATCCTCTTATAACTTTAAGCATGAATTGCCGCTGCAGCCGCGCCATATCCTTGCAAATGACTCGATTATTCATAGCTATCTGCACCCAAACAGGGGCCCCATAAAAGATGATCGACGGCACGATGCGACCCAACGACGACATTCGTCGGGTCCGCTAATGTTAGCAGTCAATCTGCTCAACGCCACGGCTATCGATCTACTCTTTGACAGGAGAAGGCGAAAGTGGTCTCGAAAGATCCACCGAGAGTCCAGAACAAGTCCTAGATATTTCTCGGTGGACCTTACTGAGACCATCGCTCCATAGAGATGCTTGCGGCACCTTGCCCGCCGCTACCTGTGTCTTGTCGACGGAGATTTAGGATCAACTGTTCGATGGATCCGACTTGATAACAGAGACCATCCCAAACTTTGCCTAAATCAGAGGTCTCTCAAAAGAGGGTTCACTACATGTCGGCGTAATAGAGTATCGAGCACCCAATCTGCAAAGCGTGTCTTAAGATCGAGTATCCGATGTTCCACAGGATCAGTCCAAGGATCTTGAGGAACTCCGCAAATCATCTCTACGCGCATAAAGCAATCATATTATTACCAAACCCTTGAAAATTTTAAATTTATGATCTTATTGGAATGAAAAGGAGCAGAAATAGTACGCGGGAATGGATACTTGGAAAGACAGTCAGACTCTTGTCTCGCAGGTCAGACTCTTGTCTGCACAGAGGCGAATGCCGCGAGTCGAACTTCTTTGTGCTCGTCTCGGAATATAGATCAACGTCCTGCAAGGCCGCTATGACACTTGTTTCCTACAAGCGGTGCGATCGTCGGTCAAATTTCGAATCAAGGAATCTAATCATTTTAACCTGGGACTAGACAACGTGCGATCCTTGAAAAGGTAAAGCTAACGACTACGAAGTTTCAGGATTTTAAAATTTAGAGAATGAGAGAGATAAAAATTTAATAACATCGAGTAGTGCTGATTTTATTTTTAATTTATTTTGCGTATAGTAACAGACGAAAGAGAAAAAAAATTGAAGAATTCCATCGGGACTACGAGGGGCATCCCAAAGTAAATTTTCTATCGTAAATAAAAAAACCAGTTGTATGAGTAGCTTATGCATTATAGGGTTTTTTCTTTGGAATATATTAGCAACATTTTTGCAGGCAGAGTTGCCTTTACAGCAGCCATTGTTAGCCGAGTAAATTTTAATCATGGAAGCGCCAATACAAAACGTGTTCAACTGCGAATTATGTGCGGTAATTCGATTTTTGATCGTAAAAAATGCAAGTACAATAAATATTTATCGTCAACTAACTCTGTATATGGAGAACAATGTATGAGTATGTAAATAGTTCGCCGATCAGGATTTATTAATAATCGAATGGAAATTCATGATAAGTTTCGAAGCGGTAGGCCGCGCACGTCAACCAATATTGATATTATTGCAGCAATTCGTGCAATTGTCTAAAACAATCGTCGTCTTATGATAGATGATATTCAACACAATTTAAACAAGAATGTTAGCCGCTCATCACTGGATTTGAACAATTGGACGCATAATGTGTAATGAATTGCATTATCGTAAGATAGAACCGGAACTCGAATTAAGATCCTTTGTTCTTCACATTCAGCTATTACACCGCTCTACTCTCCACTATTCCGTACTTATTCCATTCTTCTATCAACATACTCTTACAGGTATGCGCAAGATGGGTCTCAAGATTGTTTTCTGATGATCATAAAGACACGAATTGATGCTGCACTCAATATTTTGAAACTTTATCATGAACAAAGAAATGATTTAATTTTTCGAATAGTCACAGGAGATGAAACTTGGGTCCATCATCATATTTCAAGAAATAAAGAAACAAAGCATGATATGGAAAACTTGAAGAAAGCACTCCAAAAATATGTAAAGTCGTCCACTCTGCTGGAAAAGTCATGGCAACGATTTTTTGGGACAATACAGTATGTTATTTTGGTAGATTTTCTTGAAACAGGAAGAACAATTACTGCTGAATGATATTGTGACACTTTAATAAAACTGAAAGTCATTAAAAAAACTATTAAAAAAGCCATTAAAAAACGAAAGAGACTAGACTTGTTATCGAAAAAAGTTTTTTGTTTTCATGACTGCACGTTCTCATTCAGCAAGATAAACACAGGATTTGTTACGAAAATTTCCTTGAGAAATTTTTGATCATACTCTCCAGATTTAACACCATGTGATTTTTCACCTGTTTCCTGCGCTTAAAAAACATTTGAGTGGCAAACGTTTTGATAGCGATGACGAAGTCAAGGCTGAAGTGAAATCGTAGCTCCGATCTATAGATCACGATCTTTTTTTATAACAACGGTATTCAAAAACTAGTGTCACGTTATGAAAAGTGATTAAATATTAATGGTGACTACGTTGAGAAATAACTTAAGGATGAAGTTAATAAAATAAAAAAGTGTATAATTGTTCTATCTTTCATTTCATTTTCCTAAGGTAGAGAAACTTACTTTGGGGATGCCTCTAGTAAATAGTAAATAGAATGTAGGCGGAATTCGAAATAAACACCGGAATGAAAGGAAATACAGAAACGAGGAGATTGGATAATTTCACACCAGATTTCTTGTGGATCAAAATAATGAGGCTCGATCGTAAAAATCTCCTCGGGAATAGGTTCGATCCGCGGGAATTGTCTAACGAGTGACTCAAATGAGTCACTCTCTTGAACGCAGAAATATGATCTCAGTGGAGGAGCAATTTTTTCTAGGAATTCTATGCTGTCCGTGAAGTTTCTCCCTCCTCTAGGGAAAAACGGAATTGAGATGGATGTTAGCGGAGGGATGTCAAGGAAAATTCATAAGGTTAAAGTGTCGGACGGCGCGGGGAAAGCAGATTCCGGAAATGGAAGAAGGTACGCGGGAAAGTGGAGAGAGCGAACGGGAAAGTGATTGGGAAGCCGCCACTATATGCAACGGCTAAATTGGAGGCTGCGGTGAATCTGCTGGTACCGGCGGTGCCGGTGATAGTGGTGATGGATGGATGTTCTCAGCAGGGTTTGCCGAATTTTCTGAATTCGCATGTCGTTGGAATTCCGCGTACACCTCGTCCAACAATCTACACGCTTCTATGTAAAGCCGATTCCGAAGCCAATCTCTGAACGGATGGTTATTCCTTGATCGTGACACTACGTTGACAATTACGTTACTAAAGGATAATAAAAAGGGAAAAAAAGGAACTTATTATTTCGGAACGCCTTGTTTTTGGTGTCTTTTGTCTTCTAAACTGATGGTAGCTCTGATCTCAATCAGTCAATCAGTGAGGTATTGAAAATGCACTGAACTGTATCTATGTATATGTTACTTGATTGATTGAGCGAATATAGACTATGGAAGTAATGACTGATAGACTGTGAAAATGACTGACTGACTGAGAAGCAGAACCGGACATGGAATAAGAGCAGAAAAATAATGAAAGTCTCGCGGTGTGACGATTTATATTGAGAGTTTTGGAAGATAGTTCTTTGATGGGACGTATTAATTTGGAAAATCGGTGATTCGAGTTGGAGAAATTTTTCTACTCTTTTGGAAATTAGTTTCTCGTGTTCCTGGTGAACTATTTCCAAAATTTGCTTCGCCCGCACTACAAGTTTCAATCTCTTGAGAATTTATTGATGATATATCATCACTTTCTCTAGGTTTTTAGATCTATTATTACCCATTGGCGAGTTTAGTTTAAACTTCTCTTTTTGAAGAGAGGAGATATTTCACTTATCGTCCCTTTCAAACTTGGTTATAATTTATTTTAAAACTCACATTTCATTTTTGTTAGATACTTGAACGTGCCTTTTCTTGACAGTATTTGCTCCAAATTTTCGTCAGCAAAAAATTAAAATTACTGCTGTTATGCTATTTTTATCGCTTTCTGTTGTTGACGAGAAAACAACAACTCTTCAACATGTTATTACGCGTTTGGAAATGTGACTTTTTATTTACTCAGAATCCCTGAGCTACATTTAGATATTATGTACTGAATGTTTTTAAACCGAACTCTTTCAACATGATTTGTAATCCTGTCGTCTACCGTGGATCAGGTATCTATTATCGTGGATACTGGGTATCTATGTTTTTGCCTATCTTTCCAAAATCATTGGGAAGATTTTCAACATGTTTCGTAAATATTGCCACGTACGCTGATTGATAACCGTTAATGTTCGCGTTTTTTCTCGCGCCTTGTCCCAATCACCTTGTCGGACGTTCGCGAAACGAGGAAATCGTGGAGTCCTGCTGGACATAACAATCTATCTATATAAATAGCCAAATTCCTTTCTAATAAGTAGTTTTCTAGGACGCATCGGAGATACTCCGGCACACTTTTAACCGCCAAGGCCTCGCGGATAACTGCTCAACAAGTTGAAGACATTGGCTATGTCCAAGGACGCACCCTCGTCCTGCATGACATCCACCAATTCTCGCAATTTCCGTATAGCATCCACCATCGATTGATGGGGCCTAAATCCATATTGCAGATCAGAAATACTTCCTGTAGCGTTTAGGCATCTGTGTAATTTATTGCCTAAAATTCTTTCATAGTTTCCCGCTTAAGTAAATAGATGGACCTGTAGAAGGAAATCAGGTTTTCCAGCTTCTCGGGAAGCACTCCTCCTTGATACAGCGTGAAGCAGCGTCCCCATAAGACACTGATGGAGATAGATACTGGGCTGTACCCACTACCACGCGGCTTGCGATATCACCTGGGTCAAGCGCCTGATCATAATCCTTTTACATGTCGCTGTGATCTCATTCTCCGTCACTGTCACAACTCGTCTCATTTAGGACGAGGGCTCCATTATTGATTGTACAATCACCATGTTCTCTCGCAGGAACAGCATTGCCCACAATTTCCTGTATTACTTCATGGGGGAACGCCTTCATGATGGCTAGAGCCGGCGTGTATCTTTCCCATAACCACTCTGTATGGCATATTCCAAGAGTCTCCATCCAGTATATCGATCCCCTCCACAGGTCGATCTTCGATCTACGAATCGTGCCTATCATCTTCCTCCTCGCCTCATTTCAGAACCCAAACCCCTTCCGCCTTCGCGCCTGTGTAAGTAGCCTACGACAGGCAATACATTTAGCCCGCAGTTCGGTTATCTCTTCATTCTATTATATATATTGTAGACTGATGGTCTATCGGTGGAAGTTCGACGCGGCATGGAAAGATCCGAGACTTCTCTCAAGGTAGGATCTATCCCCCTCATCCACGCCCTCGACATGTTCTCAAGAAGAGAGGCTTGATACTAGCTCCCGATTCCATTAGGTCCATGTTCAACCTTCCCATGTTTTACTGATTAAATTTTTTTTGTATGCCCTAAAGTATTAAGAAACAGTTGCGATTGGAATGTCTTCAATAACACTGACATTAATGTCATTTCTTGCAAAACTTTCAAAACTAAATCACACTCATAATAAAATAATATAATATAACAATGACGAATTGATGATTTTCAATTAGATTTGTCCTTAACGTAAGTATTTGGATAGGCAATATTAAATATTAATTTTTTATAATAAATTACTAAGAAAATGTAATTTAGATATTAACGGCTTTGCAATAAAGCGATTTTCAATTAGATTTGTCCTTAACGTAAGTATTTGGATAGGCAATATTAAATATTAATTTTTTATAATAAATTACTAAGAAAATGTAATTTAGATATTAACGGCTTTGCAATAAAGCGATAATTGTTTTTCATAGCTATGATGATCGAAGTGATGGCTGGAAAATCGGCGGCTGTACATGGATTGGTACACGATGCCACGCCCTTTAGGTTTGACGAAGAGAATACAGCTGTGGACTACTTTGGGAAATTATTAGAACTTGGTGGTTATAATTATTACGGAACTGAAAGAATGTATTCAGGCATTTATGGATGTGAGATGAACGCCAGTATCTTCTTTGGCATTGTGCATTACCAAAGATTGCGACACATGGTTTCTGACAAGTGGCAGGTAGTTAATTTATATTGACATTTAATGAGAACAGAATTTTTCATAATACATTGGAAACAAGACTGACATATAAATAAATTAATTAAGAAACGCTATGGTTAAACTTAGATATTGGACATAATTATTACTTTCGAAAATATAATCTGCGTGCAGTCATATATATCTGAAGTAAATATATTTATTATATAATATACATTATATAATATACACGTAAATTGCATATAGAATTATTATTTCAATATCCAATTTTGATTGGATTGGTTGGTACTTCTTATTTAAAGGATTTTTCACATTCCTTTTTTATTTTATATTTATATTGCTTTTTTGTGTATTTACATTTTGATTGCAATTCCCATTTGGCTGATTTATTTTTTGTCTATTTTTAATATACATAGTCTCTATCTATTTTTAATATACATAGTTCGACAGTGAGCGACTTTGTTTTTTAAATTATAATAGAAATGGGCTAAACATATCTCATTTTCAGGTGAGAAGTACCGGACCGATTGATATGTTAACGAGGCAACCTATTAAAGGTCGTCGGCGTGGTGGTGGTATTCGATTTGGAGAGATGGAACGAGACGCTTTGATTTCTCATGGTTGCTCATATCTTCTTCAAGATCGTCTCTTTCATTGTTCTGATAAAATAACAGTAAGCAACAAGATATAATTTTTTTATATTCTTTTTTTTAAATATGTTAATATACTCATTAAGCATTATGTATACATGATTTAATCATATATCAGATCTGATTATTTAATCACAAATATCTGATTAAAATATTTATGATAAATATTATTTATTTGCAGACTTTAGCATGTCATAAATGCGGCTCTTTACTTGGATCAGAATTAACAGTGACAAATAGAAGTGATGAGGATGATAAAAGATGTCGTTTATGTGGTGAAGAAGATACTGTAGACGAAATCGAGATACCATATATCTTTAAATTTCTTGTAATACAACTAGCGTCCTGCAATATAAACATTAAATTGAAATTTAGGCGAGTATAACGTGAAAACATGTCTGTACGAAATGTGCGTATATATCGCGTATACAGTTTTTCTCAACAGAATAAAATTTTATTTTTTTCTTTTTCTAAAATTCCAGAGAACAAATTCTTTTCATAAGACTAAGATATTACACGATGAAGTTTATTACACCGATGTTTTATATTTATTTCATATTCGCGACATAAAATATCTATATATACATTCGATCAATAGTTTATTACAAAAATTAAGACGCTTGAGTAATCACCATAGTCATATTGAATCGTGACGTTAGAAGCGAGAAATGACACGTTAATTTTTATTATATGCTATTTATAAATAAAGACAATTTGGATAAAACAAAATGATGAGATTGCTTTAAAACATTTATATAAATGGATGAAAACTATGCTTATCCTTCTTGACAGTCAGTAAAAAGTGATAAAAAGCACGTAAGTGAAAATAAGCTACGTATGCGCATTGAATAAAAGTACTTAATGTGCCTTTTATCACTTTTTATGATTATTTATTGACTGTCAAGGGGGATAAGCATAGTTTTTTACAAATGTTTTAAAGCAATCTCGTTATTTTATCTAAATTTTCTTTATTTATAAATTTTTTTTATTTATAAATGGCACGTAATAAAAATTAACCTGTCATTTCTGATGTCATGATTCAATATATTGTGATGACTATTCAGGAGCCTTAACTTGCACAAAAAAGAGATGGACTTAGTTATATATCTTCTCTTTTTTTTACAATAATATAGAATGGAAGGGAATATATGTATCTTGAATTTTATATAATTTACAATAAGCAGATGATAATTATATCATGCGAACTATATAATACTCTCGAAATTTTTCGAAATCAGAAAATTTGCAAGTTGCACGAATATTCAAGCTTTCGCTGGCACTTGTACTCCAGGTTTGTTAGTAGGTGCTCCAGATGCACCTGTCTGTTCTTTCTCTAATTGCTTTCCAAGATACTCCCTAGATAATAAACATAAATTTGAGAAATATTTACAAAATTATAATTAAATTAAAAAATATATAGATCATGTTCCGATATACTACCAGTATTGAAAACAATTGTTTTAGATATATACATAAAATAATAAAAGATGAATAAAATTTTTTAAATTCTGTAACTTACCAATTATGTACCATAAGTTTTTGTACTGCAAGAAGAGCCTCGTATCTAACATTAGGATCTTCGTGTCCAAGAAGTTGCATTACGCGCTGTTTTCCACCAAGTTGTTCAATTATGCTAAAATAAACAATATTTTAATAAATTACAATTGTAGATAGAATTTAATATGATATTTCTATAAGTTAAACATACTGCTTGCCACGTGGATAATGGCGCACGTATTCGCCGATATCGAAACTAGCCACGCTGAGAACAAGCGGGTCTTTACTAGTTTCTAATAGGTGAACCAGAATCCGCAAGAGTTCATAATTCTTTTCGTTAAGACGATTAGCGTTCTCACGCCAGAATTTGCCCGATTTGTGAACAGGAGACCATTCTAGACGACCAGATTTTACTTCCGTCGAATATTCATCGAATGAACTTAGATCCTGCACAGATGCTTGCAGTTTGTCATTGAGGAACTCGATATCATCAGTGATGTCCTCGTCATCAAACTTTCGTTGACATAATATCGAAAGTTGTTTCAACACCTTGCATTGTACCATAGCGATGCAATGTTCCTTAGCTACTTGTCCATCTTCTACTTTCTCAATTAAATTCTGTTAATAAAAAAAATACCAACTTTGAGATAATTAAAATTAACTATTTTTTTACTCTATAACACATCCCAACTTACTCTAAACACTGCAAGTATAATACGTGTTACTTTTTCTTTGACTGAGTCGCTGAGTATATCAGCAAGAATAGGTATGACATTGAATCTGCAATGTATCATGTACAACATAATAATAATTGAATATGATCTATTAGAGTATCTTTAGTAAAACAACTGGAAACAAAGGATATGCTACTCACTTATTCATTTTTTCTGCCAAGAGAGGATTGAAAGTAAGTACCCACAAACAAAAAATAAGTTGATATTGTACTTGGAAGTTTACTCTGCCAGACAGAACGCTGAGAAGAGTCGAAATTCCATCGACAGACACGAATGCAAAGCGATATTCGTCTATACGAAGCATCATTTGTAGACATCGTGCCACTGATTGAATGTACTCATTGTTCTAAATAAAATAAAATAAAAATAATATATACATATATTGTATATATTATTAATAATATATACTCTATACATGTATAAGTTTTTCTTTACAAAAATACAAGATAAGAAACAAAGACAGTGAATTTTCCTTCAATTTAAAAAGTAAGCGTTCAATAAATGTTGCTACATGCAAAAGTACGATTGTAAAATAATTTTATTTTAAAGAAAAAAAAAAAAGATTTATTGAGAAAAAAAGTAGATTTTGTAAGTTTCAAAATTAGTTTAAGGTTTTAAGGAATTCGCATTTGTAAACGTAACATTCACATAAAATAGACTCTTAAAGCATAAATCATGCATATCTGTATTTTCAAACTTTATTCAAATATTGGCTGCGTTCAATAAAGAAAGCAGGTTTGCAACTGTTATAAAATTTTTCAATACGATTGGTTCTTGCTTTTGGTGTCTTATAAATCTAAACGTATAATCGATCATGTTTTGAAAAATTTTACAACAGTTGCAAAATTGCTTTTTCTGCTGAACACAGCCATTATCAAACTTTCCCAAACCAACCCTAAATGTAAGAGATACTTTTGTACGCAGAACATCATTAAATGTTCCGATGAATTATTAGTGGCTCGTTTATTGGCAGAATGTGATTTAAAAAATGTACTTCACAATTCGTTTAGAATAATAAGTGCGAGATATTAAACATTTCGACGAATATTAGTGGCTCGCTTGTTGACAGAATGTAATTTAAAAAACATATGTCATGTCAATTCATTTAGAGTAATAAATAATACTACTGTGATTAGTCGTTAAAAAACCAACCGGATTGAACAATTCGTGCAGTTCATTGGCCTCCTTGGCCTGCTCCACAGTAGTATCTTGTTCTAGTCCCGCATGCAAGTCTGTACGATCCTGAAGAGCATCGAACTAAAATCCCATCTCTCATTTCATTTTATCTGTTACAAATTCTACTGTAATTTAAAATGCTCATATTTGAAGCTTGAAACAAAATATCTAGTTGTCAGTCGCAAGACAATTTACCGTTTTATTTGGTTAGTTATGCTTTTAATTTGCTATTTAATTTACGACTCTATCAATTTTCCAGACTTTTATTACGTAAATTTTAATAATCTCCGGATTGCCACAATCCATCGGATTAGTATGTTATAAAGGAAATATTTAATTAATTTCATAAAACAGCAATATCATAAATAATATCAATTAAATTATATAAAGTATATAAAATTATAATTTTAAATTAGTGTTAGTATCGTAAAGAAAGCATTAAATTCTTAAGTTGTTAAATATCATTTTCATTAAATATAAATGTGAAAGAGATGCATGATTATTTTTAGAAACCGTGTCAAGTGTAAAGATGTGTGCAGACGTGAGCATTTTTGCGCGCACAAACAGCTTGCGCGATTCGTCACTTGTCGATACATTAAACCAAGCAGATGGGCACTACTCGCGGGCGCCCACTGCCCAGCTGCCCGTTGGCAGTAGTTGAACGCGCTGGGCAATAAATTGAACGTCTTTGAGTAAATGATATGAAGAAAAATAACAAAATTGTGTCACATGGAAGATGCATTTTCTTTCTTTTGTATAATTTTGGTTCATATGTAAATAAAAAAAATTCATATGTAATAAAAAAAATAAGATAATTAAACAAATAATTAAAAAAATAATTTTTACATTTGAAATTCTTTTATATTATGTATAAAATTCTTTTGTATTATGTTTGTATGTGTTTTCTTTCTTTTTTACAATCGCTGTTTGACATATTAGAAAAATATTAGGAATTGAAAAAGAATTAGAAGAACAATTTTTGCTTTGTTTTTAAATAAAAACTACAGATTAAATAAATGAAAAAAAATGTACATAATCATGTACAATAATAAATGAAAAGTATATATAATTATATATAGAATATTATATGTGACACAATTTTATTTTTTGTACAGAAAAAATAAAATTGTCACATTAAATAATATTCTATATATAATTATATATATTTTTTATATATTATACAGGATGGGGAAAAAATCGGTACTTCTGAATAACTCGGAAAATATAAGTTTTCTAGAGAAATGTTGTGACTTCGGATGGCATTCTTGACCAAAGTCGAGTCATATCGCTTTTTTTAAATGAAACATTCTATTTTTGATATCAGAATTTAATGGCTGTCAAGAGCTTTTCAAAACACTGTAATAAAAAAGTTATTTTTCATTAAGTTCTTTTCGAGTTATAAAGCTTAAAAGTTACAGTATCGCCGGCAAGGTATCCGATCAACGGCTAAAACCTCTTAAATGTTATTCAGGATCATGTTCTGGTCAATCATAATATGGTCAAACTGATAAGATCAGTAAATAGATCTTTTTAAGCCCTAACTTTTGTCTGAAACATTTTTCTACAAAGCTTATATTTTCCGAGTCATTCAAGAATGTTGATCTTTTTTTCCCATTCTATATACGATTATGTACAATACATTTTTTCATTTCCTTAACTTGTAGTTTTTATTTAAAAACAAAGCAAAAATTGTTTTAATTTTTCAATTTTTCTTAATATTTTTCTATATCGAACAGCGATTGTAAAAAAGAAAGAAAATGTATATAGGCATTTTATACATAAACAACACGAAGTCGATATAAGTTGAGTGGAGAAATCAAGACTTCAAAGTCAGCCCGAATGTCGACTCAGAGAGCTGTAGCGAAGAGCGTTATTGATTTCGTTTACGGCGGAGTGAAGAGTCTTCGCCAGCGAAGCTATGAATAGTTTATATTCCCTTTACAGTCAACTAATACTTGATGAATATGTCAAAAAAAATTGATTAACATTCGACATTCTAAGTCAACTGAAAGTCGACTGTAAGTAGACTGGAGAAGTCAAGAGTCAACTTTTTAATCAAATCTGGGTCCCTAGTCTGTAACTGTTTTACATGCCTACCGACAGTTACAGAATAGGGGCCCTGAATCGATTAATAATTGATTAATAGTTGATAAATATCTCGAAAACAATCGACTATTATTAATCGAGCTAATAAAAATTGACGAATTATCGAATAGTCAATTTTTGAATATTAATGTTCTATTTTTTTTAAGTTAACTTATTTAGGATATTTGTGATAATTAAAAAATATTTTACAATCATCCATACCTAATAACAAAAAAATGGAATGCAAAAATAGCATTGAACTAATCTTAAATATGGACTGATGCTCCACTGCGTGGTCTTCACGCGGCGACAGTCGGAACTCGCGCTGCCGACTTATATTGTAGTTGACTAAAACATGTTTGACTAACAATCGATTGTGCTTAGTTGACTTTTAGTCGACTTTCAGAAGTCAATTAATAGTCAGCAAATAATCGACTGCTATCGACTATAAGACGACTTGAAAGTTGACTTTAAATTAACTCGGAACAGCCGACTGACTTGTCATAGTCGACTGTAAGCGGACTAAGAAAAGTCGACTATAAGTTGAAAAATAGTCATTCGTGTTGTGTAGGTATGATAATGCAAAAGATATTTCAGAAATATTAAAAAATATTCTTTTATACAAATTTAGATAACATAAATAATATATTAGGTGTACAAAAAAGTTCTGAGCTTTAGATTTGATACAACCGAAATAACAATTTAAATTTTATATATCTTCCCGCCTTTTTGTGGTTTTAAAGCGTTAACATTTGGCCTTC
>Ga0157363_1002191_pt1 | contig 17047 bp, 16 predicted proteins | sample AttsexASBM1_FD_111477 | JGI IMG/M metagenome (GOLD analysis project Ga0157363, IMG submission 111477) | Fungus gardens microbial communities from leaf cutter ant in Ribeirão Preto, State of São Paulo, Brazil - Atta sexdens ASBM1 | ecosystem: Host-associated > Fungi > Mycelium > Unclassified ... | reverse complement strand
GTCGGCGCGGGTTCGGTGTTTCTCAACACCGACTATGAGCGCTACCATCTGGCGGATATCAACAGCGACCTCATCAATCTCTACAACATCGTTAAGCACCGCAGCGCGGCTGGGTTACGCCGTTGCCATAGCCAACCACGGGCAGATCCCAGGCCTCGCCCTGCAGCAGGAAAGCGGGCTCCCAGCGCGGGCGGCCCTCCTCTGTCACCACCTTGCCGCCCAGGCCGACCTGTACGGTCAGCGCGGCGTTGTGACGGAACCAGGGATAGCGGTCGCGTCCCCAGTCGTCAGGCTGTTCATGCTGCGCGCCCTCGACAAAATGCTGGCGAAACAGGCCGTACTGATAGTTCAGGCCGTAGCCGATGGCGGGCTGCCCGGTGGTGGCCATCGCGTCAAGAAAACAGGCCGCCAGCCGTCCCAGGCCGCCGTTGCCGAGCGCCGGATCGGTCTCGCACTCCAGCACGTCGCTCAGAGCGACGCCCCAGGCGGCGAGCACCTCGCCGACCGCCTGATGCCAGCCCAGGTTGAGGAGGTTATTTCCCGTCAGCCGGCCGGTGAGAAACTCCATGGAAAGATAGTTAACGTGGCGCTGCGGCCCGGATGCGGGCTGCGCAGGCAGTCCGGCCAGCAGTTCGGCCAGCGCGCCGCTCAGCGCCTGCCACCACTGCTGTTGCGTCATCTCCTGCGCGTCGCGCAGGCCAAAGCGTTGCCACTGCCGCGTGAGCGCGGCGGTAAAACAGGCGTGATCGAAGGGTTGCGAATTCATGTCGTGTGCTTCCTGTCAGAACGAAAAGGGATTGCCTGCCAGTTTGCCTGCCGCCTTTCGGACGCTCCTCCTCCTGCATGAAATTCAGCGGGGAGGATAACCAGGGCGGAGAGGCCAGGGTAAATCTGAAAGCGGCGCAGGAGTGTGATTACACTCGCTTTTGTTAAGCCTGCCTTACAGGTTCGCTTGCATTCAGTTAACGGATCCGTGAACGTGTATGAAGATTAATTACGAAGCGTAAAAAAATGATGCGCTAAACGTTAACGGAGAAGCGTGCGCCCATGTTAATTCCCTCGAAGCTCAGTCGTCCCGTTCGCCTTGAAAGCACCGTCACGCGCGATCGCCTGCTGCAAAAGCTCGGCGCAGCGGGCAATTACCGGCTGGTTTTAATTACCAGCCCGGCGGGCTACGGCAAAACCACGCTGGTGTCGCAGTGGGCGGCGGATAAAAAGGATCTGGGCTGGTATTCATTAGACGAGGGCGACAATCAGCCGGAGCGCTTCGCCGACTATCTTATCGCGGCGCTGCAGCAGGCGACGCAGGGCGGCTGCAGCCGCAGCGAGACGCTGGCGCAGAAGCGGCAGTACGTCAACCTCAATGCCCTTTTCGCGCAGCTGTTTATTGAGCTGGCCGAATGGCGGCAGCCGCTCTGGCTGATCGTGGATGACTATCACCACATCGCCAATCCCGCGATCCATGAGGCGATGCGTTTTTTCCTGCGCCATCAGCCCGACAACCTGACGCTGGTGGTGCTGTCGCGCAATCTGCCGCAGCTCGGCATCGCCAATCTGCGCGTGCGCGAGCAGCTGCTGGAGCTGGGCAGCCAGCAGCTGGCGTTTACCCATCATGAGGCGAAACAGTTTTTTGACTGTCGCCTGAGCGCGCCGCTCGCCTCCGAAGAGAGCGGGCGCCTGTGCGACGACGTGGCGGGCTGGGCGACGGCGCTGCAGCTGATCGCCATCTCCGCGCGTCAGGGCGCCGGCTCGGCGCAGGACTCCGCGCGGCGGCTCTCCGGCATCAACGCCAGCCACCTTGCCGACTATCTGGTAGAGGAGGTGCTGGACAATATCGACGACGCGACGCGTCACTTTCTGCTGAAAACCGCGCTGCTGCGCTCGATGAATGACGCGCTGGTCGCCTGCGTGACCGGCGAGGCAAACGGACGCATGCGGCTGGAGGAGATTGAGCGACGGGGACTCTTTCTGCAGCGTATGGATGATTCGGGCCAGTGGTTCAGCTATCACCCGCTGTTTGGATCCTTTTTACGCCAGCGCTGTCAGTGGGAACTGGCAGCCGAGCTGCCCGCGGTGCATCGCGCGGCGGCGCAAAGCTGGATGGCGCAGGGGTTCCCCGGCGAAGCGATCCATCATGCGCTCGCTGCGGGCGACGTCGAGATGCTGCGCGACGTGCTGCTGGCGCACGCCTGGACGCTGTTCAATCAGAGCGAGCTGGCGCTGCTGGAGACCTCGCTGGGCGCGCTTCCCTGGGCGACGCTGCTGGACAATCCTCGCCTGGTGCTGCTGCAGGCTTGGCTGATGCAGAGCCAGCACCGATTTTCCGAGGTCAACCGCCTGCTGGCGAAGTTCGAGCAGGCGTGCAGCTGCGAGATCGACGCGGCGCTGCAGGGCGAATTCAACGCCGTGCGTGCGCAGGTGGCGATCAACGACGGCAACACCGAAGAGGCGGAGCAGCTTGCCCGCCTGGCGCTGGAAACCCTGCCGGAAAGCCGCCGCTACAGCCGCATTGTCGCCACCTCGGTGCATGGCGAAGTGATGCACTGCAAAGGCGAACTGGCGAGTTCGCTGGCGCTGATGCGCCAGACCGAACAGATGGCGCGCCGCGATGAAACCTGGCACTACGCGCTCTGGAGCCTGATCCAGCAAAGCGAAATTCTGTTCGCGCAGGGATTTCTGCAGGCCGCCTGGGAGATTCAGGAGAAAGCGTTTGTGCTGGTCGGCGAGCAGCATCTGGCGCAGTTTCCGCTGCATGAGTTTCTGCTGCGCATTCGCGCCCAGCTGATGTGGGCGTGGGGCAGGCTGGACGAGGCGGAGCAGGCGGCACGCGAAGGGATGAAGGTGCTGAAGGGCTATCCGCCGCAGCAGCAGATCCAGTGTCTGGGCCTGCTGGTGCAGTGCTCGCTGGCGCGCGGCAATCTGGATAATGCGCGCAGCTACCTGAACCGTCTGGAGAATCTGCTTAACAACGGCAGCCTGCACAGCGACTGGATTGCCAACGCCGACAAGGTGAGGGTGATTTACTGGCAGATGACGGGCGACGTGCAGAGCGCCAGCCACTGGATGCGGCACACCGCCAAGCCCGCCTTCGCCAATAACCACTTCCTGCAGGGGCAGTGGCGCAATATCGCGCGGGCGCAGATCCTGCAGGGCGATCTCAGCCAGGCGGAAGTGGTGCTGGAAGAGCTCAACGAAAATGCGCGCGCGCTGCGTCTGATGAGCGACATGAACCGCAACCTGCTGCTGCTCAATCAGATCTACTGGCAGACCGGGCGCAAAGCCGAGGCGCAGCACGCGCTCATCGAGGCGCTGAAGCTGGCGCGCGGCACCGGCTTTATCAGCCATTTCGTGATTGAAGGCGAGATCATGGCGCAGCAGCTGCGCCAGCTTATCCAGCTCAACACGCTGGAAGAGCTGGATAGCCACCGTGCGCGCCGCATCCTGAATGAAATTAATAAATACCACCGCCATAAGTTCGCCCACTTTGACGAGGGGTTTGTCAGCCGACTGCTGAATCATCCCGATGTGCCGGAGCTGATCCGCACCAGCCCGCTGACGCAGCGCGAATGGCAGGTGCTGGGCCTGATCTACTCCGGCTACAGCAACGATCAAATCGCCGGAGAGCTGGATGTGGCCGCTACCACCATTAAAACCCATATCCGCAACCTCTATCAGAAGCTGGGCGTCTCGCATCGCGCCGAGGCGATGCATCAGGCGCAGTCGATGCTGAAGCTGATGGGGTATGTGTAGCTAATATCTGCGGAAGCGCGATCCAGGCCCAGCTGCATTATGCTGCTCGCGGCTTTAACCTACCGGATAGCGCGTCGCGCTCAGCAAGCCGCGTCGGTCGAAACGCCGCATCCCCAGCCACAGCAGCGCCGTAGCAAACCAGCCAATAATCCATGAGACATCATTCCCGGCGAAAATCCACGTCAGCGAACCGTGATGCAGCGGATTATCGATAAACGGCAGCTGGATCAGCACGCCGATAAAATAGGTGGCAATGCCCGGCCAGTTCCAGCGGCCGTAGCGCCCGTCCGGCTGCGACAGCGCGGGAATGTCGATATGGCCTTTCGTGATCAGGTAAAAATCGGTCAGGCTGATGGCGCTCCAGGGCACGAAAAAGGCCAGCAGAAACAGCAAAAAGTGGGTAAACGCCTTAAGAAAAGCGGGCTCGCTGATCAGCGCGATGCCGCAGGAGATCGCCACCATCAGCACCACAAAACCAATCCGTCCGCCCCGGCTCAGCGAAGTTTGCCGGCTGAAGCCAGAAACAATGGTGGTCAGCGACATAAAGCTGCCGTAGGCGTTCAGCGTGGTAAAGGTAATCTTGCCGAAGCAGATGGCAAAATAGATCACCATCGCCATGGTGGCGCTGCTGCCTAAGCTGACGATATAGCCTACCTCATTGCCGGAGAAGGCGCTGCCCGCGATAGCCGCGACGATAACGCCCAGCGTCATCGACGCCTGCGTGCCGAGCACGGTGCCGAAAAACACCGCGCTGAACAGGCGTTTTGCGGAAACGTCCTGCGGCAGGTAGCGCGAATAGTCAGAGACGTAGGGGCAAAACGCGATCTGCCATGACGAGGAGAGAGAAACGGCGAGTAAAAAGGTGGAGAAAGCGAAGTGGCGATTCTGCCAGAGCGGCGCTAAATCGTGGGTTGAGAGCAGCGTGACGAACAGATAAAAAAATGCCAGCACGCCGATGACGCTGGCGACTTTGCCCAGCTTATGAATAACCCGATATCCCAGCACCGCAATCACGATAATGATCAGGCTGAACAGGATCATCCCGGCGGCGTTATTAATATGCAGCAGCTTCGCCATCGCCTGACCGGCCAGCACCGTGCCGCTGGCGGAGAAGCCGATATACATAATGCATACCAGCACCAGCGGGATCACCGCGCCGAAGACGCCGAACTGAATGCGGCTGGTGATCATCTGCGGCAGGCCCATGCGCGGTCCCTGCATGGCGTGCAGCGCCATCACCGCCGCGCCGATAATCTGGCCGACCAACAGGCCGATGATTGACCAGACCACATCGCCGCCCAGCACTACGGCGAGCGCGCCGGTGACGATAGCCGTAATTTGCAGGTTGCCGCCGAACCATAGCGTAAACTGGCTGAACGGATGTCCGTGACGTTCGCGGTGGGGAATAAAATCGATCGATCGGGTTTCAGCAAGCCGCTGGCTCTCGCCCGAACGCGCTGATGCAGGAAGTTCCGCTGACATAGGTTCCTCGCCAGGTTGAAGTGTTAACTGTTATTTGCCCTTTGTTAATCGCTGCGACGCTACATGTATATACATGTACGGATGTTGTCATGCTGTTTTAAAACTTACAAGGCGGCGGGTCATTGGAAATTGTGATGGCGCTGGCAAGCCTGGCATGACGAACAGAGAGAAAAAAAGAGGAGAATATGCTACATAAGCGCAGTCTGCCGCCGCGATAAAAACAGCAGGCGAGAAGAACGGGCTAACCTGCAGGAAGCGCAGGATTTACCCGCAAGATTATTGTATAGTCCGCGCTTTTTGGAGGTTTCCCTTGCTTAACGCATCCACGCGCCTGAACAAATACATCAGCGAAAGCGGCATCTGTTCACGCCGCGACGCCGATCGCTACATCGAACAAGGCAACGTGTTTATTAACGGCAAACGCGCTGCCGTCGGCGCGCAGGTCTTTCCGGGTGACAGCGTCAAGGTAAACGGCCAGCTGATTGAGCCCCGCAGCGAAGAAAATCTGGTGTTGATCGCCCTGAATAAGCCGGTCGGCATCATCACCACCATGGAAGAGGGCGAACGCGACAACATTCGCGACTTCGTTAACCACAGCGAACGCATCTTCCCTATCGGTCGCCTGGATAAAGATTCCCAGGGGCTGATCTTTCTTACCAACAATGGCGATCTGGTGAATAAAATCCTGCGCGCGGGCAACAACCACGAGAAAGAGTATGTGGTCACCGTCGATAAGCCGATCACCGACGACTTTATCGCTGGTATGGGCGCAGGCGTGCCGATGCTCGGCACCGTCACTAAAAAATGCAAAGTGGTCAAAGAGTCGGCGTTTGTTTTCCGCATTACCCTGGTGCAGGGCCTGAACCGTCAGATCCGCCGCATGTGTAAACATTTTGGCTTTGAGGTCACGAAGCTGGAGCGCACGCGCATCATGAACGTCAACCTGAAGGGCATTCCGCTTGGCGAATGGCGCGACCTCACCGACGACGAGCTGGCGGAGCTGTTCAAGCTGATCGAAAACTCCTCTTCAGAAGAGAAGCCCGCAAAGAAAAAAACGCCCGCGAAAAGCAGCGCGGTGAAAAAGCCGGGTGTCAGCAGCGCGCCAAAGAAAAGCGAAAAGAGCGATGACCGCGCGGGCAACCGCAAACGCTTTGTCCAGCCAGGACGCAAGAAAAAGGGCCGCTAAAGCCTGCGCCACAATGGCAGCAAGGCGTCGATAAGCGGGTCGGGCGACACCGGCGCGCCGCCAGGCTGCCAGGCGTGCTGAAACTCGGCGATCTCAATGCCCAGAAAATCGCTCTCCGCGAGCGCGTCGCAGCAGGCGGTGAGATCCGCCAGCGTCAGGCCGCCCTCAACGGCGTAGTCCGTCGGAACAATGCCCGGATCCAGCACGTCGCAGTCCAGATGCAGGTACACCGGCCGTCCCGCCACCGCCTTCTGCAACCGGGCAGCAATATCAGGTCCGGGCGCGATAACCGGGATGGCGTGACGCGCAATCAACGCCTTTTCAAAAGGATCCAGATCGCGCTGGCCGACCAGCACCAGCCGATCGAGACGAAGCCCGCTTCCCAGCCCAGAGGACCACAGGCCAGCCGGCGCCGAAAGCGCCAGCCCGCCCAGAAAGCCTGACGTGGTCGAATCAGGCGTATTCAGGTCGCCGTGCGCGTCGAACCACAGCACGCAGGCGTCAGGATGATGAGCCATCAGCGCGGGCAGCGTCGCCAGCGAAACTGCGCAGCGGCTGGTGGCGGAGAGCGGAATCGCCTTCGCGCGGAAAAGCTGCCCAAAGCGAGCCTGTATGGCCTGGAGATCGGGCAGCGCTGCCGTCAGCGCCTCGCGCCAGCCAGCCTGCGTTGCAGCAGCAGGCGAGCCGATAAGCACCGGCGCTTCGCCGCTGCGCTGCGCCAGCCGTTCGCCGATCGCCGATCGCGCTGGCGCCAGGTATGGCCAGATCGTTATGATCGCCAGCTGCGCCCTGATAAACCGTCACGGCTATTTTTCTTTTCAGTTCACCGCCCATTCTGTTATCCCATTGATTAACAAGATTTTTAAAGATTTTGCGTAATTTATGATAGAGTAGACGCAAAAAAATTACGCTCACCGCTAGACGACCGGTCTAATAAAGGCTATTTTAAATTCATGAACACAGTCGCACACAAACACAGAGAAGACATTCGCGAACATATCCTGGACACCGGCCAGCGCATTATGGCCAGCAAAGGGTACTCGGCTGTTGGTCTCAACGAAATTCTGACGGAAGCAGGCGTGCCGAAAGGCTCGTTTTACCACTACTTCGGTTCGAAAGATGCCTTTGGCGTCGCTATGCTGGAAAGTTACTTTGACGATTATCTGGCGAATATGGACGAGACGCTGGGTCAGCCCAACTGCACCATGCAGCAAAGGCTGATGCACTACTGGCAGCAGTGGCAGGATACGCAATCTTTTCAGGACTGTCAGGGCAAATGCCTGGCCGTCAAGCTGGGCGCCGAAGTGGCCGATCTCTCGGAAGCGATGCGCCATACGCTGGAAAAGGGCACCGCCGGGATTGTAGCGCGCCTGACGGACGCCATTGAGGCAGGCGTAGCAGAAGGGTCGCTGCGCACCGAAGAGAAGCCGGCCGTGGTGGCGGAAAGTCTTTATCAGCTCTGGCTCGGCGCCAGCGTGATGGTCAAGATTGTACGCAACAAGCGGCCGTTTGAATCAGCCATGGTGCTGACGCGGCAAATGCTTAACGCTGCCTCCTGACGGGGCGGCAAAAAAGGTCGGCAACGACTTTTTTTATCAGCAGAATCTAGACGACTGGTCTACTATTGAAATAACACCTTCACTAAGCGGAGAACAGAGATGAAAGTATTAATGGTTTTGACCTCACACGATAAATTGGGCGACACCGGACGTAAAACCGGTTTCTGGCTGGAAGAGCTGGCCGCGCCTTACTACGCCTTTAAAGACGCCGACGCCGACATTACCCTGGCCTCGCCGCAGGGCGGCAATCCGCCGCTGGATCCGAAAAGCAATGAGCCTGATTTCCAGACCGAGCTGACCCACCGCTTCGAGGCGGATGAGGAAGCCAAAGCGCAGCTGGCGTCGACGGTACGCCTGGAGAGCGTTTCCGCCTCCGACTTCGACACGGTGTTCTACCCAGGCGGCCACGGCCCGTTATGGGATCTGGCGGAAGATCAACACTCCATCGCTCTGATCGAAAGCTTTATTGCCGCTGAAAAACCGGTTGCGCTGGTCTGTCATGCGCCGGGCGTGCTGCGCCATGTGAAAACCGCGGCGGGGCGTCCGCTGGTCGAAGGTAAAAAAGTCACCGGCTTCGCTAACAGCGAAGAAGAGGGTGTCGGCCTGACCAACATCGTGCCTTTCCTGGTAGAAGATGAGCTGATCGCCAAAGGCGGCCTCTACTCCAAAGGCGAAGACTGGGGCGCCTATGTTGTGCAGGACGGCCTGCTGATCACCGGGCAGAACCCGGGGTCATCGGCGGCAACGGCGGCGCAGCTGCTGAAAGCGCTAGCGAAGTAATCGCCTGTTTTGCGGCGGCGCGCCTTTGCCCAGGCGAGGGTGCGCCAGCCGTCTCCACGCCGTTTTCGCCCCCGATCTGTCGCCTTTAAATCACCGTAATCTGCTTTTGCGCCAGCAGCCTCTTCATCTCCGCATCCGGCTCGCCGTCGACCACCAGCGTACTCGCCAGCGTTAGATCGCCGATGGCAAACGCTGAGGCTGAATTCATCTTTTCCTGCGACACCATCACCACGGTTTCCGAGGCGCGCGCCGCCAGCGCCCGTTTAATCCCCGCCTCTTCATAGTCGCCAGTGGTTAACCCTGCGCGCTTATGGACGCCCGTAACGCCCATAAAAAAGAGATCGGCGTTGATGCGCGCGACAGACTCCAGCACCGCTGTGCCTACCGCCACGACGGAGTGACGATAGAGCAGTCCGCCAAGCATAATCACCTCAACCTGAGGCGAGTCGACCAGCGCCACGGCAATGCTCGGGCTGTGGGTGACGGCGGTAAACGCCAGATCCGCCGGCAGCTGGCGTACCATCGCTTCAGTAGTGGTGCCGCCGTCGATAATCACCACCTGACCGGGCTGGATAAGCCTGACCGCTTTTTGCGCGATAAGCCGTTTTGAGCTGGATTGCACGTTTTTGCGCGTTTCAAAAGAGGCCACCGCCGCAGATACCGGCAGCGCACCGCCGTGCACGCGCTGCAACAAACCTTCCGCCGCCAGCTCCCGGAGATCGCGCCGTATTGAGTCCTCAGAGACGCGAAAGCGCTGGCTCAGCTCGCTGGACATCACCTGTTTTTCCTCGGCCAGTATCGCCAGGATCTGCTGCTTGCGCTGTGAACTCAGCATAAATAAACGCCTTTGTTTTTTCTTGATGTTGCACGATTATGCATGGTAGCGTGTTTTTTGTCACCTTCCTGAGGAGAAAACATGCGGCCGAACATACGTCACCTGCGCGAACAGTTGCTATCCGATAACTGGTACACGCTAAAGAAATATACCTTTGAACAGCAGCGCGCCGACGGCAGCTGGCAAGAGCAGAGCCGTGAAGCCTACGACCGTGGCAACGGCGCCGTCATTCTGCTCTACAACCGCACCAGAAAAAGCGTGGTGCTGACGCGCCAGTTTCGCCTGCCGGTTTATATCAACGGCCATAACGGCTATTTGATTGAGGCGGCGGCTGGTCTGCTCGACAACGCCTCGCCCGAAACGCGCATCCTGGCGGAGGCGGAAGAGGAGACCGGCTTTCGGATCACGCAAGCGGAGAAGGTGCTGGAGGCCTATATGAGCCCGGGATCCGTTACGGAAAAACTCTACTTTTTCATCGCCGAATACCATGACGACGATCGGCGGGGCAAAGGCGGCGGGCTGGCGGAAGAGGGCGAGGATATCGACGTGCTGGAATGGCCTTTCGCCCGCGCGCTGGAAGGGATCCGCAGCGGCGAGATTGAAGATGCCAAGACTATTATTTTGCTACAGCACCTGGCGCTCAACGCCGTCTTTGAGGAGGAGAAGCGATGCTGATTTTGATCGCGGGTCCGGTCCGCAGCGGCACGAACGGCGATCCAGCATTAATCGATGCCAACCTGGCGAAGATGAACCGCATGGCGCTGGAGGTCTATCAGCGCGGCCATACGCCGGTGATCGGCGAATGGCTGGCGCTGCCGCTCGCCGCCGCCGCAGGGTCGACGCGCATCGGCGACGAGATCAGCGAGAGATTTCTCTATCCGGTCGCGCATCGCTTAATTGCCTGCTGTGACGCCATTTTGCGCATGCCGGGCGCGTCGCAGGGCGCCGATAATGACGTGCGCCTTGGCGAATCCCTCGGGCTGACGATCTTCACCTCGCCAGAAAACCTGCCTGTCGTCGAAGAAGAAACAGAGTGAAGAGAGGGAATAATTTAGCCGCCGGAAGGTGCGGCGGCTAAGCGTAATGGGTCAGGCGGGACTTAGTGGCGGATCTGCTGCAGATCGTCTTCGGACAGGCCCGTCACTTTCATCACTGAAGGCACGTCCATACCGTTTTTCAGCAAGTTTCGGGCGATATTGAGGCTGGCTTCGCGCTCGCCAAGCTGGCGGCCCTGGGCCAGGCCTTGTTCCAGCCCTTGTTCCAGTCCCTTTTTCAGGCCTATCTGCTCAAGCTGTTGTGCAAGGGTCATCAGTTCATCCTCATGCTGCGGCACGCGCTGTGCCAGTTCACGAATCATCGCTTTCGCGTCCGGCGTTTCGCCGGCCTGAAGCATATAGTTTACCAGCGCCATCACCTGCTGTCCGGTCATAAATTCCGTCAGCATTAGCGTGGCCAGCTGATCGAGCAGCCCGCGAAGATCGCGCTGGCGGATATGTTTCTGCAGTAGCGTCAGCGCCGCCATGCTGCGGTGCTGCATGATTTCTTCATCGGGAATGACGGTAACGTCCACCAGCGGAAAATGCCCGCCGTAGAGCGCCGCGGCCCGCTCACGCTCGCTAAACGAATCGAGCCAGTTCATCGAGTAAGGATAAGGGCTGCGCTTGCCCTGATAAAACAGTACCGGGATCACCAGGGGCAGCGTTTTATGCCCGGCGTCAAGATGTCGCTGCATCGCCGCCACGGCATAGCGCATCAGCCGAAACGCCATATGCTTATCCGGCGAACTCTGATGCTCAATCAGGACGTGCACATAGCCGTCGCCGCCGCTGGTTTTCAGCGAGTAAAGCACGTCGCTGTAATAAGGGCGCAGATCATCCTCGACGAAACTGCCGGATTCCAGCTTCAGCGTCGAGAGATCGCAAATCGCCAGCAGCGCGGGCGGCAGATGCAGCGCCATAAAGTCGCGCGCCGTCTCAGGGTGCGAGAGAAAGGTTTTGAACACCGCGTCGTGCGGGGTCGGCGTACTGTTCTTGTGCATCCTCATGCGCCTCATGCCAGCTGACATCCGTTGCGCGAATAGTATCATAAGGTTCCGGCTCCCATCAGTACGCTATAGAGCCAGAAAGGTTTGCTTATCACCTCGGCGAAAAAATATTTTCCGGCAGCGAAACTTTTCGGCGGCGACGGCCGAACCTCTGATTACATCCTTCAGGCACATCGCCTGATTGCCCACGGAGAAGACAAGATGCCGATGAAAAACAACCTGAAAACCCTGGCAGCCGCCACGCTGCTCGCCCTGAGCCTGCCTGTCGCCTCGGCGTTCGCCGCGCTGCAGGTCGGCGACAAGGCGCCCGATTTCAAACTCGACGCGGCGCTGGCGGGTAAAGCGACCAGCTTCTCGTTGCAGCAGGCGCTGCAGAAAGGGCCGGTGGTGCTCTATTTCTTCCCGGCGGCTTTTAGCGCGGGCTGCACGCTGGAAGCGCACGATTTCGCCGAGGCGACTGACGAATTCAACAAGCAGGGCGCGACGGTCATCGGCGTGACCGCGGGCAATACCGATCAGATTGCCAAATTCTCGCAGCTGGAGTGCCGCGATAAATTCACCGTTGCGGCCGATCCCGGCGCCAAAGTGGCGGCGGAGTACAAAAGCACCATGGAATATAAAGGGAAGACCTTTTCCGATCGCACCTCTTACGTGATCGCGCCGGACGGCAAAATTCTGCTCAGCTATACCGACAAAAATCCGGATGCGCATATCCAGAAAGCGATGGACGCGGTGAAGAAATATCGTCAGGCCAATCCCGCCTAATTCTATTATTCAGGTGAAACGATCATGCTGACCGCTATCGCCGCCGCGTTTCTCGGCGGCCTGATACTCAATCTTATGCCGTGCGTCTTCCCGGTGATTTCGCTGAAGGCGCTGAGTGTGATCCGCCATCACGACAAACCGGCGCACGCCCGCGCCGAGGGGCTGGCGTTTTTACTGGGCGTAGTGGTGACGATGCTGGTGCTGGTAGCGGTACTGCTGCTGGCGCGGGCGGGCGGCGCCTCGGTCGGCTGGGGCTTTCAGCTACAGTCGCCGTGGGTGATCGCGCTGCTGATTCTGGTGATGCTGGCCTCGGCGCTGAATCTCTTTGGCCTGTTTGAAATTGGGCTTTCCCTGCAGCGGGCTGGCGAGGTGGGCGGCGGTCGTGGCGGTTTACTGGGATCGGCGCTCACCGGCGCGCTCGCCATCGTCGTGGCGACCCCGTGCAGTGCGCCCTTTATGGCCAGCGCCGTCGGTTACGCGCTGACGCAGCCACCTGCTGTCAGCCTGGTGATCTTTATCGCGCTGGCGCTCGGTTTTGCCGCGCCTTTTACTCTGATCTCCTTCTTCCCGCTGCTGGCGCGCGTGCTGCCGGCGCCCGGTGCCTGGATGATCACGCTGAAACACGGGCTGGCTTTTCCGATGCTCGGCGCCGTTGGCTGGCTGATTTGGGTGCTGGAACGCCAGGCCGGTTCGGCGGCGCTGGCGACGATCCTCGCCTGCTGCCTGCTGCTCAGTTTTGCCGCCTGGTTATATGGCATGGCGCAAAAACGCCGTATGATGGGGCGTCGCCACTGGGCGCTGCATCTGACAACGGCGGTTTTCCTGCTGCTGCTGGTGCCGCCGCTGCTCAATCTGAAAAGCGTTGCCGCGCCTGAAGAGAATGCCGAGAGCGCCGTCGCGGCGGCGGCCGTCGCCTGGTCGCCGCAGAACGTCGATGCGATTAAAGGCCAGGGCAAGCCGGTGCTGGTGAACTTTACTGCCTCCTGGTGCATCACCTGCCAGGTTAACGATCGCACCTCTTTGTCGACTCAGGCGGTGAAAGCGGCGATGGCGCGCACCGACACCATTTATATGGTGGCGGACTCCACGAAATATAATCCGGACGTCGAGCAGGCGCTCAGCGATTTCGGGCGAGGCGGGCTGCCGCTCTACGTGGTCTATCCGGCAAACGGCGGAAAACCAGTAGTGCTGCCGCAGGTGCTGACGCCGGGCATCGTTATTTCGGCGCTTGAACAGGCCGCTGAAAGCGGAAAGAAAACGTGAACGGGTGAATGATTGATGACTCTCTTAGCCGGGCGGATGGTTCAGCCTTTAAGCGCGGGCGATGCCCGACACTGACGCGCGCGCTCAGCACTGGCCTCTCTTAATGGCCCGCGCGCAGGCTGGCGATAAAGCCGCCTATAACCAGCTTTTGAAAGCGATGGTGCCCGCCATCCGTGCCCTGGTGCGCAAAAAAATCGCCGACGAGGCGCTGGTAGAAGATGTGATTCAGGAGACGCTGCTGGCGATCCATCGGGTGCGCCATACTTACGATCCGCGCCGTCCCGTGCTGCCCTGGGTGGCGGCCATCGCTTCGGCCAGAGCGATCGACGCCCTGCGTCAGCGCGGCCGCCAGCATGAAGTGCAGGACGATGATGCCCTTCACCGCCAGACCACGGAAGCGAACGAGGCCGATGCGGGCCAGGATGCGCTAAACGCCTGTTTAGGCGCGCTGCCGGCACGCCAGCGCCAGATCGTCGAATCCGTTCACCTGCGCGAACAGAGCCTGGCCCAGGCGGCGGCCGAGGCCAATCTTTCGCTTTCTGCGGTCAAATCGCTTTTGCACCGCGCAATGCTCAACCTGCGTAAATCTGGAAGTGGCAAGCATGAGAAATCATGACCAACTTATCGAACAGCTCAGCGCGTCAGCGCAGCCGGTCAGGCGCGTCTGGCCTACGGCATGGCGCGTCACTGGCTGGATCGCGGCGGCGCTGCCCTGCGGCGCGCTCGGCAGCTGGGCGCTGCACAGTCGCTACACGGACTGGTCGCAGCCCGGCGCGCCGCTGGCGATAGCGGCCTTGCTGTTGTCTTTTATGCTGGGCGTCGGCGCTATCGCCGGGGCCTTTACCCTTAGCCTGGCGGGGCGGAAGCCGCCCGCGCTGCGCTACCTGCTTTTACCAGCGCTGGCGTGGCTGGCGCTCAATCTCGGCAATATGACCACCGCGCCCGCAGGCGCCGGGCGCTTTGGCGAAGGCGTTCACTGCTACCTCTTTATGCTGTGCGCGGGCCTGCCGATGATGGCGATCTCGGTGTTCAGCCTCTATCGCACTCGCTCGATCTTTCCGGTAAAAAGCCTGGCGCTGGCGGGCTGCGGCATCGCTTTTATGTCGTCGATGCTGCTGTCACTCTGCCACGACACGCAGCTGCATATGGTCGATTTTTTAATGCATCTGGCAGCGGGCATGACGCTGGTTGCGCTCACGGTGGCAACGGGGCGTCGCTGGGTCCGTCTGCAAGGCGATGCGCGTCTCTGAGCCTCGCGGGCCTGCTGCTTGCGTCACTGCGCCAGCGCATAAATTGCGGCGAGGCTCTCTTTAAAGCGCGCCGGATTATGGTGCGTCTCGATTCGCTGTACGGCGTTTTTAGACCGGGAGAGAACAGATGCCCGGTCCGCCACGATCGCCAGCACCTGCGCTTTGAGCTGGGTCACCATCAGACGCCTCAAGGCTAATTTATCCTCGACCGACGCCACGGTAAGTTCAAACATCGCGTTCAGGGGACAGACGATGGTCCAGCCTGCGGCGTCCGGGTTTATTTCAGGCAGCGCGCGCACGTTGGTGGTGATAACGGGGCAGCCGCACGCCTGCATTTCCAGAACGGAAAAGCCATAGGTATCCTGCCAGCTGGGCAGCAGTCCAACATGGGCGCGCTTAAATAATGCGATGAGGTCACTATTAGGCCTGGACCTGGCGTGAGTAAAAATTTTATATCGCGTGAGCGATTGTTCAATTTCCCTGTAAAAAACGGCGTCATCCTGATATTTGCCATGGGCAAAGTTATGCCTATTGTTAAGGTCGCCTGTTATATTTACCTCGACGGTATCGGCGTTGATTACCCCTTCGTTAGCCAGCTCGCTGAAAGCGAGTACCACCTCGGCGCCGCCTTTGCGATAAAATTCATTACCAACAAAGGTAAAGATTAGCTTTTTGTCAGGCGTATCGCGCGGGCCGTCATAAAGCACCGGCTGCGGAGGATGTAGCCTGTGCATTTTAGGAATAATAGCCGCCGCTTCATCAGGAAAGGCCTGCAGCAGTTTTAGCTGAATCTGCCTTGCGGCTTCCGACATTGCCACGATCGCCACACACTGCGGCGCGGCAACCAGCCTGAGGGCTTTTTTCAGTTCCGGGCTGGCGAGCTTAGGTACGCCTGGCACCGGCAGTACGCGCGGCAGTTCGGTTTCAAAAGTGGCGACCCAGCGCTGTCGTGTCTGGGCAACCTCGTTAAACAGATGGATTATCCGGGTATCCGCTGGCATAAGGAAACGGAAGGGCCAGAAGATAAAGACCTTATTGGCACGCGCCAGCTTCTGTCTTACTTTATTGAGGTAGAGCCATATATTTTTATATCGAAAATCAAGGTAGGTATACTGCTCGTTAACAATAATGTTTCTTTTTTCCGGGTAGCCGCGCCCGCTCACTATTATTTTCATATAAGCTCCTGATAAAAATCCGGAAGCAACAAGTGATATGCTGAAAAAGCACGTTCAGGTGATGTGATTATATAATCACAGCCTTTTTAATTCTGCTACCAGGTGAAATAAAGCGTAATTATAGGAACATTCCTTTTTTAATTTAATTTATTTAATATTTATTTCCTCGCTATCACTTATTGCTATTTATCAGCAGCGCATCCGGTTTTAATAGTCGTCTTTTTTGGTTACACCGTGACGCTATTTATTACTTTTTCACTTTACGCAAACTGATTTATTTATCGGTTAATTTTTTTTATGCGTGATCTCCGCTTGTGGTCAGACAGTACGTCATTTAGCTGGCCGGTCAACGCTGTTTTTTACGCAATCTCGCTTTCCGTGCCAGGCTTAAACGAAGCGGGGTTTATCCCCGGTGATCTTAACCATATTGACGAGGATGTGTATGACGCTGCGATCGCTTCAGGCGCTCTGTCTGGTAAATTTTTTTATGGCGGACGTACGGGACGGATTGGGCCCGTTTTTGGGCATCTTCCTCACCGAACATCACTGGCGAGCGGATGATATCGGCTGGGTGATGTCTGCCGGCGGTCTGGCGGGCCTGTTCGCCACTATTCCCGCCGGGCTGATCACCGATGCGACTCGCTATAAACGCCTGCTGCTGATTGCCGGCTCGCTGATCATTACCTTATCAACGCTGCTGCTCTGGTATTTCCCTGAGTCGTGGGTGACGCTGTGTTCGCAGATCCTCACCGGACTCGCGGCAGCTTTTATCGCGCCCGTGCTGACCGGCATTACGCTTGGCCTGACCGGGCCAGACGGATTCAGCCGCCAGATGGGCCACAACGAGGCTTTTAACCACGGCGGCAATATGACGGCGGCGATTATCGCCGGGATCACCGTCGCTTACTGGGGGACGGGCGCGGTCTTTGTTCTCATGACCGCCATGGCGCTCTGCGCG
>Ga0157363_1002190_pt1 | contig 17050 bp, 13 predicted proteins | sample AttsexASBM1_FD_111477 | JGI IMG/M metagenome (GOLD analysis project Ga0157363, IMG submission 111477) | Fungus gardens microbial communities from leaf cutter ant in Ribeirão Preto, State of São Paulo, Brazil - Atta sexdens ASBM1 | ecosystem: Host-associated > Fungi > Mycelium > Unclassified ... | reverse complement strand
CAGATTGTCACTGCCATGTACCACGCTTCCTTTTCACCGGCAGATATCGCAACAGAAATAGAACAGATAAAGCGCGGAAAATACTCGAAAGGTATTTTCACGCTGCTGAATAAAAATGAAAAACTGAAGTACATGATTATGAATCTGAACTCACTCACAGCGTACTATTTCCTCTATGCGTTATACAGAATGCGCGCATTCTGATCCCTGACCCTCCCGGCGTTGCCCTCCGATCTCTGTCTCTGGCAGAAGAGGGCAGCAGCCGGGAGAGACCGCTGCTTTTACTCACCGGTTACTACCTTCACTTGCACAATTTTTGTGACTCAGGTCAAATAACGTCAGGCAATCGATTGCGCGCCGGTTTTGTGCATTTTTAAAGCATAAATTTACCAGCCTGCGCATTTTTGCTGCTTTTGTGACGCGTATCTTGCGTTGTGACCCCCGCACGGTGACAAAAACGTATAGCATGAGCGCGGTTAAACGGCAGCCCGCAGCGGCTGACCGTGAACAGAGAGCCGGAGACCGGCTGCAATAATGATGAATCTGGAGAGAGTGATGAACAACTCACAAACCAGCACGCTGGCAACCGCCAGAGCGGCCAGGGGCTGGAGCAAGAGTGACACGGTGTGGATGCTGGGTCTGTATGGTACGGCGATTGGTGCCGGAGTGCTGTTTCTGCCGATTAACGCCGGCGCGGGCGGGCTGCTGCCGCTGCTGATCATGGCCGTACTGGCGTTCCCGATGACCTTCTATGCGCACCGCGCGCTGACGCGTTTCGTCCTCTCGGGTAAAAATCCGGGCGAAGATATCACTGACGTGGTGGAAGAGCACTTTGGCAGCGGGGCGGGTAAAATCATCACGCTGCTCTACTTTTTTGCTATCTATCCCATTCTGCTGATGTACAGCGTGGCCATCACCAATACCGTAGACAGTTTTATTGTGCATCAGCTTGGCCTGGTGTCGCCGCCGCGCGCGCTGCTGTCGCTGCTGCTGATCAGCGGGATGATGGTTATCGTGCGCTTTGGCGAGCAGATGATCGTGAAGGCGATGAGTATTCTGGTCTTTCCGTTTGTTGCCGTCCTGATGCTGCTGGCCGCCTGGCTGGTTCCGCACTGGCACGGTGCCGCGCTGCAGACGCTGTCGTTTAGCGAGGCAACGGGCAGCGGCAATCTGTGGATGACGCTGTGGCTGGCCATTCCGGTGATGGTTTTTTCATTTAACCATTCGCCGATTATCTCGTCTTTTGCCGTCGCAAAACGCGACGAATATGGCGCCGGTGCGGAAAAACGCTGCTCGCGCATACTGGCCAGCGCGCATCTGATGATGGTGGTCACGGTGATGTTTTTTGTGTTCAGCTGCGTGCTGAGCCTGTCGCCAGCCGAGCTGCAGGCGGCCAAAGCGCAGAACATTACCATTCTTTCTTATCTGGCTAACCATTTTCAGGTGCCGATGATCGCCTGGCTGGGTCCGATTGTCGCGATGGTGGCGATCACGAAATCGTTCCTGGGTCACTACCTGGGGGCGCGCGAAGGCTTTAACGGCATCGTCACCAAATCGCTGCGCAGCCGGGGTAAAGCGATCGCGCCGCAGAAGCTGAACCGGCTGACCACGCTGTTTATGCTGCTGACCACCTGGCTGGTGGCCACGCTGAACCCCAGTATTCTTGGCATGATTGAAACGCTGGGCGGGCCGGTTATCGCGGCAATCCTGTTTTTGATGCCGATGTATGCGATTCAGAAAGTGCCGGCAATGCGCCAGTACAGCGGGAAAATCAGCAACCTCTTTGTGGTGATTATCGGAGTGCTGGCGATCTCTTCTGTCGCCTGGTCGCTGTTCAACTGACCGCAGCCGGGTCGCCGTCACCGGCGGCCCGGCCGTGGGCATTATGCCAGCGCGGTTTTAAACACGCTCATTGACTGCGCCAGCCGATCGGCCTGCTCCTGCAGCGCCTGCGAGGCGGCAGATGCTTCCTGCACCAGCGAGGCATTCTGCTGCGTCACCGCTTCCATCTGCGTAATAGCCTGATTAATCTCACCAATGCCGCTGCTCTGTTCGCTGCTGGCAATGGTAATTTCGCTCATAATCTCAGCCACGCTCTGCACGCTGCTGACGACTTCACTTATGGTAGATCCGGCGTGCGTCACCAGGCGGCTGCCTTCATCAACTTTGGTCACGGAATCTTCAATCAGGACTTTAATCTCTTTAGCGGCGGAGGCGGAGCGCTGGGCCAGGTTACGCACTTCCGATGCCACCACGGCAAAGCCGCGTCCCTGTTCGCCGGCACGCGCTGCCTCAACGGCGGCGTTAAGCGACAGAATATTGGTCTGGAAAGCGATAGAGTCGATGACGCTGATAATATCGACAATCTTCTTCGAGGAGTAAGTAATCGCCTCCATTTTATCGATAACCTGCTCCATCACCACGCCACCCTCTTTAGCCACCTCAGAGGTTTTTGAGACCAGCGAGTTTGCTTCGCGCGCGTTATCGGCGTTGTGCTTCACGGTCGCGGTCATCTGCTCCATCGCGGAAGCGGTCTCTTCCAGCGAGCTCGCCTGCTGCTCGGTGCGCGAAGAGAGATCGATATTGCCGCTGGAGATCTGATTAGAGGCGACGGCGATGGTATCGGAGCCGGCGCGCACGTTAGAGACGATGGTCATCAGATTGTCGTTCATGGTCTGCAGCGCCTGCATCAGCACGCCGGTTTCATCTTTACTGCGGACCGTTATGCGCGAGCTGAGATCGCCGGCGGCAACTTTGCTGGCGACGGCGACAGCTTCATTAAGCGGACGCACGATGGAACGGGTCAGCAGCAGGCCCAGCAGCACGGCAGCCGCGATGGCGATAGCCGTAAAAATAACGGAAACCTGAATCGCCGTGGTGCCATCTTTGATGATGCCTACTCCCTCCTGATGCAGCTGGCTGGCCTGAGAGTCGGCAAAAGCGGCCGCGCTGAGCAAAAAGGTGTTTTGCGTCTGGGTAATCTTCTTCAGCACGTAGTTGCTGGCTTCATCTGTCTTGCCGTCCCGCACCAGCGCCAGCACATCATTTTTTTGCTGTTCAAACAGTTTGCTGGCGGCAAGTAATCCGGCAATTTTCTTTTTACCTACCGGCGTAACCTGAATGGCCTCAATTTTTTTCATCGCGCTGTTAGTCTGCGCCGTCGCATCCGCAAGCTGAGCAAAGCGTTTAACGTTATTTTCCGGTCGGGTGGTATCAATCACGATACCGCGCAGATATTTTATCTGGTCATTCACGCCATCGCGCACGTCGAAGCCGAGGCGAACCTTAACAAAACGATCTTCTACAATGGAGGTAATGCCGGTTTTAATATTGCTGATTTTCAGCCACGACGTAACGCCCACCACCATTAACAGGGCCACTACCAGGCCAAAGGCGATGCCCAGGCGTACCCCGACTTTCATATTCTTGATGCTCAACATTGGTTCTCCCTGTTTGCCAGAAATCAGACAGTAATAGGATGCGTCAGCAAATGATTAATTTGCTGCGAAAGACTGTTTTTAAAAGAAAAATGGAAATCTGTCTGCGCAGGTTATCCCTGAAAACGCCAGCGCAGGCGCAACAGTTATCGGTAACTAATATATTTACTTTAATTTTTGCGCGCGGTAGCGAAGATCGGTTAGCAGTACTAAATGATGGTAAATAAGCGGTACTGTTTCAGGGCGGAAGGAATAGCCGCAATAAAAAAGGCGCGATAGTCGCGCCTTAAATGGAAGGGGGAACAGGGCGGATTTAGCGCTGTTTTTCCAGCACGCTGAAAATGGCACTGGAGAGCTCATTGATCTCGAATTTTGCCACATAACCATCGGCGCCCACTTTACGCACGTGATCTTCATTGGCGCTGCCGGAAAGCGAAGAGTGGATGACGACCGGTATATGGCGCAGTGTGTCATCACGCTTGATATTACGCGTCAGCGTGAAGCCATCCATCTCCGGCATCTCCAGATCGGTCAGAACCAGGGCGATTTTATCGTGAATCGATTCGCCGCTGGCCTGCGCTTCTTTCTTCATTTCGTTGATTTTTATCCACGCTTCCAGGCCGGTATTGTGCATCAGGGCCGGAATACCCATGCTTTTCAGTCCCTGTTCGAGCAGCTGGCGGGCCACTTTAGAATCTTCCGCCACGATAGCGACTGCGCCCGGCTTCAGGTTAAAGTTTTTCGCGGTCTTAGCGTCAGGCTCAACGCCGCGCACCGAAGGAATAATGTCATAGAGGATCTGCTCTACGTCGAGTACCAGCGCCAGATTGTTGCTTTCGCCATCGCTGTCAAGACAGGCGATACTGGTGATATTGCGGCTGCTGATCCCCGCTTCTGCGGTATGCACCTGACTCCAGTCGAGACGCACAATATTCTCTACCGACTCCACCGCGAACGCCTGAGTACTGCGCGCATATTCAGTAACCAGCAGCAGATTCAGACCGGTTTCCGGCTTGCAGCCGGTTACGGCCGGCAGATCGATAACCGGAATAAACTGCCCCCGGATACTGGCCATACCCAGCAGCGGCGAGTTCATACCGGCCGCGCGCGTAATCGCCGGCATCGGCACAATTTCGCGCAGCTTGAACACGTTGATGCCATACAGCTCAGATTTGCCTTTCAGCCGATCGGAACCCAGCCGAAACAGCAGCAGTTCAAATTTGTTGGACAGCGCCAGGTTTGCGCGTTCGTCGATCTCTTTCTGAAAATTATCCATCATGGCCTCGGGGCAGAATCTGGGCGGAGCAGGGAGAGGGCGGAAGTGCCATGATTAACTTATCGGCAGGGCGCGCGAAAAATGAAGGGAGAAGGGGAAGATTTAGCGCAAGGGCGCGATCGCCCTCACGCTATGGCCATACTATTTCAGGAGAATCGCGCGTACGCTTTTCCCTTTGATTTTGCCCTCTTTGAGCCTGATCAGCGCTTTTTTCGCCTGCGCTGCCGCAATAGCGACATAGGCGTGCGACGGTGTCAGGTCAATTTTACCGATCTGATCGGCGCTGAAGCCCGCTTCGCCTGTCAGCGCGCCCAGGATATCACCCGGACGGATTTTTGCTTTGCGTCCGCCATCAATACAGAGTGTCATCATGGCCGCAGGAAGCGCCTGTGCCGCTCTGCCTTTTAAGGTAGCGGCCGCCACCCAGTTAAGTTTCTGCTGCAGGTAATCCTCCAGCGCATGGGCGCGAGCCATGCCGTCAGGTGCCACAAAGCTCACCGCGAGCCCTTTTTCACCCGCTCGCCCGGTGCGACCAATGCGGTGCAGGTGCACTTCTGGATCCCACGCCAGCTCAAGGTTGACGACCAGCGCCAGCGATTTGATATCCAGACCGCGTGCGGCTACGTCGGTCGCAATCAGGACGCGGCTGCTGCCGTTAGCAAAGCGGATCAGCACGCGCTCACGATCGCGCTGTTCCAGATCGCCATGCAGCGCCAGCGCGCTGATATCGCGATCGTTCAGCGCAGCGGCAATATCATCGCACTCGCGTTTGGTGTTGCAGAACACCACGCAGGAGGCGGGCTGGTGCTGACTCAGCAGGGCGCACAGCAGGTTAACGCGCTCGCCTGCGCTCGCTTCGATAAACTGCTGCTCAATCGCAGGCAGCTCCGCTTCGGTTTCCGTTGCAACCGCCAGCGCGTCGCGCTGAAAGCGCTGGCTCAGGCTGGCAATGGTGTCAGGCCAGGTGGCGGAGAAAAGTAGCGTCTGCCGTGCCGCGGGCGTGAAGCCAATAATCGCTTCCATATCGTCGCGGAAACCCATCTCCAGCATGCGGTCGGCTTCGTCGAGCACCAGCGTCTGCAGCTGGCTGAGATCGAGATTGTCGCGCTTAAGGTGATCCAGCAGTCGGCCTGGCGTGCCGACGACGATGTGCGGGGCATGCACCAGCGAATCGCGCTGTGCGCTCATCGGCTGGCCGCCACACAGCGTGAGAATTTTAATATTGCGCGTAAAACGTGCCAGCTGACGCAGCACATTGCTGACCTGTTCAGCCAGTTCACGCGTCGGGCAGAGCACCAGCGCCTGGGTATGAAACTGGCTGTTGTCGATACGATTAAGCAGGCCGATACCGAACGCAGCGGTTTTGCCGCTGCCGGTCTTCGCCTGCGCACGCACATCGCGGCCGGCAAGTATGGCGGGAAGCGACGCTGCCTGGATAGGCGTCATCGCATCAAAGCCCATATCGCGCAGGTTGTCGAGCTGGCTGGCGGGCAGTTGCGTCAGGGTTGAAAAAGCAGTCACAAAGATGTCTCAGATAGGAGGGAAGATAACGCGGCCAGTCTGGCAGAAAGCCACGCGGGCAGCAACGGTAATTCGCCTGATGCATACGGCCGGAGAGAGAACAAAAGCCTGTCCCGCATCAGGGGGCTTATTGTTGCAAAGTTTTAATAAGTTATTATCCGTAACGATCCGTTGGCGTATAAAAATCACTCAGCAAATAAGGAGATTAACGCTTTTAGTGCGTTTTTCAGCGGCAATTTAAGATAAATTTCCCCCGGGTCAGGCTTATATATTACGCAGCATAAGGAAATTCTTATTAAAAACCCTTGTTGTTCTGATCTATATTGAGCGCGCCATTTGGCGAACGAATTTACTTCAGAGGTCAATTTCATTGAGTCATAGTCTCCAGGGACATAGCGAAGACATTCTGAAAATCGTCGGCCGCGCCGTATTAACGCTGCACCTTCATGGAGAAGCTTTATCCTCTGATAAAGTCAGCTCAATGATCGCCTGTTATGCGGAAGAAGAGCCAGTCAGTGACGATGATCATCAGCGCCTCTACGCGCTGGCCATTCAGATGTTGTCGTAAAACGCTATGCAGCGGCGGGTGTCGCCGGTTAGTAAGACAAAAGCCTCCAGCCGGAGGCTTTTTTGTTTTTGGGCTGGGTGTTTAGCAGCGCGGGGCACTGAGAGGGTTCCGCCCGTCAGGGCAGGGCTGAGCGCGGCACCGGAGGGGTTCCGCCCGCCAGGCTTCTGGCAGTTTCAGCGGCATTTCCGCACGCGGACGGGCTAAGGGGCGGGTGGGCGCGCCCCTTAGCAATCCGCGCCCCGCGCCGTCCTCGCGAATTCCCGGGCTTATCCCTCCGGCCTTAACGGACCGCGCGGATTCGCTCCTGCTCAGCCCGCGCTCTCGCCGGTGTCCTGCCGGCTCGCCCTGGCCGTCACTCTGCGCCCGGCGCTGCGGATGGCGCCCCCCTCCCCGCCTGTAAACCCTTTATTTCTTTTTTAAATTTTGTGTGATGTGGTGTGAAGCTCTTCTACAAAACTCACCGCTATAAAAAACTTAAGAGAAAGAAAAAAGCAGCAGCCGGAGGAAGCGCCATTCGGGTCCGCCGAGGGAGGGCGCGATTCCGGGATGAGCCGACAGGACGTCGGCGAAAGGGCGCGGTGAGCAGGAGCGAATGGCGGCCGGTCCCGGGGAAGCAGGCGTGAGAGAGGGAACCGCACAGCGGCGGACGGGGCTGGCGCAGGGCCCGGGAGTGCAGAGGGCGCGGCCAGGCGTCCTCTGCCCGGTCGCCGTGCCGGAGCAAAAGCTGCCGCCGCAGCTGACGGCGAACGGAACCAGCGCTTAACATGCGCCCCGGCGCAGCAGCACGCAGCTGGCGCTAAATCGGGGAGTACAGAGGACGCGGCCAGGCGTCCTCTGCCCGATCGCCGTGCCGGAGCACAGGCCACCGCCGCAGCTGACGGCGAACTTACCGCCTCGCCTGCATCTCCGGCGCAAGCTGCTATGCTTGAAGATGGCAAAACATGGCTGAACCGATTACGCCGCCTCTCTCTCCGCCACGCCATAATCAGAGAAAACGCATTTTAATCAGCGGGCGTCTGTAGCACTGTGTGGAACCACTATCCCCAGCAAAGGGCGCAGACAAGGCGACGGTTGCCCGGCATTCTTTTGCCCACAATATTGCTAATCAAGGAGTTAAGCGATGAACCAGCTAGACGCACTAAAACAGTTCACCACCGTGGTGGCGGACAGTGGCGATATCGAATCCATTCGCCATTACAATCCGGAAGATGCCACTACCAACCCTTCTCTGATCCTGAAAGCTGCCGGTCTTGACGCTTATAAACACCTGATTGATGACGCCATCGACTATGCGAAAAAGCAGGGTGGCAGTAAAGAGACGCAGATTATCAACGCCAGCGACAAAGTGGCTGTCAATCTCGGCATGGAAATCCTGAAAAGCGTGCCGGGCCGCGTTTCAACTGAAGTTGACGCCCGCCTCTCTTTCGATCGCGGTATGTGCGTGACCAAAGCAGAAAAGCTGGTACGCCTGTATGAAGAGCACGGTATCGACCGCTCACGTATTCTTATCAAGCTCGCCTCAACCTGGGAAGGGATCAAAGCGGCTGAAGAGCTGGAGAAAAACGGCATTAAGTGCAACCTGACGCTGCTGTTCTCCTTTGCGCAGGCGCGCGCCTGTGCAGAAGCGGGCGTCTATCTGATCTCACCTTTTGTGGGCCGCATTTATGACTGGTACAACACGCGTAAGCCAATGGACCCCTATGTTGTGGATGAAGATCCGGGCGTGAAATCTGTGCGTCGCATCTATGACTACTACAAAAAGCATCGCTACAGCACGGTGATCATGGGCGCCAGCTTCCGCAAAGTTGAGCAGATTCTGGCTCTGGCGGGCTGCGATCGTCTGACTCTCTCCCCTAACCTGCTGGAAGAGCTGGCGAACAGCGATGCGCCGGTTGAGCGCAAGCTGGAACCTTCTACCGAAGGTTTCCATCAGCCTTCCTCGCTGTCAGAAGCGGAGTTCCGCTGGGAGCACAACCAGGATCCGATGGCGGTTGAAAAACTCTCTGAAGGTATCCGCCAGTTCGCCGTTGACCAGCAGAAACTGGAAGATGTGCTGTCAGCACGCCTCTGATTGCACCACCGTTGAGTGCGGGCGAGCCGAGGCGAACCCGCTGATGCTTTACTACAAGGGAGAACCCTATGTCTTCACGCAGAGAGTTGGCTAACGCGATTCGCGCGTTGAGTATGGATGCGGTACAGAAAGCAAATTCCGGTCACCCAGGTATGCCGATGGGCATGGCCGATATCGCGGAAGTGTTATGGCGCGACTTCCTGAAACATAACCCCACTAACCCGGCATGGGCCGATCGTGACCGCTTTATCCTTTCTAACGGCCACGGCTCAATGCTGCTCTATAGCCTGCTGCATCTCAGCGGTTACGATCTGCCGATGGAAGAGCTGAAAAACTTCCGTCAGCTGCATTCAAAAACGCCGGGACATCCGGAAATTGGCTATACGCCAGGCGTCGAAACCACCACCGGCCCGCTCGGCCAGGGTCTGGCGAATGCGGTGGGTCTGGCGATTGCTGAGCGTACGCTGGCCGCGCAGTTCAACCAGCCAGGACATGATATTGTCGACCACTTCACCTATGTGTTCATGGGTGACGGCTGCCTGATGGAAGGCATCTCACACGAAGTCTGTTCGCTGGCGGGTACGCTGGGCCTCGGCAAGCTGATCGGCTTTTACGATCACAACGGCATTTCTATCGATGGTGAAACAGAAGGCTGGTTTACCGATGATACGCATAAACGCTTTGAGTCCTATAACTGGCACGTGATCGGCAGCGCTGAAGGCATCGATGGTCACGACGCCGACGCCGTGGCCGCCGCGATTAAAGAGGCGCAGAGCGTAACCGATAAGCCGTCGCTGATTATCTGCCGCACTACTATCGGCTTTGGTTCGCCAAACAAGGCGGGCAAAGAGGAGTCACATGGTGCTGCGCTGGGCGACGAAGAGATTGCGCTGACGCGTAAGCAGCTCGGCTGGAACTATGCGCCGTTTGAAATCCCGCAGGATATCTACCAGCAGTGGGATGCAAAAGAAGCGGGTTCCGCGCACGAAAAAGCCTGGGATGAGAAGTTTGCCGCTTACCAGCAGGCGCATCCGCAGCTGGCGCAGGAGTTTAGCCGTCGTCTTAACGGTGAAATGCCGGCGGAGTGGGAAAGCCAAACCGCTGACTTTATCCGCGACCTGCAGGCGAATCCGCAGAAAATCGCCAGCCGCAAGGCGTCACAAAATACGCTGGAAGCCTTTGGCAAACTGCTGCCGGAATTCCTGGGCGGATCGGCTGACCTGGCACCGAGTAACCTCACCATCTGGTCAGGCTCAAAATCGATCAAAGAGGATGCGGCCGGGAACTATATTCACTACGGCGTGCGTGAGTTCGGGATGACCGCGATTGCAAACGGCATCGCGCACCATGGCGGCTTTGTTCCTTATACCGCAACCTTCCTGATGTTTGTTGAGTACGCGCGTAACGCCGCCCGTATGGCTGCGCTGATGAAAGCACGCCAGATCATGGTCTACACCCATGACTCTATCGGCCTGGGCGAAGATGGCCCGACGCACCAGCCGGTCGAGCAGCTGGCGAGCCTGCGTCTGACGCCTAACTTCAGCACCTGGCGTCCGTGCGATCAGGTCGAAACCGCGGTGGCATGGAAAGCAGCCGTTGAGCGTCATCACGGCCCGACCGCGCTGATCCTCTCCCGTCAGAACCTGCTGCAGCCCGAGCGCAGCCAGGCGCAGGTCGAAAACATTGCGCGCGGCGGCTATATCCTGAAGGATTGCGACGGCACGCCGGATGTGATTCTGATCGCCACCGGTTCAGAAGTGGAGATCACGCTGGGAGCGGAAGCGAAACTCAGCGCGGATGGCCACAAGGTCCGGGTCGTGTCACTGCCCAGCACCGATGTGTTCGATAAGCAGGATAGCGCCTACCGTGAATCCGTGCTGCCCACTACCGTACGCGCCCGCGTCGCGGTTGAGGCAGGTATTGCAGACTACTGGTACAAATATGTCGGCATCGACGGCAAAATCGTCGGCATGACCACCTTTGGTGAATCCGCGCCGGCCGGCAAGCTGTTCCCGGCCTTCGGCTTTACCGTTGAAAACGTGGTAAGCCAGGCGGAATCGCTGCTGAAACCGGCATAAGCCCCGCGGCCCTTACCCGATAACGGTGAGGGCCGTTTTTTTTAGCACTTTCTATACAAAAAAAATCGCGTTTTCCCCTTCCCGCTCTGCGCAAACTGATTACTATAGGTTTTCTTCCGATTCTGATAGCGGACGCACTCCCGTTGAAAAAACCGACTTCATTTTTACTGGCCCTGATGGTCTCCGTGCTGCCTGTCAGCGGTATGGCACAGGTCTCACCTAATCCTCTGCTGGCATCGCAGATTGTTGATCGCTATGCCGAACATATTTTTTACGCCAGCGGTGCAACCGGCATGGCGCTGGTCGCCATCGACGGCAATCAGCGCGTCTTTACCAGCTTTGGTGAAACCCGCCCCGGTAATAATGTCCGGCCGCAGCAGGACTCCGTTATCCGCATCGCGTCACTCAGCAAGCTGATGACCAGCGAAGTGATGGTGAAAATGGCCGAGCGCGGGCAGATCCGCCTGGATGACCCGCTCAGCCGCTACGCCCCGCCGGGGGCGCGCGTTCCGGCCTATAACGGCCAGACGATCCGCCTGATCAACCTCGCCACCCACACCGGCTCGCTGCCGCGCGAACAGCCCGGCGGTAAACCGCACCGTCCGGTGTTTGTCTGGCCAACTAAAAGCGATCGCTGGCAGTGGCTGGGCAACGCCACGCTGAAAGCCGCGCCCGGCACTCAGGCGGCCTACTCCAACCTCGGGTTTGACCTGCTGGCTGACGCGCTGGCGAAAGCGGGCGGCACGCCCTATCCGGCGCTGCTGCAGCGGTTAGTCACGCGCCCGCTGGGGATGAAGGACACCACCTTTACACCCTCACCGGACCAGTGCCAGCGCCTGATGGTGCCGGAAAAAGGGGCCAGCCCCTGTAATAATACTCTGGCGGCGATCGGCAGCGGCGGCGTCTACTCTACCCCTGATGATATGGCGCGCTGGATGCAGCAGTTCCTCGACTCAGCGGTAAGCCACCGCACGCCGCAGATCGATCGCCTGCAGACGCTGATCTACCGGCGCGATCAGCTGACCAAAGTTGAAGGGATGGATGTACCCGGACGTGCCGATGCGCTGGGTATGGGCTGGGTCTATATGGCCCCCAAAGCGGGCCGGCCCGGTATCATTCAGAAAACCGGCGGTGCCGGCGGCTTCATTACTTATATGGCGATGATTCCGCAGCATAACCTTGGCGTGTTTGTGGTCGTCACCCGCTCACCGCTCAGCCGCTTTACGCCCATGAGCGACGGCGTGAATAATCTGCTGACAGAGCTGGCGGGCAATAAGACGGGTTCGCCGATGATGATCGGCGCGATCCCCTGACACCCGGAAAGTCGCTCAGCGCGCCGGCTGGCTTACCCACAGCGTGGGCCAGTCGTCGCTGCTGTGCCAGGCGTCGCAGATCTGCTCTTCCGCATATTCCGCCAGAACAAACGCGCTGCCATCAAACTGCCAGCGTGTTGCCGTACCGCAATCACCCAGCCCGCGATTTTTACTGAAGGTATAGAGCAGGCCATTACTGGCATCAAACTCTGCGTTTACCAGCTCCAGCTGCGTGTCGCTGCGCGCCGGAGGAACAAAAGGCAGATTCAGCGTCAGCCCGCGTGATACGTAGGGCTGGCTGCGCGTCACTTCAAACGCCAGATCGATAACGTTGTAGGCACCGGTTTCACAGCTGACCAGCAGCAGCGCTTTGCTGTCGGTCAGCGGCGCGACGCTCACCTCGCGCCGCAGCGGATCCAGTGAGCAGCTATCGGTGGTGATGCGCCAGGTTCCATAGTCGATCAATCCGCTGGTCTCCTCCTGCGTCAGCGGCGCGGGCGGCGGTGCTGATGACGGCAGCGATGGCAGCGACGGCGGTGGCGGGAGATCCCACTGCGCCCCACGCCTGACCCATGCGCTGGTCCCGTTTACGCGCCCCTGCACATCATCCATCAGCAGCAGCGCAGCTTTCAGGCCACGCAGCGGAACCACCGCTTTGGCCTGGTACGTCAGCTGCAGCGTGCTCGCGTCCAGCGTCTGTCCCAGAAACTCATCAATCGCGATAGCGTTGCTGGTAGCAAGATGGTGCGGCTCAACCGTCCAGTGTTTAAGGTCGGGCTTCAGGCGACGCTGATCCAGCAGCAGATTATCTTTCAGCGGGCCACCCGGCAGCGCGCCGGTATAGGCGCTGCCGTAGTCGATACGCAGCAGCGGACGATCGTCGACGCCGGCGTGGCGCGACAGCGTCATCACCAGACCATTGTCGCCGGGAAAGCTGCGCGCCACGCAAAAAGCCGCATTGTTACAGGTGAGCTGCCAGTCAGAAAAAGACTTCTGCAGAGGTTCAGCCTGCACGCTGGCGCTGGCTGCCAGAGAGCTCAAGAGCAGTGACTTTATCCAATACGACATTAACAACCCGGTCCCCGAATTTCTGGAAAGAAAATCATAGCGCACTGCGTGCGTTATCAGCAGGCTGGAAGTGTGAAGCGGCCTGAAAAGCAGAATTAACTGCTTATTAAATCAGCGATTCATCATCGTACGGACAGGTTGTACGCTGCGGTCCCATCATCCACTGCGCCTGACGGCGGCTCAATCAGATTCCCCTGACTATCAGGGCGCAGTCTGAAACGGTCAATCCCGCATAAACGGTCATAAACAGTCATGCTATGGTAGCTATGGATTAATAAGCTGGCGATCGGATCTGTTTTAACTGTGACGCTTCAGGGGTTAATTATGTGAGCCACATCAACATTACGTGCAAATAAGCGTTAAGCATTACATTAATAACTGAACTTATATCACTCAATAACGGGCCTCTTTTTTTACCACCGTGGACTCCTGCCCAGTCCACATTTTCCCGTGCCCGCTTCCAGTAATTTATAGCCATCGGAGGATAAGTATGTTGCCGATTGAGAGACAGCAAAGAATTATTAACGAACTTAATATAAATGGCCGCGTAATTGTCTCAGAGCTGGTCACGCTATGTCAGGTTTCGCAGGAAACCATACGGCGTGATTTAAGCCAGCTGGAAAAAAGAGGATTATTACAGCGCAGTCATGGTGGTGCTGTTCCGGTAAAAAAACAGAACGCCGGCATTCAGGGAAATAACAGAGCTGTCAGAGAAAACGAATTATCTTTTCGGCAGCGTATTAATGAGCATGTCGATGCAAAAATGAGCATTGCCAAGCGCGCGCTCGATTTTATCACGCCGGGTGACTGTATTTTGCTCGATAGCAGTACCACCTGCTGGTATCTGGCGCGGCAGCTGCCCGATATCGAGTTAACCGTGCTAACCAATTCGCTACGCATCGTGCAGACGCTGGCGGCGCGCGGCAGCATTCGCACTATCTGCCTCGGCGGAGAATATTCTGACCGCGATGAGGATTTTCACGGCGTGGTGGCTGAGCAGCCGCTGCGTGAATTTCAGATTAATAAGATCTTTTTTTCCTGTAGCAGTTTAGGTAATGACGGATATTTACGTGAAGGCAATGAGAATAACGCGCATTTAAAACAACAAATGTTACTGGCCGCTGAAAGAAAACATCTGTTACTGGATGGCAGTAAATTTATGCGCCCCTCTTTTGCCCGTGTTTGTCACTACCGTGATGTCGATTTTCTGATAACTGACCAATTAAAAGATAAAGAGCTGGAGCAGGAACTGGCGTGGAACGGCGTTAACGTCATTGTCTGTTCTCAGCGTCATCAGTCCATGCAGCTAATTAAAAATTAACCAGGAGTCTGTATGAAAAAACATCTTATCGCCTGTTCTCTGCTTGCCCTGTTTGCCGCTACCGGCGCGCAGGCCGCTGATAAATTACGAATGGGTATCGTCGTTAAAATCGGGGGTATTCCCTGGTTTAACGCCATGGAAGCGGGCATTAAAAGCGAGGCGGCGAAGCGCGGCATCGATGCATGGATGGTCGGCCCTAACGCAGCCGATCCGGCGCTGCAGGTGCGCGCCATTGAAGACTTGATTGCGCAGAAAGTCGACATCATCGGCGTGGTACCCAACGATCCGAAAGTGCTGGAGCCGGTACTGAAACGGGCGCGGGACGCCGGTATCGAAGTGATTACGCATGAGTCACCCGGCCAGCAGGGTGCCAACTGGGATTTTGAGCTGGTTGACGCCGCAACCCACGGAATCAATCACATGAAAGCGCTGGCGAAGTGCATGCACGACGAGGGCAAATACGCCATGTACGTGGGCAGCCTCACCGTACCGCTGCATCAGCAGTGGACCGATGCCGCGCTCAATTATCAGAAAGAGCACTATCCCAACATGCAGCTGGTCACCGACAAATTTGGCGTCGGCGAATCGCTGGATGACTCCATCCGTACCACCAACGAGCTGATGTCTAAATATCCCGATCTGAAAGGCATTATGGCGTTTGGTTCACAGGGGCCGATTGGTGCCGGGCGCGCCGTCATGAACCGCAAAAAAATTGACCAGGTTTGCGTCATTGGCTCCTTCAGTCCGGGTCAGGGCGCCTCGCTGGTGCAGCGTAACGCCATCAAAGGCGGCTACATCTGGAATCCGGAAACCGCAGGTGAAGTCTTTGTGCGTATCGCCGACATGATGCAGAAGAAAGAGCCGATCACCGACGGTATGACGATTGAAGGACTGGGCAAAGTCAAAGTGGATGAAGCGACGCATACCATTCTCGGCAACAACACAGAGAGTCTGGATAAAGACAACCTGCCAAAACTGGTAAAAATGGGGCTCTGATATGCAAGAGGTCATTCCACAGACGCTAATTGCGCTCGAGAATCTGTCGAAAACATTTGGTGGCAACCGCGCGCTGAGCGATATCTCCCTGACCTTACTGGCAGGCGAAGTGCACTGTCTCGCTGGCACCAACGGCTGTGGCAAGAGCACCCTGATCAAAGTCATTTCCGGGGTGCACGCCCCGGACAGCGGCAGCCATATTACGCTGGGCGATGGCCCGGCACTGCCGCGCCTGACCACGCAACAGGCGCGTGATTTCGGTATTCAGGTCATCTATCAGGACCTCTCGCTGTTCCCCAACCTGAGCGTGGCGGAGAACATCGCGTTTGAGCATAACCTCAATGGCCTGCTGCGCTGGCACCGCAGCGCGCGCCTGCGTGAAAGCGCGCGCAGCATTATAACCGAGCTGAAATTTGACCTCGATCTGGATGCGAAAGTCGCGGCGCTTTCGATTGCCCAGCGCCAGCAGGTCGCGATCTGCCGCGCGCTGGTCGCCGATGCGCGCCTGGTGATCATGGATGAGCCAACCGCCTCGCTGACCCGTACCGAGGTCAATCAGCTGCTGCGCACCGTGCGCTATCTGAAAGATAAAAATATCTGCGTGGTCTTTGTCAGCCACCGGCTTGATGAGGTGCTGGAGATCTCCGACCGCGTCACGGTGATCCGCGACGGCCGTAAAATGGGCTGCTGGCCCGCCCGGGAGATGACGCCGCATCATCTGACCGAGCTGATGACCGGCCTGAAGCTCGACTACCAGCTGAAAGCACCGACGCGTAATAGCGAGCGCGTGATCCTGGAGATAGATAATCTTACCCGTGCCGGTCAGTACCGTGACGTCAGCTTTAAACTTTATGAGGGCGAAGTACTGGGGCTGTGCGGTCTGCTTGGCTCCGGACGTACCGAGCTGGCGCTGTCGCTGTTTGGCATGACGCGTCCCGACAGCGGCAAAATCTGGCTCGACAGCAAACCGGTCCGCTTTCGCGGTCATGAAGATGCGATCAAAGCCGGCATTGGCTATGTGTCAGAAGATCGCCTGACGCTGGGGCTGGTGCAGCAGCAGTCGGTGGCCGACAACATGGTGCTGCCGATCCTCGACAAACTGCAGAACCGCTTTCACCTGATCGATGAGTACCGTAAAAACAAACTGATCCTGCAGTGGATCCAGCAGCTCGGCGTGCGCGTTGCCGACCCGAATCTCGCCATATCTACCCTCTCCGGCGGTAACCAGCAGAAAATTGTGCTGGCGAAATGGGTGCTGACCCAGCCGCGCATTCTGATCCTCGACTCCCCCACCGTCGGCGTCGATGTGGGTGCCAAGGCCAGCATCTATCAGCTGATCCATGAGCTGGCGAAAGAGGGCCTGTCGATCATCCTGATCTCTGATGAGGTGCCGGAGGTCTG
>Ga0157363_1002189_pt1 | contig 17054 bp, 10 predicted proteins | sample AttsexASBM1_FD_111477 | JGI IMG/M metagenome (GOLD analysis project Ga0157363, IMG submission 111477) | Fungus gardens microbial communities from leaf cutter ant in Ribeirão Preto, State of São Paulo, Brazil - Atta sexdens ASBM1 | ecosystem: Host-associated > Fungi > Mycelium > Unclassified ... | reverse complement strand
TAATCTATAGTATGCAACTAAAATACTTAAACCTATAACAGATTCTGCACCTGCTATTGATATTATATATATACTAAATGTTTGACCTACATTATCATCAAAACCATATGAACTAATTAATACCAATAAAGTTACTGATAATAACATTATCTCTATGGCTATGATCATCAGTATTATATTTTTTCTATTTAATATAAAACCTAATATTCCTATTAAAAATAATAAAATTGATAAATTCATTTTTTTTAAGTTTTTTACATTCTTGTCTACATTTAATAATTGCTTTTTATGTTTTTTTAAACCTTATATTTACTTTTTAATTTTTTAATACTTGGCTTTAGATTACAAATTAATAATTCTATAATATTCATATATTGAAATTTTTTTATCTGGCTTATTTTTTTTATTAAGCTTTAGAAAATTTACCAAAGCTACAGCTTAGGCTGCAACAATCTATTATTTATGAAAAATAGTTAACTACTTAAATTGAATTCAAGGGTTGATCTACTTATTTAGTTATAAATATTAGAATAGCATCCATCAATTCAATTCACTATGCAAGTTTTTTTTTTGCCTAAATTTTTTATAAAAACAAATAAACAAACAAATAAACAAACATTAAGTTATTAATTTGTATCTTGGAGAAAGATAGAATCGAACTATCATTTTTGTAGTGCAAGTACAACTGATTACCATTATCGGATTTCCCCTATTTTTGTTATTAAATTTCTTATTAATTTATAATTTAGTTTTCTATAATACATAATTCTTTTAAAGAGTGTTTTTTTGTTTTATTCTTTTTAGATTGCCTCACCAAAACCAGAGTGACTTTTTGCTTACCTTGTCTTAGGGCTCGCTCCTGAACCTGAGCTTCAACTAATGTATGAATATGTTGATGATTAGCATTGATTGCATTTCAACACGATAAAAAGGTAAACTAAAAATTTATCTTAAAAACAAACATAAAATCTCTTGCTGTTACCCTCACCACAAAAATGTGTCTTAAAATTAATTAGATTAGCTTAGATTAGCTTAGATTAACAAAATAGTGGGTTTATTCTTGATCGCAATAAAAATATTAATAAATAATATAAACTTACAATTGAAAGCTAATAATATTAAACTATATTAAATCACAATTTTGTTGGTTTTTTAAAAGCTAAATTAAAATTTAATTAAACACAAAATCAGGCAACAAATTTGAAAAGCAAAAATATTTTATTTTATTTTAATTTTTATAAACTATTTTTTTTACTAAAATTTTGATCTTTATTTATTCTAGCTTTTACCAGAAAACAAAAACAGCTAAGCTAAATTTTAAATGAATTAAACTATTTGTGCTATCCTATTTAATTATAAAATATATTAGCAGGCAAGTGTTATATTTATAAATATTCTTATTTTAGATTAAGTATTTCCCCAGAAGTAAACACAAACAAATAGTAGGGTCGAACACCCGTACCGTTACTAATTTCTTAGCTGGCAACGAATGCCCTCCCACCGAACCGTACGTGCAACTTTAACTGCATACGGCTCTCCACGTATGATTACGAATTTACCATATTATTCAAGGTATTTTAAACTCAATCCATCCTATTTTCTTTTATGGATTTTTGTATGACACACTCTACATACCGGAATTTATTGACGGTTTAATGTAGACATGAGTTGTGTAAACCCTTTAATATGTTTACCGGATTTTATAACTTGTCTTACATGATTGCATTTCTATATTTTCTCTATATCCACATACCTTACAACTGTTTTAAAAGTTAGTTTTAGTTCTCAACTTCCAGTTAACTACATCAAAGGGACGGATGTTGTCTATTACTCTATTTCATTCCAATTTTTGTTTTAAATTTTCTTCTGAGTAAAACTTCAATTTGGGTTTCTCTAGAGTTTCAAGGTCATATCCGAACTTTTGGAATACCTTTTTTCTGGAAGACAAATTCAGTTTTCTTGCCAGCGTTTTAGCACAAGAATTCCTCAAAATGTAATTAATGATAAAATGGAAAATCGCAACATTATTAACATTTCTGTAGTAGTTGTAGAATCCCCTAGATAGCCAATTATACCTACTCAAGATTCCATGATGATCGAGGAAAATCCAGGATTTCATAGCCTTTGGTATGTATTTTATTTTTGATTCTTTTCTTTCTTCTACAAAACCTAACTCCATTAATTTGTGGATGATCTTAGAAAAAGGGGCTAGTATTTCTATAACATTATGTCCTATTTTAGGGGTTCCTTTGAAGATGGTTACAACTTTGTTGTTTTCGTGATCTTTCGGTTTGTTGATTCTGATATAGAATCCGAGAAATGTAGCTTTATCAATGAAGAGATCCGTAATCTTGGTTTTCTCTTCACTCAATTCTACTTTTAGTCTTTTTACTAGGAATTCCGCTGCTTTAACTTTAATCCTTTCAGTAAGTTCGCGACTACCGTAAACTCCAATGATTCAGTCGTCGGCATATCTAACATATCTGACTCTGTTCCCATTTGGGAGTCTTGCAGGCATATTGTTACGTTCCTTTATCAAAGCTTCAATTTCATTAGTTATCTCATGAGGCACTTTTTTTTTTGAGTATTTATCTCTCAGGTACTGTATTCGTCTCGTTATCTTATCATGTGCTGGGTTTCTCTTAGTAATATCTTTAATAGTGCTACCATATTCAGATATTATTCCTTCCATGTACTCATCGAATTCATGTAAGTATATGTTTGATAGAATAGGACTCAAAATGCCTCCTTGTGGGGTAACCATAAGAAAGTCTCACTTAATCCCCTCTTCGACATAACCCGCTCTTATTAGTTTTCAGACTAAATCGATAAATCTTTGGTCTTTTATACTTTTTTCAAGCTGTTCAATTAGGATTTTGTGGTCAAAGTTATCAAAGAACCCCTTTATGTCTCCTTCAATGACTCAGTTTGTATCCTTTCATCTATTCACTGTAGCAAGCGCCGTGTGACAACCTCGGTTCGGTCTGAATCCATGACTCGAAGGTAAGAATTGTTGTTCATAAATTAATTCTAGTAATATTGCCATTGCCTTTTGTATGACCTTGTCGACTGGAGATGGAATTCCTAGAAGTCTAACTTTTCCATTTGCCTTTTTTATTAACTCTCTTCGGACTGGTTTGAATTTAAACTTCTCGCTACGTAACTCCTCAGTCAAATGTTTTATTACTTCAGGAGCCAGAGTGGTGTCAACCGCTCCGTGAGTCAAATTTCCAGTTTTAGATTTGATGCTATGATAAGCTGCTAATAGCAGTTTTTCAGAAGATATCAAGTTGTACAATCCGGTGTACTTTCCACTAAGTACTTTCATTTCCGACAGCAATTCCGTACCATTTAAAACTTTTGCTTTAACAGCAGCGGTAGTTGTCGAATACATACGCTGTCCCACTTTAGTTCAAGAATGGCTTCCTTTTCTTAAACCTATTATTGGGACTCCGTCTCCATAGGAATTTCTTCCCTTAGGTGATCCCACAGTTGATTCTATTTCGGCATTTTCTGTTTTAGGTCCATATCCATAATTACGTTCAATCTCCGCAGTTATAAAGTTAACACTTTTGTTTAACCTTATAGAGATTGCATATGTGACACATAAAGGGTTCTGGAGCGCCCAACTAAATATAGTGGAGAGACCTTGACAAATTTTTATCGCAACACACCTTATGATTTTATTCACGTTTATTGCTTTTACGACATGCTGCGTTTCCTCATCCCTTTCGGTTATAGGTAAGTCGTATGAATTACAAGGTATAACTGCAACCTTGGTGTCTATCCCTTCATAAGCAACCCTCAGAGCTATGAGGTTTAACACTGCTACGAATGGCATTACACTACCAAAATATATCCACAATGGCGCACAAAATAGCCAAACAACATCAACCATATGTTGGGTCACTAGCCTATTCCACTTTATTGATATAAGAAAGTTCCCACCGAACTGTACGTGCAACTTTAACTGCATACAGCTCTCCACGAAAAAGCATTTAAATTCCTATTTTATATTTGTACATTAGTTTTGTTTGCTTGATAAGTCAGATAGTTTCAAGCTATTATACAGGGATGGATAAGTGGCATTTTCTACAGACTGGGATCTGTTTTCTGTTCAGTGCCGACATTATTGCTTTCAAGTTATTAGATTTTGGACCCTTTCTTATGTGTTTTAAATGATGCATCTCTACTTGATTTGTGTCTTCACAAATTATACATTCTTTCTGCAATGCTATGTGACTCCTAATTTTGAAATTTAATGCTTTTAAATAATCGAGGGTTCACATATGTTTTTGTCATTAAATGACCTAGTTCTTGTAAAAGTTGAAGGTATATGTAGAGATGTGGTTTCTTTCCCATCTTTAAATGATAATAGAGGGCCAAATTTCTTGAATACTTGAGCCCTAGAGTTAAGATTGAATTTTCTAGCTAACGTTTTTGCGCACGAAGGTCTTAAGAATAATTTGATTAAAGAGTTCATACTATATTTATTGTCCACAAATGAATAATAGTTTAATAAACCTCTAATCACGGCATTATATCTCATAATTATTTCTTTATGATCTAGAAATACTCATTTACCAATATATGATGCCTCACCATATAATTTCTTATCTGGATTATAATTCTTTATAAACCCTTTTTGTGCAAGTTTCTTCAATATATCCAACATTGGCGCCCTGAAACCAATTCTAGTCTGTGCTGTACGTAATTTATAACTAAAACTCTTACCAATTTGTAGAGTAACTTTCTTCTTGTTTACTTTTTTTCTAGTTAAGTCTTTAATACTGGCACTTCCTGATGCTGTAAATATATCTGTTCCCAAGAATCTTGCCTTTTCGGTTCTTAAATGAGTAATTTTGGTTTTTTCCTCTGACAATTCTAGGTCTAACTCTGTTTTTAGAAAAGATTTTATCTGATTCTTTAACTCAATTGCTAACTGTTTATCCCCTATTACGCCTATTATTCAATCATCTGCATATCTTATATATGTAACTCTAGTTCCTATACGTACCATTGACGGCATATTTGTCAATGTTTTCTTCACTTCTTCTTTTAAGAAAGTTTTATCTTCTGTTTTCTTATATTTTCTTAATGTATCTTCTAAAGCGTAATAGACTTTCCGATACTTGGGACAATTTTTTGAAATAGGAATTTTAGTATTTTCTTTAATCAGCTTATCTACGAATGTATCTAGTTTATCTAAATATATGTTAGACAATATTGTAGAAACTACCCCTCCTTGTGGTACACCAGTATTGTCGTTATGTATTATACTGTCTTTTAAGTAACCAGCGTTACAGAATTTTCAAAATAGATCAATAAATCTTTTATCCTCTATGGATTCTGATAAGATATGCGCTAATTTATGTTTATTAATACTATCAAAGTAACTTGCGATGTCTCCTTCGATAGCTCAGCTTATTCCCGTTCATTTCCCGATTTCTTTCAAAGCCGTATGACAACTTCTTTTAGGTCTAAAACCATGACTACTATTTTGGAATTTTGGTTCATATATAGCATTTAATAACATATACATAGCTTGTTGAACTATTTGGTCTCTCGGAGATGCTACGGAGATTCGTCTCATCTGACCATTAGCTTTAGGTATTTCTACTCTTCTTGAAGGCTTGAATTTATACGTACAGTCTTTTATTGATTCCGACAATTTCTCTATAAACTTATCGGATATTCCATCCAACGTCTCTGATTCTACACCCGGTGTCATGTTACCATGTTTTGATTTTATAGTATAATATGCTTCGGTTAGTAAACGTATGTCATACATACTTGTATATAAATTAGTAAACTTGTTATTATCAAGTTTTATTAAGTTTAACTCCGAACTATTGCGATCACTAGGACTGGCACTAGTCGTTGTTAAGTTTCTTCGCTGTTCCACTTTTCTAAAAGTAGTATTACTACTATTAAATACTATTGGAACTCCGTCACCATAGGCACGTACACTATGTACTATACCCTTAGGCAATCCCGTATTTCTCTGTTTAACGTCATAATTACCCTTAGATTCCCCACAATTACCCCTGGTTGGGTATTTCATAATTGTTGTAGTTTCAGGACTGAACTGACAAATCATTTCTGAAACAATTAATATACTTTCCGTTGATCTGAGTATATGATGATACTTTGGCATCTGATTGTGTAATAACGTAATCGTAGGTAATGTACTTTGCGAAAGATCATAAAATATAGATCTTATCTCGTCATTCGCTTCATCGACATGCTCTGTTTTCTCCACCATTTCTAGCTTTGATGAGTCGATTAGTTTACAGAATATAACTACAATTCTGACTTGTTTATTCAAGTGGGCGTTAATTAAGCCAAACGGCGCACGCCAATATAAGATACTAGCTTCAAAATTAAAATGGTGTTTTGTTGTACTATGGTAGTTAATTATTCTTGTTAATGCTACAGCAATAAAGATTGTTCCTACAATTACATGTACAATTTTGTTAGCGTAATAACTCTTTATTTATTACTTCAGTAATTTACATTACTGTTCAGACTATGTCATCAATACTATTAATTACTCATACCTTCTATGTTTTGGTGATTTATTACTTTTTCGTAAAACGTATTATCTTATACCCTTAATAGGATAAAACGCAAAGACATTAATAAGGACATATTAGTATTGTAGGGCATTCGTGGCAGGATTATTGTAAATATAATACTCACCTACTAGTCGTTGAACCTTCATATATTTTTATTAATATATATTAATATATGCTTGGCTACAAATTATCCTAAAAAAAATAAATTTAAGGAACTTCTTGTAATTAACCCTATTTTCTAAAAAATTATATAGTTATTAAAAATATTTAACCGTGCGAGATAAAAACACCACCTATTCAATTGCAATTGACACTTGCATGCCAACTATCTTTGTATAAAAATGTTAGGGCTTTAATATAAGCCATTCAAGAAAACCCCTGGTTACTTACCTAAATTAAGAATATAAAGAAAAAATAAATTTATAATTTTTATATTTCTCTCCAGTTAATAAACTGTTCTTAATTTTAGCTCTGTTTAATGGCGGTTAAAACTCTACTCTACTACACTCTAAAATACTAGGAAAATTAATTTTTTATTATTACTAAGTCTACTATCAATATAAATTATTGTTTAGACCTTATGAAACTATTTTATTGGTTCATATAATATATCTTATACCTTATTGAAGCATATGGAGACGGGATTAAAAAAGATTATTTTTTATATTATCTAGTTTTTGATTTCGCGATTCCATTTTAAGGCTGACATTATTTCCAATTCCTTGCCTTGTATTCTGTTAAGTGCAATTGGAGATTTTCTAAAATTATTCCAACCTTTTTTAATTTCACTTATAAATAGTTTACCTTATGGAATTAAATGATAACCTAAATAATAAGTATCTATAACTATAGACCAATCTTTAAAATCCTTTAATTTTTAAATAACTTGACTTAGTTGATTTTTAATTCGAAGAAAAAAGAGGTAAAACTTTAAATTTTAAAGATGCTATATAATTTATATCTAAGACAAAAGTAACATTAGCATTCGGTCTACTATTTCGAGGTTTTGTTATAATTATATTAGATTCAATATTTAAAATTTCTTTAATTCTATTAAATAATTCTTTAATATGATTTTCATATTTTAATCGAGGGTTTATAATTTCCATGTGAAAAACTTACGCCTCCTAAATAAAGCCACCTAACCAATATTTTGTTAAATGAAGATTATTAAAATTTTCAGGGCTAAATAATAATTATCCTTTTTTATTTCCTTATGTAAATTCATCATTTCTAATTTACCTTCAGGTGATAAATGTTTATTCTCTTTAAATAAATTAACCGCTTTTTCGAAAACAATAAACTGGTAATATTTAGAACTATTTAATTAAACAGAATTAAATATAGTTATTATCACTTTTATAAGTGAATTTTTATCGTTTACAAAATAATGACAATTAAAACCTGAAATAGATATATGACCGCATTTTAATTTGTTTTTAATATACTCTAATACACATAAATCATTAATATGTAAAAATATTTGAAAAGTTAACATTGATGTAGTATAATTATTATTATTTAATTTTTGTAAGGTTATATTGAAATTTCCTTCAGCATCTGTAAAACCAGTAAACCATTTTTAAAAAACTAAGTGCTTATGTAATCAAGGAATATAGTATTTTGGGGGGGTTTATTTATTGGCGTTTGCAACTCTAGACTTGAGTAAATTTTATTTAAAAGTGAATTTAAAGGAGTCGTATTAAGTTTTAGATAGGCAGGAGTTGGTAAAATCGAATTTTTGTTTTTAAGGTTTAGTAATATAACTAGTGCTAAAATTAAAGTAATTTATTATTTTAATAATGTTTGTTTTTAATATATTAAATTTTTAGGGACTACTAAGATTAATCCATGTAAACCTGTACTAGCATAAAAGGCTGATCCATATACACCATCTGAGATTGTAAATCCAGCTTCAGAATATTCAAAGTATTGTAATCCAGTGAATATTAATGCTAATAGTATTGTAAAGATTCCTCCATCTATTGCTCCTTTTCTATTTCCTGCTATTAAAGCGTGGTGTCCATAAGTAACAAATGCCAAATCTCCAACTATAATAAATTTAAGAAAGTATTAAAACCTTTTTAAACATTTGAATATTATAGTCCTTGTACTTTACATTAAATTGTTTATTCAAATTTGCTGTACCTTTTGAAATTAATATAAAGCCTTTGAAAAGAATTTGAGCCTGCGGTATTTAAATAACTCTTATTTTACTTAACATATAAAATATATACTTAAATTATAATTCTTATTGAGATTCCGACTGTACATTAAGCATTTGTATATTATATTTTAATAATAACAAACACCCACCAATGAACCAGTCTGTAGCGATCTATAAAAAAAAAGCTAATTTAACTTCTTTAAGAATTAAACCGACGGTCTTATAATTCAAATGTATTACGTTGACCGTTTTCATTAGTGTCGCCAAAATTTAATATTTAAATTGTATTTATTACAAAAATTTGACTATATAAAATATTGATTTAATTTTGTTTTCTTTTTTATATTTTTACTTGTTATTAATTATCCTCATCTGTCTTGACGGTACTCTGCTTAAGGTTAGAACTGTTTTTAAACCACTCAAATTTTAGCTTATTATTATACAATTTGTTGCGTAAGCACGGAGCTATTTTTTAAAAAAAGGCATTAAAAATAAGAAGGGCAAATATTTATAATTAAAATATAAAAGGCTAAAAATATAAAAACACACTCGCAGTTGCTCAAGTCAGCTAGCAACAGTGTGATGACCTTTGTACTTACAAATTAGTTACTGAATATAATATTTATAATTTAGCTATAAAGAAACATTTCCTCCCCTTTTACGCCTAATTGTTTAAATTTTATAAATTAGGTACTAAAGGATCAAAATTACTAATTTTATAATACATAGTAGGATGAAAATGTGGACCTACTATTTTTATTAATTCTTTAAAACTAGATTTAGGTATATAAATACTATATTGATTGATTATTCCTGTTTTATATATTGAAGATTCAAGATTATATTTATTTTTTAAAACTAAAGCTAAATATTGTATTTCTTTAAGTGTAAAACCATTAGTACAAAACTTAAATCCTTTATTTTTAAAAGATGTTCCATCATCCATCATTCATACAGCTAAAGCTAATGGAGTTAAATAACTGTCTATATATTTAGGTACTACTTTTCTAGTTCCATTTGGATAAAAAGATTCATATATTCAATCAAATGAAGAAAAGGTAAAAGTTCTAAATCTATAATAATATCTAATTTCATCACTTTTTACTAAAGGCCTTGAATATATTTTTGGTATTTCCGGGTGTGCATATCCTAATTTACTTATGAAACTGTGTAACCATAATAAATATTCACCATTAACTTTAGCTTGATAATAAACAAAACGGGACCCATTGACAGATTTTTCCATAGATCCATAACCCAATAATGAACCTACTAAAAGACTCAGTATATCTATATTGTGAGGACCTATACGATATAAAGGATTAATCCTGGGATTACTAAAAGGCAATGTACTAGCCATACAAAAAGATCCAATTAAATCAGATATTTCACATTTGTGGCAAACACCACTACTCAATAATAAGATTGTATTTAATAAGTTGGGTCGATTCCCCGCACCGTTAGTAATTCTTAAAAAGAATAATGAACTGGCAACGAAAAGCCTCCCTCCGAACCGTACGTGCAAGTTTCCCCGCATACGGCTCTCCAGAAATTTCCTAGTCATTTATAATTCTATTTTTTTCAAAGCGTTTGATCTTTTCTTTTCTATTAAACTTAAGCCATCAGACTTTCCGGAGTGAACAGGCTGGCACATTTGACACAAAGGTATTACTTTTCTACGTATTTTACTCATAAATTTTATTAGAGTTCCTTTGTCCTTAGTATCCTTTAATTGTCTAAGTTGATGCATTTCTACTGAATCAGTAGACTTACATATAAAACAAGGTTGATCTAATAAGTTTTGAGGTCTAACGTCGAAATTAAGAGTGTTAAATAGATCGATATTTTCTGCCCAACTTTTGTGCGCAGCTGGTGTTAACATTTTCGGTTTTCTTTATAAGCTTAAATATTTTTTAGGTATTTAGCCGTCATTGACAGTGATTCATTGAAATCAAAAATTTTATCTTTATTTACAAATTTTTATTCGAGTACCATATTTTTTATATACTTTTCTAATAGAAAGTCTATGTTTACCCTGTGACCTAGGCTTAATTTATATTTCCTTTGTGATGTTATGGCTTCAGCCATGTTATATAAGTTATATAAGGCCTCTTAATACTCCATTAAATCTTTGTATAATATCTTGGTCAGGTAGGAAAATTCAGTTATTAAAATTTTTTGGCATACCCTTTGATAGAGTGTTTATAATTTTCTCTTTAACATTATTCTTGCCGACCATTTTTCCCAGTAGCTTTCCTACTGTTAAGGATTTCTCATGTTTTGCTGTCCCTTCTTCTAGAGGAAATATTTTGCGAGTTTGTTTGTAACTGAATCTTCCATTAGATCTTTAACACGACTTGGACAATTTTATCCCTTGTACTAGCTATTCATAGAGCTCTCTTTTTACCTTTAGGTATATAAATTCTTCTAGTAGGCTTAAAATCATAAGATCAATCTATTATACTGTCTCTTAACTTAGTAAGTTTTGCTATAAACAATCCTTCTAATGTTTATCCGTCCACACCTTCTTTCATATTTCCAGGTATAAATTTCATTTTGTTGTCTGCGTCTTTATATAGATTTAGCTCTTGAAGAGGTTTACTTGATATATATCTTTTTTATTTAAAATGTTAGGAGTATAACAAAAATCCCTTTCTAGTTATCGATAGAGGAGTTTCGCGTGAATTTACACCTGCAAGTTTCATATCGATGAAATTTCCTGTGACCCTTCCTTTAGTTAATTTTTTGTTTTAACTTTTCGTAATACGATCACTCCGTCGCCACTCCCTGTTTTTTATTTGGGATAGTTATTGGCTTTTATATCCAATATAGGAATTGCTTCCCTTAGGCGATCCCCAGTTCTTATAATAATGTCTGATATTCTATCTGTAGGTCTCATCTTTACATATGTTATGTCTGTCCTATTCAATAAACTCTCTACTACATATACCTTTTATATAGTAGAATTGAATAAATTTGTGTCAGTTACTTTCAAACTCAGTTTTGCGTTATGGGACGGATGTATTATTAGACCGTGGATAAAATTTATCTCGCCGATTACATTCTTGTAACTAGTTTGTTTTTCGACTTTACAAACATGCTCTGGTCCCCTCCTCATTTCGATTGTAGGTAAGTCTGTTGATTTACATAACGTTAGTTTAGTTAAGGTCGTTAGTGCGACGGGCATTATAGTAATTAAAGGGCGCACAGGTATAGCAAAAGGATCCAAGGGTGTGATTCCTAAAGGAGGCCATGTACCTCCTATTTCTATTGCAGGTGATAAACTTGAGTGGAAGAATGCCCAACTAGAGATAGAACAAGTCTCACGACTATACCCTCTCAAAGAACCGTACGTGCACCTCGCAATGCATACGGCTCACCAAAACAAGACAGTAGATTGTATTGTGCTCAGGCATATGAGTAGAGCTGGAACCTTCATACTGTCTGCTTACAGTTATATGGTAATTAGTTCTTTAAATAAATTAATAGACTAATGTTTGTGTTTTCGCTGACACCAAATGTGGCTTAAAGTAAGATTTTAAATGCTGCTTCCTACTTCATTTTTCGGGTTTATATGATGAGTATGTACCGAATTATGTATTAGAAAATCTGGATTGATTTCTTTCGTTCAAAGTGAACATAGTCCCTTTTGTTTTTAATAATTCTTCATTAAGGCTAGATAATCTAGAACTTGAGGCCTTTGAGTTTGAAATCTTTCAGTTTTGCTATATCAACGTGGAACGCATTTACCTTCCTTATATCCGTAGGAATTACGTTTATAGTGGTGGTTACAATATTAGCAGCATTTGTAGGATCCAGTAAGTAGATATTTCTATAAGAGTTATCCATATAAAATCTTTTAAAAGAAAGGCCTCTAAATTTTCAACTTCTATTTAGATTTTTGAAAAAGGTTACTCTTTTTCCTGTGGATTTTTAAGGATCTTCTTGTAAGCTCTTTCCTAAACTAGGATGTTTTCTTATCATCCAGCTTCAGCAGCTCAAATATAGTGCACGCGCAACGATTGTTCTATATTGAGAGGAATTTTCCAAATTATAATATTTCCCCCAACCTCTTATGATGGGATTTAATTTACTAATTAATTACGCAGCTGACTTGTTATTTGAAGCCATAAATATGCTGGTTAATTTTGTATGTAATTTCTTACTTTTTCTTTATTAGGATGTAGAGCTATCCCTCTTCCATATCCTTTTGGATAAAAATCTTTTTTACGACCATTTTGTATTTGAAAGTATAACCAAGGAAGTCCATATGTGCATTCTTGTCCCTTAATGTGAACATTTTAGTTTTCTGAGGCACAGTTGATAAAAATAACCCCTTTCCGCTAGAAATTTCTCATTTGCAGGACGAATGTACTTAGTTAGAATATTTTTTATATTTGCAAATACAATGAAATCGTCAGCATAACGCACATTCGCAACTCCTATTGATACCGCTTGGTGAATTATACCGTTTTTCAGGCTTCTAAATTTAGATGTTGTTATAGGATGGATAAATTTATATACCGTATCCTCTAGACCATTTAATGTAAAATTAGACAGGCTAGGATAATTGATACCTCATTGCGGAGTACCACTTGTTGGACCGCTAAAGCTTCATGCATCTAATATCTTACCTTTAAGCCATAATCTTACGAACTCTTTAAGAATAGGGTGTATAAATAGATTCGATAACAGCCATTCGTTACTAATATTATCGAAGAAACCTTTAATATAGGCATCAAGGATGTATTTGTATTCGTTCAACTGGATATATTCTCATAATTTATATTAACCCTTTGTGAGACCCTGTTTTTACTGAGAGTTATCTCATTTGCATTCGTGATGCTGAAATCGCCATTTTGCAATCTATATACGGTCTTAACCCCTTGACGCTTGTAAGTTCTACTAGAGGTAGTAGGACCAGATTGACAAGTGTTTGAAGAGCTCTATCTTTGATAGCTGGAAGACCTATAGGTCTTTGTGTAAGTTTGCCGGATTTAGGTACCCATACTATTTTTAAAGGTTTAGGCATATATCTCGAGAGTGGTACACCATATCTTATAACCATTGTGCTAATTGGTTTTCGGATAAGGTGATATCAGATTTGTAAAAAATATCATTATCCACTCCGGGTGTTTGTGACCCTGCTTTTGACCAATTAGATTAACTGCTTGTATTCTAAACAGGAGAGATCTTACCATAAGATTTTGAGCATGCTGAACTTTGGTGTGGAAAATACCATATCTGTAAGCAAGTTTCACCAATTCCTTATGTTTTTAATTCTACTTTTTAATTGCTGTAATTAATTTTTGGTTTTTTCAGTAGATTTGAAAGTGAAGAAGGTTCCGACCTATTCAAACGATTAGATTTGAGTTCCTGGGTGGAATATCTTATTCCAGAAGAAAGAGACTGTGAAACCATGTTAAGGCACACTGAATTCAGCGGACTACGACCACTTTTTAGTCCCTGGCTTTTTAGTTGCTCTAATAAAATACCCAGTATTCTTAGCATTACCTAAGACGTTTGCTTTTTCAGATATCTTGCCCCCGCCTAGTCCGATTTGAACTGACCATAAAGGATTTGTTACATACCAGGTCAGAAATATGACTCCTGCTCTTTATGTGATTCTAACTGTGAGAGAAGGGCTAGTATTAAGATTACTTGATCTTAACTTTTTCGGGGTTCCCATGTTTAGGCTTTGAGGAGTTCCTGAGTTTTTGTTCTTTATACAGATCAGTAACTCAGTTAAATATTTTCAGTAATCTTCTTTGATGGTGTGTCTATTAATACTGATCAGAATCATTACGTCTTCAGATAACGACTCCATTAATTTATTTGTGACCCCCGTTCATGATAGATGTTCGGCCCTATGTTAACCATTTTTAATATGAAGCTTAGCTTTCGCTTTACTGAAATTATTAAAAGAACTAGGTAGGGGACTCGAGTACATATTCTTAATGAATCTACCAATACTTTTTACCCGTTTAACAATTCCTTATACCAGAGCTTCGTTGAACTCTAGCACATTGCTTAACCTTTTTACGATAATGATCAGTGCGTAAATGAGATGAGTTACCTCTATCTCCCTCGAAGATTGTCCATGTCGAAAGAAGACAGATAGGAAAGCAAATATTTCACTTATTATAAATAATACTATACCTAACATTAATCCACTTTTTACTTCTTTGGTGTGGTTACCTAAATATGTCATTTATCCATTATATTTCAGTAATGGCTGGACTATATCTTAATCAATAGGTTTACTATTTATAACGTATTAATTTTTGACGTATAGTCTCTGAGGAACCTACTATAATAAGTATTTTGGTTTCCTGCTGATTATTCATTTAATTATCTTTAAAATTTTTACTTCCATATTATTATATTGAGGAGTATTTAAAGCTTTAGAATTTTCCAGCATATAGTCAAATTTATAGAAGGCACTATAGGTTTTCTTTATGACATACTTTTGTATGTAGTTGATTTTGTAAGAAAAAATGGAAGGTTATTTATAATTTAAGATGCTCTAATTTTTACTTTACCCGCCTCAGTAAGTTGTTGTTGATAAACTATATAAAATACTACTACTTCCCAGTGTTGATAAATCTTTTCACTTTTCACATATCAAAGGTATTTATTAAAATAGTTTAAATTATTTATACCGGTTACACTAAGAGACATTACTTATATAGAATTTGACTGTTAATTTATTTTATAAACTAGTAACTTTGGGGCTTAAATTGAGGCTATAGTATCCATAATAGGATACATGTAATTAGGTTTTTCATATGATCCTTGATCTATTCTAAATTTAATATTAATACCAGACGACTAAACGAGTAGGGATTTGTTGTTTCCTTTATTAATAGGCCTTTTTATATATTCCTTGGGTTGTTACTTGCCCTTTATATTTAAGAATATCTACATTTTGTAAACTATTAAACTCGTCCCTTTGTATCCCGTTAATAAATTGGAATAATTTGATAAGTTAAATATGTAAATTTTAACACCGCTTGTTTCTTACTACATAATAACCTCAATTGAAATAATCAAATAAACTTATCATTAATTGAGCATCCCGAGAATGCTTATATAAACTTAATTGAATATGAGCTTTTAAACGTGGCTTAACATTAACATTAACAAATAAGCAACATTAATCAGTTGTAAATCCTGCAACCCAGTTAGCTATTTTTAACTATAGGACTATAGAGGTATTGGATCAGGAAGAATATCTGGAAATGCCTTTTTTATATTGACTTCATTAGATACCCTTAGATTAATTGAGGCTCTATCTTTTTATTCCTTCTTCACTAAGCTTGTAAGAATTAGTTAAATCCCTTTGTAAAAATACATAATCAGTTAATTTTGGCGTAATTATTGGATATTTGTCAAATTGATCAACAATTACTATTAAAGGAACTAACTCGTTAATGATTTTTCTCCTTGTTATGCAAGAGTAACTCATAAAGATGCTCTAATTGTTTATAACAATGCTCGATCCTTTTCAGCTTGTACTTTTGAAATAACGCATGAGGTTGTTAACATATTTTACAATTATTGTTTTCTATAATAAAAACCCTCACTATCAATAAATCAGCTAAGAAACAAGGGTGGATAATGACATTTTAAAGAACATATCTTTTAGGATTTACCTGTAGTTTCTTTTATGGCCATCACCTTCACTAATTCATGTAAACCAAATATTATATATTAAGTATGTAAGCCGTATCCTTATTCTTTGCTGGTATTTTTAATATTCATAAACTTAATTAATTCATTTAATATTTGTTATAACTTTTCCTTGTATCTAGTAAAAAAAGAGAATACCTTGAACATATTAATTATTATACCTATGTGTATTATGCCCTTTCTTTGTATTTACACCCTATTAATAATAGTTAATATTGAATATATTACCCAAATTTATTTATATGTGAAGTAAAGATTATTATTGGATTTAGTATTCAAAGTAGTAATACATAAACAGGCTAATGATGTCCATCTCCTTCCACTAACCAGCTAATTAAAAAGAATTGTTAAAATTATCCTTTATTTTTGGTGGCCTTGTTTTTATTTAAATTTCTTATGGAGAGATAGTTTTTTATATAAACATGATTAAATAGTATGATTTTTGATGTAATTAAGCTTAACGCTATACCTTCTATTACTACATCTCTAAGCCATAATCCCATTCCCAAAATAGTTAAAATAAAACCTGAAGTTAAAATATAACCACCATAAGGATAACCATGCATATAGCTAACAGCTCCTATAGTTAAATTTAATAAAGAAAAACTAGTTAAAAT
>Ga0157363_1002188_pt1 | contig 17060 bp, 17 predicted proteins | sample AttsexASBM1_FD_111477 | JGI IMG/M metagenome (GOLD analysis project Ga0157363, IMG submission 111477) | Fungus gardens microbial communities from leaf cutter ant in Ribeirão Preto, State of São Paulo, Brazil - Atta sexdens ASBM1 | ecosystem: Host-associated > Fungi > Mycelium > Unclassified ... | reverse complement strand
TTTTTTTTAAGAATTATAGTTAGAGAGACTATAATGTTTTATCAAATAATGTTTGTTGTATTTTTTGCCTCAGGGAGATAAAATAAAATTGTATTTCTAATTCAATGATTGATGAATATTAGCACATTTGTTTCTTGCTAAATGTTTTATAATATATTTGATAATTTCAGGTATTTTTATTACGAAAGCTATGAAGAGAATGTTCTCGCAGATTTACATAAATGAAATCATGCTTTCTAACTTAAAAAAGGAAACACAAATATCTCAAGCACAGTATATCTATGTTCCATCGCACAGAAGTTACTTGGATTTTATTTTGTTGTCATATATTCTCTTTTCTTACGACATGGCACTGCCGAATATTGCAGCTGGCATGGATTTTTATAATATGAAAATAGTGGGAGAACTACTGCGAAAAACTGGAGCATTTTATATAAGACGTAGTTTTTCAAATGATTTATTATACAAGCAAATTTTTCGATCATATGTTAACACTATTGTTAGTCACAGCGATAGGGCGATAGAATTTTTTATTGAGGGTACACGGAGTCGTAGTCAGAAGAGTACGATACCGAAATATGGTAGATAAGAAAAGATTTTTAAATAATCTCAAATTTTGAAAAAGAATAGATATTGAAATCTCATATCAATCTTTCACAGGTCTTTTATCCATCATTATAGAAAGTTTGCTTCAAGGCGATGTGCCCGACATATATTTTGTACCTATGAGTATCAATTATGAACGTCCACCGGAAGAATTATTATTTGTTTATGAAATGCTAGGAGTCCCGAAGCCGAAAGAAAGTACGACTCGACTTTTTCGGTCACTCTCCATTCTACAGAAACCTTTTTCTCATGGACGCATTTTCTTTAACATCGGGGAGCCAATATCCGCCAGTCAATTCGTGGATAAGGCATATCGACAAAAAAAAATTTTACAACCTTCCTTCAAAATTCCATCATCAGTTGTGGAGAATATAGCTTATCTTATAATAGAATCACACAAGAAGAATACTGTACTTATGCCAATCAATATTATAGCTTTGCTCTTCAATGAAAAAATTCAAACGAAACCGAAAGAACCATATACACTCGATTTATTGATCCAAGATTATCAATGGTTTAAGAGCTTTGTTATTAAATCATTGAAAGCCTTAATGTATGGAACTAAAACGTAAGTATTAAACTTTGTATAATATATAGTTTGGAGTTGGAGTAATTAATCTGCATGTGCAACATTATCCATTCTTAGTTTTTAATCTTGCCTATTATTTTAGTTATAAGCTATAGACATAAATATCTGTTAATATATATATCTTCAGAATTCTACATTATGTATACGTAATTTGTTGCAGTACTGATAACGATATGATCAAACAGGAAATATTGGAATCTTTAAAACCTCATGATGAGTTAATAGTACTTGATTCATCAAATACATTAAAAATCAAACAAAGGCATAAAAGAATGAAACAATTAAATTATTCAAATATTAAAGGACATCCTCTATCTGAACAGACTTTACAAATAGCGGTACCTGCCATTAATATTGCTATTTATAGTAATCCGACTTTGGCTTTTTTAGCGGAAATAATTTTTATAACTGCAACGATAGGAGAGAATGGCATTGAAACTGGTAATGATTATAAACATTAACAGCAATAATGTTTTATTTAATTACTGATGTAATAGTAAAATATAAAAAAATAATTGTTTTCTTTCCATGCAAGTATAACAGATTGGAAAGGATTACTTTATTTATTTTTCTTATAGTTCTTTTATCAATTTTTCTATTTTATTTGCAGAAGTAGCTTTGGAACGGTATGAATTGTTAAGAAGATTATTCAGCACAGAATTCGCGATGCGACCGATTGAAGACAAAGCTTTAATTAAAATAGAATGGGAAAAGTCGTTAAATGTATTGATATCACAGAACTGCTTGCATACAGTGAATGATTTAATTTTTATAGGAAATAATACCAAATTGTTTTCCATCTTGCATAACATTATATTACCATTCATAGATGTTATGTACGTAACATGTATCTTATTATCTGAGGTAAGAAAAATTTATCTAAACGAAACTAACTCTAATAAGAGACAATACATTAAACATTATACTTCTTCCCTCTTTAGTGGACGGAAAGAACGTCAGTCGAACTCACGGATCGGACAATTCTTGTCGAAACGCAGAAAGAAGTGGAAAGATTAATATTCGAGACTAAAGACAGATGTCAACATCCCTACTGTTTATCTCTTGATCTATATAACATAGCATGGTCTAGCTTGTTATCGCAAGATATCATCGCATATCAGAAATATACCAATACGTATCGAACAGATAAAGTAAAATTGACGTATCTCATCGGAGCATTGCTCGAATTACCATTACGTCATCCAACGGAAATCTACGTCGATGCGTTTCCTTCAATTATTTCAACATCATCGATGGATGTACAAGCTAAGTTATAACAGTTTATCATGAAACAATGAATTTGGTACACAGTCTGACTAACACATTGTTCAATGTTAAGCAGACTATGGTTAAATTCAATTAAATAAAATTTGAATTAACCGAATCTGCAAACAACTAAATGTGTTTAGTTAATTAAATAAATTTTTTTTCAGTGTATTAATAATAGCATTAAATCAATAAGAATAATTCGATTTTAACTGTGAGATATATGTGTCGATACATCGATAATACATTCCGCTTTAATTTCACGAGGCATGCAGGGTATATCATTATTGGTGGCACAATCGGGAAAAAAATAATTTTACATGAAAAAAAACTCAGATAAAAGATATCCAATTTTTTCATACAAAGCTTTGTTGATTGAAATTCGAGAAATCGCCATTTATTCAAGTTCACATAATTTTTAACCTTTTTCTACGTACATACATATATGTATAAAGTTTTCAAATCTCTCATTTTTAATTTTAAAATTGATTTTCTCGAAAATATATAAAGCTTCGTATGAAAAAATTTTGTCATATATTTTTGACATATTTTTTCATATAGAATCATTCATTTTCCAGTTATTCCCACCACCAATAATATACTATTTTATATTACATTTTAAAGATCAGGAACGAAACTATTAATGTTATTAAGTATCCTAGCGGTGTCGTCGTCGAAATCGATGGATCGTTTTCGTTTGCCAAGAAACACTGTAGCGGCGGTTGTAGTGGTCGTAGGCGTATTAATATTCCGAAGGAGAAGCTGCAATGATTTTTCTTCAGTAATATACACATCAAAGACAGTAGAGCAATTTTATAATTAGTAATAATTCTAATCAGGGAGATCAATGTTTCGAGGAATATTCCTTACCATGACTAATCGAACAAGATAAACTGCAAACGTGAGGAATGATATGGCCATCAGTGTGCCTTCTATCGAAGGGAATCCTAAAGAATGATCTTCGTGATCATCGTGCCCATAATACTCGACACCTCTTATTTTGCGACTTGGTGCCATAGTAGTAGTAAGGCGAGATTCTGTTGATGAGTATAATATATAAAAACTTTCAATAACGTGCGGAGGAAATATGCGGGCAAATCTTACCTATCTCTGACATCAATGTTTTCTCGATCGTTTTAAGAAAATAAAGTTTTCCTTCGACTGATGCTGGTTGTGACTGCAAAGTATGGTGAACATTTTTAAGTATGTCTATGGGCAAGTATTGGAATATACCATCATCCCGCTTCGATGTGTCGTTGTCATATTTATCTTGCGACATTTTTTGTTCGGTATTTGGTGGCGGTTGAGTCGTAAGTGTGTTAACCATTGTATCTTTTGTTGATGACATCATATTATTCTTGTTAAGTCGTTCTTTGTTTAATTTATTCTAAACATTTAAAATATTTACAATGTCAAAAAATAAATTATTTTGTTTATACATGATTTGTTTAATTTCAGTTCTTTATCCCGTGAACGTCTTTCCGTTACCTCAGTCACAGTATCAGTGATTGTTGCAGTGCGAATCATTGTACCGATATTTGCGAAATTGTCGGTGATTTGATCAGGAAACAGATTCACCGGCGTTGTTGATACCGAGACAGAATTTATCTTCTTAATCTCCGTCCTATTATGCATCGTATACGTGGCTTTGACCCGATGATAAGCTTGGCTACCATTTCGTTGATTACTGGGAAAATTAATGTTATCCGTGTCGCCTCGTCTGAATTTATAAAACTGATTGTGCTGTACAGAAGGTATCCTTAAAGAGTATACAAGCGATATTAATCTAGAGTGATCCAGAGAATTAAGTGATGTAACTAACTTACCTATAAACTTTTGTTTCATCCGAGAATTGTGGCATGTCTACCCATTCCGCTACGATAACGTTAAGGAAAAATATTATGGTATACAGAGCGCAAAACGTGCCGCGCACAAACATATTTGGATATAATGTTACTTATTATTATACGTTATTCCGCGGGCGAAACACATCTCATTCTTGTTACTAAATTAAGTATATAACACGTGAACTTCTCCGAGTCTCTACTGTGTATCTGTAATTCAGAAACTGTCCTGTGTCGGGCATGGATATGCTGCAGGTGACACGCGCGAAGAGACACCATTATTTCCAGCAGAGATGTTCTGTTAGGATTAAAGAGAACGAAACGGCTGATGATGCTCACGCGTCGGAAACGGTTGTTACAGAAAAGGCCACTTCCTTATGTCTCTTTCTATGATTTATTTCGCATGATACTAATTCAATTTGTCATGATTTGTTTTTCTCTCATGACGTTGATGGAAACGTGATTTTCCAAGAAAGATTTTAGGGAACACATTCGCGAGGAATAAATAATGTAGCAGTATATCACTTTTTGGATGAGTAAGGCAAATTCCGTTTATTGGTACCATTTTCGGATAGAAAGCTTAGAGCGATATACAAATTAATTTAATATCAAAACTCACATGTGGCACTGAAAAGCCATCTTCTCCTCCATTCAATCTAACGCATTACGAAGAGAAAGTGCTCATACATGAATATGAACATGCTGCCGCTTGATTATCTTTTATTACTATTACCACAAAAAGAACATATAAATTGAGATTTTTATCTGGCACTAAGTACATAAGCCGGCAATCTATTGTACATATTGTTCAAGACGTTTACGTAATGTTTTTTTTTAGATCTCAGGATATCAGATTAGGTAACATACGCATTATCTAACTGCACGATACATTGCTTTCTTGATTCAGAAAGTATTAAGTTCTTTTAAAGTATGAAATTGTAAGTCGAATTTACGTGCAATTACATGAGAGTTAATAAAACTCTTTTTTATTATATGTTGCTTATTTATATATACGATATATCCTGCTTTCCAACCACGAATGCGTAAAAGCATAAAAATAGCGCGATAGTAAGTATAAGAGATTACAATTACAGCATTTGTTCCTACATACATTGGAGTATTTTCCTTCCTTTTATGCGGGAAGAACATTTAAATGCCTGGCATTAAATGCATCGAATATTATAAATGCGTTTTCCATGAGTACGAAGTTGATCGCATACGCACGACTTAAGAGATTATATTTGCATAAGTAGACTCTTCTTAAGTATAGGTGCGTACGATATGCGCATAAGACATTGATCTACGATATTCTACGAGTAAAGTTACGATAAATTTTTTAAAAGTTATTATAAAATATAACAATTAACGCGCCTATTGACGCACGCGCTTATATATCTCTTATGTTACAAGTATATCGATTATCTCTTTATATTTTTATCGTCATTTCGCATTGTGATATCCTCATTAGATATATAATATTTACTCTGTTTCTTAAGGAACGTAAAAATCGCACTATTGCATTACGATATAAAATGAGAAATGTTTTCTACACTACTTATAAAGATTATTATAAAGATTATTTAAGGTATAGGCCGCATTTTTAAAGGTATTTGCCAATTAATGATCCAATACATACTCAACTATTCGAAATCGAATATATTCTCTTTATATAGTTATTAAATATAGAAATATTTCCTCCGGAAAGATTGCACCTCTTTATCTCAACTATCTATGAAATATTTTAAATAGATTCATATGAAATCAATTATTAGGCTAGTGCAAAAGCTTTGTCGTTTTCTTTATATTAAATTTTTTATTAAATTTTGAGTTAAATAGACATGGATCGAAATTCTTTAAAAAGATATTTAAAAATGTTTTTTTTCTAAATAGAGAATAATATACTTATATTGGAATTAATAAAAATAGCTTCGAGTTTATGCAATTTCATTTTCAAGTTTTATTTAATGACTATGACAAACTTTTCTTGCACCATCTTAATAATTTTAATAAGTTCTCTCCCATATGATATTCATTTCTAGCTAGTTCTAGCTAATCTAAGTCAACCTCATTTCTCTCGTATTGACTACTGACACAATCATTGTTTCATATCATTGATAAGCAAATTTTATAAAGAGAATATGTAACCATCTCATTTAAGTATATCATTCAACGATTTTAATATTATCGCAATGAAAAAACGATATATATATATATATATATATATATATATATATATATTTTTTTTTTAAAGCTACAAAGCTTGGATTATAAATAATCAAATCAATATAGAGATTCGCCAATCGTTGCTAACAAAAATTGAGATACCATACACATTTTGTGCTTCTTATTATACTTTAAAAATTAACATGAATTAACATATACTTTAACTTAATAACATGATTATATTTTTTTAAATATAAAATCTACGTCTTGGAATTAACGTCATAATTTTTAACATGTACGCAAGTCTTAATTTCGAAAAAAATCTTTAAGAATTGCAAATGATCTTTTTTTTATATTCAATATTTAAAACAGATTCAAATTATCATATAATTTTGTAAAGATTGAAGCTATTAACAGACATAAAAATATTTTAATTATCATAACATATATTACTCGATCAACTTTTATATTCCTTTCGATATTCAATTTATATTGCAGTATTCTGCAATATATTGCAAGATATAATATCAGTGATTATATCTGTACCCATACATAAAACTTTTAAAAATTGATTGAGATTCTAGCTTTTCCTTCATAAATGTTTAAATAATTTATAATACTAAATTAATCATATAATTATTAAACTATATTAATTAAACTATATTAAACTATATTAAATTTCATGAATTATAATATACTATTAATATACTATTAATAATTTAATAATTTTAATTTAAAATAAAAAATATATTAATTTATATGTAAAAATATAAAAATAAACTAATTTAAAACAATTTATGAGAAAACAGCATTTTATTGCATGAGTAAGTTATATTCACTAATTTGCAACTATAAATGCAACTAAAGCTTTTCAGCTACATATATCATAGACTGCAAATTATAAATTATATGTTAATACATAGAAATAAATTTAAAATTATTATGCATTAAAAAAAAAGTAAATTATAAATAAAATATAAAGTCACCCCAAAAAGAGTTGATAAAAATTAATAATAAATTTATAAAATATCTAAAATGTTTTATAAAATAACATTATCTTAAATATAATTTAAAATTAATTAAGTAATAAAAATGTCTACATTGTTATAACGTAGTTTAAGTAGCTTACATAGAGACATTCTCTACAAATAACATTTAAAGTAGACATTTAAAATGGAATTGGTTAAAAACCTACTAAACACAAACGCGGTATTTCTACATATTTAACAAACATTAGATGTCTGTAGATCATTTTTCGCTTATTATTTTTATTTATCACTATATATATATATATACCGCGAATCAAAATCCTTTTGTGCTAGGACCACTTTGTGGGAATGTTAATGTTATGGAAGTTTTCAGAATGTTTAATAATATTAGTAAATATTTTGGAATAGCAGTATCCCGAAATGCAAATTCAGAATGTCAATGCCAATTCTATTCTAAAATGGAGAATGACATATTCGGGATATCGCCCGAAAGACAAAAGTTGTACTAGTTTTCACGTACTTTTACTGAGTCAGGCACGAATAAACCGTCGTAGAGTGGCTCGAGCATATCGAGCCCAGCCTTTGTGCAGTGACAAGGAAGTCGGTAATGCCTCGATGTTCAAAACAGGCGAACAGTTCTGTCATGTCTCGTGATTACTGTATGCCATCCAACGTGCGTCATCACTTTCATGAGTCAAGTACCGATAGCCAACTTTCTGCTCCAATTTTCTCAAGTCACACCACGTTTGATAATCCTTAGAAAAAAGAATTTTTTTAATAATAATCACGCAATCAATAAAACAAAGATAATCAATTGAGGTATAAAAATAATGCTTACTTGTAACCACACGTGTTGCAAGCTTCTATCTACGGTATATCTCTTCCTCTGCTTAACTTGCAGAAGGTTATTGATTAAATCAATAGCTAAAAGACAAAGAAATAATATGAAAAGAATGTATAGATTTATATTATTGAGAAAAAAAAACGTGATTTTTTACATCCTAATTATATCACAAAAGTAATTTGCAGAGAAATAATAGAAGTGTTAATCACCATCGCTTGAAATTTCCTTCCACGGGGTTGGCGGATACATAAAGGCAGCATTCTGAATCTGTTCATTAATGTCTTCTTCTTCATTAAAGGGGAAAGTGCCGCTTAATGACACGTATATAATTACGCCAACGCTCCACATATCTAAGGATCGATTATAACCTTTATTTCGCAAAACTTCCGGTGCTAGATACGCCGGCGTGCCGACGACACTTCTTCGAAAGCTTTTCTCGCCAATTATTCGCGCGAATCCAAAGTCGCATAATTTCACCTGGGTAAAGTCCGTGTCGCTGCTCAGTAATACGTTCTCCGGCTTCAGATCGCAGTGCACGATGTTCTTGCTGTGAAGATGTTTCAATGCAACTAGAATTTGAGTCACGAGGAATTTGGTTATTCGTTCGCTGAGTCGTCCTTTTTCGGAGCTCAAAATCATTTCCAACATATCGCCCTTCAACTTTTCCATCACTACGAATATTCGCTCTGTTGTTTCAAACATACGTTCCAAATTCACCACTCCACTATGCGATAGATTTTGCAAGATCGCTACTTCATTTTTCAATTGGGCTTCTTGCTTGGTGGGAAAACGTAATTTATCAATGACTTTTATGGCTACTGCGCGGCCGCTCTTGCGATGAACACCTCCGTAAACTATGCCGAATTGTCCGGATCCTAAAACTTCATCTGGGAAGATCTGATATAGTTGTGACATATCGGTAACATTTTCCTCAGGTTCAGTAATTTCAGGTTCTTCTTGATCTAGAACATACAAACATATTCATTTAAATAATTTGTTTCAACATACATAATGCTTTCTGTATTATTTATCTCTAAAAAATCAAAACGATATCTTAATACAAAGTACTGTATTAAATAATTTAAAAAATGTAAAATATAAACTAATAAAAGGCGTAACAAATATCTCGTGTTATTATTTTGCAGTGTCACGATAGCAAACTAAATATACATACTAGTCGATACAGTTACAGGCATAAGTGCTTGTCTAATAGTAGTTTCCCACGATCTAGCTATGTGAGCTCCGATACCACTTTCGGGAGGAGAGACTTGGCTGCAATTATCTCCGTATGATGGATCCTCCCCGACATAGTAATCGGCATTGGCAGTTTTTAGCTCAAAGCAATGCATTATATCTACAATATAAAGTACGCAAAGTGTGTAAAAAAGTTCAACTCAGAAAAACTTGTTGGATCTGACACGTAAAATCTTAAAAAAGAGGAAAAGAAAAAAATGCACTTAAAACTGATAATAACTAATATTAGAAATAACTTCTAATTCGTTACAAACAAGAACGCACATGAACAAGGTGTTTTAGCAGTTTCAATTGCTGAAATTTCAGCTAATGGTATCTCCTTGTAATATTTAGAACCATTCTCGCTTTGGAATAATGTTATAGCTTTTGTGTCAAGCCGCCAATAATGTTTTTTTTTCTGAAAAGATTGATAAATAATTTCATTTAAATCTATACATTTATATTCACAGTAATAACTTAAATAATAGCAGAAAATATTAAAATACTTATATAATTTTCAGTATTTCTATGAATACTCACGACTGGATCGCGATTTGTGAAATGTACCATCCAACCTTCTTTTAATACCTTAGACCCACGTTTCTTAGTATGTTTCACACTTTGTACTATTCGCATTAATGGAATGTTGTTACTTGGTGTAGAATTACAGCTTTTTTAATAAAAAAAAAAGAAAGCATAATATTAGAAAAATGACAAATATAAATTTTAAATAAATGAAAATAAAATTGTTATAGAAATTGTATAGAAACTTACCTCGATCGTCGTGATTTTTGACTATCATCATAAGCAATGTCATCGTTATATCGTGCATGATCCTGTAATTATATAATTTCAATGTTGTAAAACTTTTTCTAAAAATTATATCTTCATTTTCCGCAATTCCAAAACCATTCATTGGAAAGAGAATAAATAACTTACTGGATAATAATTGGGTATCTTATTTTCATTATTTATGAACGATGTATCTTGTGTTGGAGGCGACGATTCTGTGTCACTGTCAGCATCAGCTTCCTCATTTCTAATATCACATTTGGTTTCTAGTTCACTGCCAACACCGCTATCTGTGTATTCGCCTAGGAAAGCATTTTTAATTTATTACATATGTATATAAAAACAAAAAACAAATTGTCTGAATCTATACACAAAGTATTCTACCTATATTATCTCGTGGATTTTCTCCGGTACAGTCTTTTGGTATTTTATCCATACATTTTTTGTGCGTATTGTATTTACAATCTTTACACTGAAGGCCTTGTTTAAATATACCCTTTAGCAATTTTTTACAATACCCACATACGGTTGGGCGTGTATATGTGTGTACTACAAATGTATGCGGAATTTTTATTCGCGTTGCGAGCTCTCGCTCTACCCAAACGGGCCGTCCTCCTAATATCGGCGAAGAGGACTGTTTTGGTGCCATTATACTTGGTATTGCCTACAAGACAGTATACATTTTATTCAGACATACAAAGAATTTCGCAAATAAAAAAGAATAAGAAAAATATCAAGCCGTATTTATTTGTTTCCAATGTGTATACATTAAATTAAAATCAAATTATATATTTTCACTCATACCAATGTACTACTATTATTTTGGCTTGTGTTAAGTGTACTATTTGAACTGTGATTATCATCGGTATTGCTTGTCAGGCTGCTAGTGGAACCCTGACTTGGCGATCTTGGAACATTCAGCATGGCTGAACTACGTCGTCTTTGACTTGCATCTTGCGAACAGTTGTTCGGTACTTTAATGACACATCTTTTGTGATAGTTCATACCACAACCTAAAAAATTAATAAGCATTTTATTACTGTTAGATGACAAAAAGATTGGATAAAAAAATATACATATTTGATTTAGTAAAAATTATAAAATTTATCATAAATTTACCTTCGCATTTAAGACCTTGTCGAACAAGCCCAAATAGCATTTCACCACAAAAATCGCAAAATGTTGGTACCTTGTAGGAATGTACTGCTAAGGTATGAGGTCGAATAGGAATGTATTCGCTTGGCACTTGTGCTAAAATGTCAAACAATTTTTTTTATAATTATATATATCTTGTATAAGAAATCAAAATTTGAAGCTTGCAACAAGCTTTTCTTACCAGTCAACACGATTTCTACTAGTGTCTCGTCAACTACTTCTGTAGCGTTTGTAACCAACTGCAAAACATTTGTGGAATTGTAATCGTGCTTGAATAAAATTAATCTCTCAAACAGATGATTCAATCCGTGCTCCGGACACTTGGTGTTTATAAAATCACAGGCAAGATCTTTCAGGGCCTTAAGAGTAAGCGTGCTACTGTCAACCGTGACCGTGTCACGTATCAGACCAAATTGGAATAAAAATGTAACTTCTGCCCCTTCCATGATGCTTTGCGAATTTTTTCCTGTAATGTATACACGAACTCGTAAATACATAAATTAAAACTGTAACATCTAAAAATTAGTAATATATTTTAACTTTCTAATCATATAATATAGAAGTTTGCAACATTTGTTGCAAACAGTGTTATTACAATACTGTTGGAATATTGTTGCTGTAATATTTTTGGAATGTTACAATGTTGCTGCAACGAATAATATTATTGTATGAAAGGTTTTTGTTTTATTAAAATTAAATTAATTAATTAATTAAGATTTATTTCTTCTCTTTAGATACAGTAGAAAATTTATAATTTATAATATATTTAAGAATTATAAGAGAAACAGTGAATAAAAGGATCTATATTTTTAGAGCACCAAGATAAAAAAAAGAGGCAGATGTATATCAGATATAAACAAATATCCGGAATAATGAAAAAATAAATTAATTACGAGAGGATTATAAAAATAACTAAACAAATATGTTCAGTGTATTATAGTCGTTGTGTGTAAAAATAATTAAATCACTCATTATCCCCCCTTTCTCTCTCTGCCATAATGTCAAAGAGTCATTGGCGAAGGAGCCTCTTATTCACGATTTCCACGCTGGCTTTTTTTTCCATGCAAGTGAATCATTCATCGCTCCGAATGATATGCGTGAAGCGTCCTGAGAGACGCGATAATCTCCTTACGTCAAAGTATCTTCTATAATGTAGCTTATCCGGCGTAGTTTCGTAATCGACCTATGCAACACGCCCGGTGAGTTTTGTGCGAATGCTCGTGAAGCGAGGAAAAAGCGGAGAGAGAAAGAAAGAGAGAGAGAGAGAGAGAGAGAGAAAGAGAGAGAGAAAAAGAGAATGACGGGAAGAAAGCGTAGAAGCGAGCGACAAAGAGTTATGCGCCGACGAATCCCCGAAACTTCGCGTCCGGGGATCGACTTCTTACATACTTCCTCGTGCGCTTCGTCGGATCAGCTCCTTGGATGTGCGACGCGGCTGTTCTCCTTCACCTCAGAAACGCGGCGGCATAATTGATAGAACGATCGCGAGCCAGCCAGCGAGCGGGTGTCACTGTCGTGCGCGCCGTCAAGTCCATGCCTGACACACATTCATCGATGACATTTTACAGTTATCTCCAGGTGACCGACCCACCTTGACGTAAAACCCTCTCCGGTGCCAGTGCAGCCAGTTATCCGCCGCAGCAATACGCACGCCACTTCCGAAAACCTTCACGACCAACAGCGCTCCTGAGAGACTACTACCAGAGCTACTATCGAGGCGGCATTTCTCAAATGATAATAGTCGAAATGAATCTGGATAATAACAGAGAAGTGCCTGAGAGATGGATATATTTGCATTTTAGATGGAATTTATTAGGAACTTTCTCTTTATGTACACAAAATGTGTATGTTGAACTATGTAGAGAAAAAAAGCTATATTTATAATAAAGCTGATATTTATAATATTTTTCATATTTGCAAAACTATTTTTGTCTTCATTCCTATACGTTAAAGGATAATAAAAGTTATTTTTTAAACTTAAACAGAGAGGGAAAGACAAGTAAAATCATCTCTCAATAATTAAACAGATATTATAAACTATTTTCATTAATATGTAATAAATTAAAATATGAAAAAGTAAGATCAAAGTTTAAGATTTAAAAGGTGAGGATTATATAGATATGTAAAAGAAAAATAAAGATAAATATTCATTATTTATCGAGTGTCATTGATTGTTTACAAAATTTATAAAAACAAAACACATATATCTATTCTCTATTTCTCCCCTTTTTCTCTTCCTTTTCTTCTTTTATTGCAGAAAAAGAAAACAAAGTTTTAGAAACGAATGATACATGTATTTATTATTGACAATTTTTTGCGAGAAGCTACTTGTATTCAAAGACAATAATTAAATTGAGTTCAACATTATCCTTTAATTAGTGCGGTTTGTCCGTAATTGCAAGTGAGTTTCATGCAATTTTTTAAATTTTAAACATATTCATGTCGACAAAGAATAAAAAGCAGAAGAAAAAGAATAAGACAGCAATGCAATCGACGGAGACAGCAATGCAATCGACGGAGACTAAGCTATCGATTGGGTGGAGGTTTTCTTATACCGTGGCGCGCACCTTAAAACGGCAAGGCTATAATTTCACATGGGTATAATTTTAGATTTTGACAGTCACTTAATTTTAAAGCTAAATATTCATCAATTACATATTGCTATGCAGATTGTACATAATTTTATATTTTTACGCGTAGTGTCTAAAACTTTTAGAGTAAATCTCACTTTGATGAGTTAAATTTTCCATTTTCATAGATTGAAAATTGAGCCATTCTCTTTTTCAACAATGGATCAATTTTCACTCTTTAGAATGAAATTCTATTCCAAAAATTTAGAAAATATGATACAACTTCTTTATTTTGAAAATAATTGTATTAAAGTATATATGTATATATGTATATATATATATATATATATATACATATATAAAAAACTCTTTCTCCATTCGATATTATTAATATACTAATGAATTATTTGCACTATTCACTAATAATCGCAATACATCATATATTGTGTACATTCAACGAAATGTGGAAAAAATACGCAAGTTACTAGTCAGTTTAATATTTTTTTGTAGAACGTAATTGAAAAGGGACATAACAAATCAGCGCCTGAGAAAGAATATGAAATTTCATATGTCACAATCAAACAGGCGGCGTCTTTCCTAGACAGATATATTTTGAAAACACCTTGCTTTCAGGTAATAACATTTTAAAGTGTAATTCTTAGCACTTTTAATAAAATTAAAATACAAATCAATAATTTGAGATATTTATGAATATTTCGTTATAAATGCTTTGAAAATACAATTATAAAAGCAATATATAATCCGTATTTCTCAATCACAACAAAGTGCAATCCGTTTTTCGCAAAATTTATAAGTATCTATTATAAGTGTATAAGCAAGTGTATACAAAAATAAGATCTATTAGTATCAAAAGTCTAATTTCTCATTTTATATATTAAAGATTTAAAATATAATTATAAACTATAAATAACTATAAATCAAATAATAACTATAATTAATAACTATAAATCAAAATAAATTATATATTATAGATATTTGCTACAACATAATCGAAAAATTGTTATTTTTTACTTGCTTATAAAAAAGAAATGCTTATAAAAAAGAAAACATAAAATAGAAAAAACGTTATCGCTTAGTCTTATCGCTTTACAACCAGTTATTGCATCAAAATTGCAAAATTTCAAATTTTAAAAAATTAATGTTAGAAAATTTTAATAATTCAAAATATTTGAATTCATTTTCTAGAAAATTTCGTCTTTAGTTGCATTGTGTTGTTGTTGCAAATGAACAATTTACAATTTAAGAACTATTTTAAATAATAATCTTATCGTATATTATACACATAAATTGTAGAACAAAAAAATATTAATTTGATCCCTACATTTCTCTCTCTCTCTCTCTCTCTCTCTCTCTCTCTCTCTCTTGCAATGCAAAATATAAATAAAGAATTTTTTAAGAATATTTATTAATCGAATGTAATATGATTGCTTTAGAGCGAACGCATACTCGACAGAAGAGGTTTTAATATTTATCTGAAGAAAGAACTTTATCAAGTTACCGATAGCATCAAAGCACGCGGCGCGATTTACAGTTTGCTACACCTAACAGAAGAGCAGAAATGCAAAGGTGTCGTAACAATCTCATCGGGCAGCTTTGCATTTACTATCTGTCATTGTGCACATCATAATGAAATACCGGTGACGGTAGTGATGCCGTCAACAACGGCAAAAGAAAAAATCGATTTATGTCGAGCGTATCTATTAGCACGAGTACTTGTTAGGGGTAATAACTTACTAGAAGCTCATCGTGCCGCTTTAGATATCGCCATAAGGGAAGACTTATTTTATCTTGACGGGTATTCTCTTTTAGCAAAATCTTATAAAAAATTTGATTGGACGCATTCTTTGCGTACTAATGCGTGTTAGAATCATCGTATACAAATGTCCGTATTGACGCAAAGATATATTTAATATAAAAACAGGTTAAAATGTTTTTATAAAATCGGCGAATCCTTTCCGGTAAAAGATTTTTCATGAATATGTATAAATATATGTATAAACATGCATAAACATGTATAAATATTCATGAACGTGTAATTATATAGGAAATATGTCCATACATGTTTATACATCTTTCTTTTGTAAAATTAATTTTTAGTATAATAGAAATGATAATAGTAATGTGGAAACATAAAAAATAATTAAAGGGATAATTTTCACATTGTTATAGAAAAAAACAAGTTTGAAAAAATGTAAAAAAAATTGCTCATAAACATAATTCATATAGATAATTTTATATATAATTATGCGTAAGTAATTTTTTCACATTTCTTCAAACTTAATTTTTTTAAATTAAATTAAAAAGTACATTAAAAAATAATTTTACAAAAGGAAAAAGAATATATGAACATGTATGGATATATTCCGTATATAATTATATATGTTTATAAATATTTATGTATGTTTATACATATTTATACATATTCATGCATAAAAAATTTTTTACTGGATTGTTATTTTATTAAATAAAAATATATGTTCTTTATTACTTAAAATATTTGTATTTAATTTTTATACTACTCAGATTAAGTCAGTGTACAACAGCTTTAATACGCATTATTAGTGCATCTAATCGCATTCGTTATTCATATTAAGTGCAAATATCTTTTTGTTAAAAAATCATATTTTATTTTCATTAATCTTATATACCTACTTTGTGTATGCTTTTAATTGTATTTGCGAAAATTAGTTAATTTGAAGGACATTAATTAATAATTTTCGTATGTTTCATTATATTGCCGCAAAGAATATACTCCTTTCATTAATAATAATCTTGAGTGAATTATTTAATATTTCTTCGATAGGAATGATCATCCAAACATGCTTATTGGTCAAGCCACCTTGGGCATAGAAATCATGGAACAACAAATTGATGTGGTACTTTTGCCAACGGCAATTGAAGGTTGCGGATTAACAACAGCTATTGCAATAGCTATTAAAGGGTGCAATTCAAAAATAACAGTTATTGTAAGTTAATAGTTCTTCTATA
>Ga0157363_1002187_pt1 | contig 17063 bp, 10 predicted proteins | sample AttsexASBM1_FD_111477 | JGI IMG/M metagenome (GOLD analysis project Ga0157363, IMG submission 111477) | Fungus gardens microbial communities from leaf cutter ant in Ribeirão Preto, State of São Paulo, Brazil - Atta sexdens ASBM1 | ecosystem: Host-associated > Fungi > Mycelium > Unclassified ... | reverse complement strand
TTGTTTCTTTCAGAAACAAAGGAAGTCACTGAATCATTATTATCTATCATTGGATGAGGTTTTCTGAAATTGAAAGCAATTGAATTTTTATTTTATTTTTATTAAAATTTTAATGTTTTAAATTAAATTAATTAAATTAATTAAATTAAATTAAAAATTTAATTAAATTAAATTAATCATTTTAAAATGATTAATTATAACAATGATTTCATTAATAAAACATGGATATTAATTTTATGTTTCATATTTAAAAATTATATAAATAACGTGAAATATTTTTGAAGCTATCAAAATTTTTGGAAAGTTTTTCAGATTGTTTACTCAGCAAACGATGCGATGCATTTAGTGTCATATAAATGTACAGTCTTCTTTTGTCCCTACTGAAAAAAATGATGTTGGCATAGCAATGCATCATCACATCTAATCGCAGTCATTCTTTCAAAGAAGCGATGAGTAATTTTTTAAGTCTGAATCTAAAATAAAACGAAGATTAAATTTCAACTTGCGACAAAATATCAGAACGAAATAGATTATATCTATATTCAATTGGTTGCAACTCTTCTTTTAATAGAACAGAGTGTAAAAAAATCAAAAACTACTTGCGAATCTCAAATAAAACCGTTTTCGCCGAACTATGCCTTCTGACCAATAACGGAAAAATTCGCTAAAACTTGATTTATATAATATAAAACGCAAAACGCAGATCACAGATGAAACATACTTCAGACTGTAATAAATCGCAATACATAGGATGTAGACGCGAAAGTTCACCCAACTTCCTGCGTCCTATGTTCTGCGCCTATATTCTATTATAATTAAAATATGTTAAGTTTCTAATTTTGCGATCTGTGAACTGCATTCTGCGTCTTACGTAAATCGAGCTTAAGAGGATCCACGGTAAATTTTCACGCGGGGAATTTTTCGTACAAAATACAGGCGAGAAAAATATAAAAAAAAGAATAAATATTAGGTGTAGTAAAAGAAATTCATTATTTTTCCATTCAATTTTATGCAAAAATAATGGATTTCTTTTTACTACACCTAATATTAGGTGTGAGAAAAAAAGTTCGTGGCGTTTTTTTAATGCCATCTAACGGGAAAAACGCCACCAACTTTTTCCCATACCTAATATAATGGCTATGTTTACACCTTGCGTTTAGTCCGCGACCTATACGCGGACCTTAACCTACAGACTAACAAAGACACCTATTGTATAAGTCGCGGATTAAGCAAATGATGTAAATCAATGTAGCCAATGTCATACTTATTGCCTCACCTCAACAACTGCGTGATCACCAGATCCTCCGATTTTCTTCTATGCTTCTTACTCGAAGCACGCTTAAATGGGGTTGTTTCGCGATTTCGAAGCTTCGGCTTCGGCTTGGAAAATTCTTTTGGTCCACCAATTCGGTCTCCTTTGATCCGTCTTCCTTGTACACGCACCGGCAAGAATGGTGTCCCCTCTGCAATACTCTAGTCTTCGAATCATAATATTTTCTCTTTTTATACTCACTTATGGATGCTCACTACTCTGCCAGATCACTTACTGTCTGCTGAATCACGAAGATGAAACGTAAAGAAGGCTGGGGCCGCACGAAATAAATAACAATCGGTGTAGTAAGTAATACAGTCGCAAGCGTCGTGCGCGAAACAGGGAAGGCCGTATACTACTGCGAAGTATATATGCCTACCGATGCTATGGAGGCTTGCGGTGGTGTGTGCGGCGCTTGCCAATCAATCCCCAACTCCCAAGGACTGTGCGCCAATTAGTAGGCATATACACTTCGCAGGCCTTAGTAGATCGGGCGAGCGCGCATATTCGACTATCTTTAAGGATTAATATCTCGTTAACTATTGGGGAAATTTACAAAATGATAGAGAACTTTTCGACTCAGTTTAGTCCGCTCTACCTGCTCATTATAGCTCATTATAGAAATATTTGGCGATTATTTCCAGACGCCCTGTATATATATATATATATATATATATGTGTTAATCACAAATTACAGACATTTTGACCAAAAATTCTCAGTGTGTGAATAACAAATATCGAGATGGGTGTAAAAAATTTCTCAATACATTGTAGAAAGACAGGTGAATATTTGGATTACACACGATCAACTATATTAGCTTTTATTGGCTTTATTATTTCCTTTGTTAGAAAAAAAAACTAAAAATATTATAACGTGCATAAATTTCTAAAAGAAAGTAAAATTTGAATTTCTATCGCTTTTTCGACTAAAACTATGGATTTGGAATCTGAAAAGTCTTATTAGACTAACGATCAAAGGAGGAGACAACTTTTTTCGTGACCTGCGCGTTCAAAGATCGTTTTCTACATTTTCTTATGTATTTTTCTTCATGGAAACCGAAAATTATTATAATAATGTCGCTACACTTAAAGAAAAATTGATACATTGAAATAAAATTAATAAAATACTTATTCATATTGTTACGATAACGTGAAACGCTATCAGTTTTAGAGGCTTGAATTATTTAAAAATTAACTCATCCTTGAATCAACAATTCTAAATTAACTTTTAAATAATTGAAGCACAACTAACAGCGATTTTATAACGATGAAGGACTTTATTTTAATATATCAATTTTTCTTTAATATAGCATCATTATTATTAATCTTCTATTTCAATGAAAAAAGTACATATAAGAAGAAGTAAAAATAAAAAAGATCTCAAAACGAAAAAAAAAATTTGTACCTTTCTTTACATTGAATTAGCATAGAATTTGAAATCGAAGGATGGATATTTCTACATAGAAGTCATATTTATAATTCAAATTCATTCTGTATGACGTTGGTGAGCATCGTGAAAAATGTCGATTTCTGATTTTAAAATGATGTAGATGATACTCCGTCTGGCGATACTTGTCGCATTGAATCGAATCGATTCGAGTCCGAAATTCCCCGCTATCAAGAAAATCGAGAGAATACGATCCTTTCCGTTTATCAGAAGAGAAATTCGTTGAGTCGTTGAATTCGTTGTTCGCGCCCGCCGTAGCTGCTTCGTCAAAACTCGGTCGCACTCGGAAACATTCGACGCGCGTCGGTCGAAGGGCTAACAATGAACGAACGCGAGCGCGAGCGCGTCTGGCGAGGCGGTTGGCACTGTTGGCAGTGGCAATACTAGTAATGGCGGTGTGGTGGTGTCGCGTACGCATAAGCGAAGGTGGTCGGAGAAGGCCGAGCTTGCCTGTCGGCTTTGATAACAGCGGGTGGCCTACCTAGTACCTACCACACTGACGACAGTCGGACTAGTCGGAGCCGGTCGCTCGTTGTACGAGCGTCGTGACGTTGGCTTGGTTTGGCGTTTTTCACGTATCTCAATTCTCAACGACGCGAACTGTCAACCGTCCGCGGTCGCCGTCGCCGTCACTCGAAACGCCACTCATTCGGGTCATCGATCGCGTTGTTAGTGTTCTGTCCGTTTTGTGCGCGATCTACAAGTGTCCAGTGTGCCCAGTGTGTGATTGATAATGAATTATGAACGCGGCAACGAGAGATAGGATCACGTCGCAATTTGCTTGATATGTCTTCCCAGCGGTGATTTTCACGGCGACATCGCATCGGTAGGTTGAGAACGCACACGTTCTGTTATTTCTATCACTCGGAACCCATCCCACGCTCGAGATACATCTGTCAGAAATAATTTAAAGGGACGCCCCTTTAACAAGCTTTCTTTCACATTTGTCAAATTTATTGACCGCAGCAGAGAGATTTCCATTGACGTCATATGTCATCTTGTACCGTACGTCGGAGCTGCTCTGACTTGAAGTTGGCTACGGCTTGAAGTTGATATCTTTAAAACGTGTCTCTCATCGTGAGAATCTAACTTTAAAAAAAGAAAAAAATGACGTGATTTATTTTACAATTTTACTCTGACTTTTTTCAAATTGAGTATCATTCTTGCTAAAAATTATTTCAAAGCACAATTTATTGATTGTATGTAATGTTTTCTAACTAAAGGTTCTTTTGATAAAATTATCACGCAAATAATTATTAAATTCCTGATCACGCGTTATATAAATTTTATAATTTCGAAAGTACACGATAAAACATCAATTAATAATGACATAACGACAATGTGTTTTATATAACAGTTATAATGTTGAATGTGGAATTTGATACAAGTATCATATTCTTGTTACTTTATGTTTTACTGGGCATTGACACGATTCTTGCTCGACTTATAATAGATATAATGTAGGGTTATTTCGATTGATCGAGTGAATCTATGAAAGACGATAGCCAACGTGTGCTCCGAAAGCATAATCTACGTCTATGTTATTTTAACCTTTGTGCTCTCAAGTCCCTGTATAACGTCGCAGTGTACAAAGCGCACCTGTTTATGTGGGTCGCAACGTAACGCGTTATCGTCTAAATGTCAAAAGTGACTCGCGAACAGAATATAGGTTAACATTCCATCATTTTCCACGTCAATCTTTCGAGGGGACGCCCTCGAACTCGGGAGATGGAGATCCACGTGATCCTTGAACAAGATGGACAGACAGCGTTGGAGAGCCACGTCACACAAATCCGCTTCACGCAATCCGCGTAAAAGAAAAAAAAAAATCCAAGAGAGATGCATCCGTAAAGAGCTTCAACGATCCCTTCCTCTATTTTTCTTTTTCGGAGTCTACGACTTTTCGAGCTTGTCGTCCGAAGGTAGATTTGCTTCGAGTGCTTTCACGCGATCACTTGCACGCACGCGACGATTAAACCGACGTTTCTCATGCTTTTTTTCTGAAATTGTGGGACAGCGATACAGTTTATGGGGAAACATTTCTGTGAGAATTTTCATAGAAAAAGGACGCGAATTATATAATTTTAATTTTGTGAATGATCATATCATATGATAATAATAATATAAAAAATATATTTTAGAATGTAAATGTGTAGAATGTAAATGTATTATAGACATAAATATTTTAATGAATAGCTAATATAATGTAACATATAATTTTAATAAATTTTTTTATTTCGCTATTGCCGTTGTAAAATATGTAGTGATTATTTAAAAGCAAATTATATATTTGTATTTTTATATTGTTATGTGCTTATGAATTCGTTCAGCATAGTTTGAGAAATGTCGGATTAGATATAACAAGATAATATTTAAGTAAGGAATTTCCAAAATAATAATAAATAATATTACAATTACTTTCAAAAATGTAGTTAGGAAATTTTGGAATTTTGGAACACTACATTGGAATTTTATTTCTGTTTAATAACGCGTCGTAAATATGGATCGCGTATACAAAGATTGAGTGCACAATACATGCCTTTGGCTTTAATATAGCGATTGAACGAACATGACGGGAAGCTTCGATCGAATTTATGAAACTCGCGGCGGAATGTGGCTATGCTTTGATAGCAAATGTATAACGAAAGTCAGCAATTCTCTTAATCGATAATGTTTTCGAAGCTATTAGATATTTCAAAAGCTATGTATCGATATAATTGCGTTTTGTTTGTGAACGTACAGATACCATATGTGTGATGTAATATTATATTTACATGTCGTTACACGCATGTTGCATTGTATTTGAATTTGTCGTCCATGAAACGTTCAAGGAAGCAAAAAATTACCTTCACATTTCATGTTAGGCGCGTCTAAACTTCTGCTCTATTACTTTTATTTTAATTTATTTTAAAAGATTAATTATTTACCTCTATTAATTAATTTTATTAATATATAAATAATTGGTCAAATAAGAAATAGACGAAACATTCAATTTTAATTGATTTTATTTTCTAATTCCTCTTATCTTACTCTTTTATGACTGTCAGAATTACATTATTCATATTATTTTCAATTGATATTTTTATTTTAAAGATCCATATTTTATTATTTGCGCACACTTACACGTTTGCTTATAATTTTTTTCCGATAATAATAACAGTTATTCAAATTAAAAGTATAACGAAAGGATCGAGTTGAAAATTCCCGGGGATCTCATTTCCGGGTATTCCTCGTGACTATAAATACGTGTACATATACAAACGTAACGTTCAGATAAAGACGTTTGTGCGACGTGTATGCCAGTGAAAAATTAGAATGGCCCCTGGTAGGATCGTAAAGAAGTCGTGAAACAATTCTAACGACCGACATGCTCGAACTTTGCCTCTCGGCGCCAGCACGTTCATGACCCACCCGAGGTTGATGCTCGCATATACATTGCTCTCTCATGACGGGAAAATGAAAACGATCGAATATGAAATAAATCCGAATACAATATATGTTATTTGTTTAATTTACATTTACATATTACTGATGAGGAAGCATTATTACATCTTTTTGCTCTCATTGATGTATATTACCTATATATAGGTATATGTATGTAGATGACACTGCAGATTACATTATATTTTATGTCAATGAGATGCGGAGTTGCTGGTATTTTTCGTCATTAAAATCCGCGCGAAATGTTGTACAGAAGTGTTAAAGAAATTCATGCAAATTGTTCGATTATTATGCATAACTGGCAATGTGTCCGGCGCGATTGCATGCCCTTTAGGATTAATCGTAAGTGCATTCGCGTGAAAAACGCTACGCGAACAATGCGATCGCGCGGCCATTTCCAGCTGCTGCATATTTATTCGAGTAGCATTTAATTAATACCGAGCGTTTAATTAATCTAAGTGGAAACGAAAACACGTGGAGCAATCGAATGGGCAACGATAAAGGAGAACGATAACGGCACGGCTAGATTTTCTCAATACACAACAAGGGCGTGCGCACGCGTTTTTGAAAGTTCATTCCTATATAATCTCGGAAATAACTGCTGGTCAGTCGATCGCAATTAATTCGCGAAAAAGTAGAGAGCGTAACCTCGCGAGATAAAAACGAAGTTCGTGCCCCGCGTACGGATTCATCGCGATATATTTGAAGGGCAAACATAAAGGCAGAAAAAGTTTAATTGACATCGCAGCCACGCGATATATATACTCCGTGAGAAAAATAAAATGTAGATACTTTGCGCGATAGAATGTAATCAAGGGCAGGAGAAAGAGAGAGAGAGAGGGGGGGGGAGAGGAGGAGAGAGAAAGATCCAAGTTGGCACTGCTGAGCTTCATTCAACTTTAGAAACGAAGCGCAATGCATCTTTAATTAAATCTCTGGCTGGCCGGTCGATGTTCCAGATTGAAATATATATATTCTGCGAATTTCCCTTGTTTTTTTCTCACTGCAAAGGGTAGGACTGTGATTCCGACAATCGTGTTTCGAACGCGATCAAAATCGAGATCGCAGATCTCGCAATACGCAATAATGGCGGATCCGTTTTTATATATATATATATATATATATATATATATATATATAAAAACTCAAGTAGAATCTGTAATGAGAATTTTCGCAAATTAAATTTAAAATCGTATAGGAGGTGAATTTGAATTAAAAAATTCATTTCCAACTATCCTTCCAGATAATTGCTAAAGTGCTTCCGCTTTAATTTTTGATAAGCGAAGCTATTAAATAAAACCAACTAGCAATTTCAAGATTACCTCGTAATTAGACATTTTAAGATCAGGCTATAGTTTGTACTAATACAATCGTAAAAAATAATTGAATAAAATGCATTGATAAATACGATAATTTATGACACGATTCTTAATCGTTATCATAACTTTTTTTAGTTTTGTTGTGGAAAAAAAATCCTACGCCAGAAATTGTTTTCTATCAAACATTTTCTTTACGCATTGGTAATTCCAAATGCATAGTTCCGATCAGTGGAAATTTCAAAGCGAATTCTCGTGTAGGAGGCAACAACTTCATTTTCCTCCTCTTTTCGTTCACGATGTGGCTTAGATGCATATATGTTCACCTGCTCGTAACAGTTTGTCCTGATACAGCTGCGTTGAACTATTACCTCCAATCTCCTCTCCCCTCGTCCTTCCGCTGTCCTCTCCCCTTAGGCATCTTCAGTTTCCATGAGTTTATACCATTTCCGCTTTCCATCCCAATGTATCTGATTATTCCCGCACGATAATGTCCCTCGTCACGATTGTCCTGCATGTTAAGCGAGTCTTGACTAATGATAAAGATGAGCTGGCGTATAGGTATGCGAGATGGTTTCCAAATTACAGTTCTCGGACTTACACAACGTCCTTGCGCACAGTGATGACGGGTTGCATATGTGTATGCATGCTTGTGAAATTTTTGTTAATTCAACAATTATGGGTTTATGGAAACATGTAAACATGAAGAAAATAAAATTACTTTTTTCTCTCTCCTGCATGTATTATATATATGAGAGAGAGAGAGAGAGAGAGAGAGAGAGAGAGGGAGAGGGGAGGGAGAGAGAGGAGGAGAGAAAGATGAGGGGAGGGGGAGGGAGGAGAGGGAGAGAGAGTATTAATAATATTTTATATTTCGGTTCTGAGAAGAATCGTTATAGAATATGTAATATACATCAAGTGCCAATATATAGGTATGATTATCGAACTATACAATACGATGTTTCCAAAAGTTTCGCAATATATACTCCTTTTCGCGACGTATTGAGGTATTGAACGAGAGATGAAAAAAGGCGATGAGGTGAATCAAATTTTATGTAACCAATCATTCGTTGGAGACTTCCAATAATCCATGGGGGATATATCCGGCCGAACAGCGAAGCTGTGCGAGATATCCGAGTGGGCAAATATCTAACCCCATTCCGGATTCGATCGAACTTTAAAAACGACGATTCGAGGGGTTATGGTTCGCGCATGTACGTATATATATGTGTACGTATACATAGTTGTGTGTGAGAAAGAGGCGGGGGGAGGGGATACAGCCAGCGAATTACAGCTATCCGACCCGAAGCGTACGACACAGCGCGTGCGAGTACAACGGTATGCTGTCTGGTCATCTAAAATTTAAATGTTGTGTGCTCAATGCACTGTAAATATGTCATCGATGGCCTTTCGTAGTCGGGAATACTTGCTGTCTACGTATCATGCATAAATATTGCAAACGCAAATTCTGCACAATGATTTCTTTCTGCATTAAATACACTGGCACAATTGCTGACACATAATAATGTCTTAATTCTTTGAACAATATTGACACTTGTTCTTTTTATAATATGTTAGAAAAAAACGTTAGAAAAATGAATATCAACACGTTTGCAATATAAAATCATTAAATTATTACAGAATAATTCGAATAATATTCTTCTCGTGAGATATTATAAAATTTTTTTTTTGCGCGTAGACAAAATATCAACAAACATTTTTGAAAATTGTAGAAATTTTTATTCAGTGAAAGATAAAATATTTAATAAACTGGTATAACGTTTAGTGAGCGTTTGTCAGAGAAGCAAATTGCGACTTTATCTTATCGAAGGAAGTAGATATCAGTTTTCAAATTAATTATCAGCGAAATCTCTATTGAAGTGATATTTTCTAATTTTAAATTACGCATCGATTGAAGCAATTAAAAGAAATTTCATTGCGTTTTTATTTTTTTCAATACAATCTCTAACTGTTAGGTATGAAAATTTGATAATCATTTTGCAATTTTTACAATTATAATAATATTATAATAATATTTGTATGTTTTATTATGATTAAAAAGAAAAATGAATTCCTTATCTATATTCATTAATCTAAATAATATACATAATATTAATATACATAATATTAATTTCAATAGAATCTTATTTTTATTAATAAATATTTTATTAATGCATTCTTCTTTTATACAACAAATTTTTTTGTCAATTTTTTTAACAATCAATTTTAATTTTACAAAAATGTCAAGAGAGATTATTTATTACACAATCTTTAATTTTTAATATTATATATAATTTTTGTAATTACGAAAAATAAATTTCTCTTAAAATAAAATAAATTTAATTTAAAATTATGAAAAATATGACTATCTACTTATTTTTCTAAACCTTATTTCCAAGAAATCTTATTTTTAATAAAAATCTTATTTATAATTAAAAAATTGTAGGTATTTAATTTAATATTTTTATAAAAAGAAATTGAAATTCTAAATAGATTAAAAAATTGCAGTTTTAAAGAATGTATCTACAAGTAAGAAACATTTTATATACATATATGTATAATGTATGTACGTACGGTATATTATACAGTACTCCGATATATTTTCTGCTTTAATTAGAAAGTTTTCATAAAAAATAGCATTAAATAATCTTTCGGAAAGCTAGACACCAATAAATCCATCTTAGATAACGATGACAAAGAAGATTATGTATCGTTGCTTTCATTGAATTTTCTTCCATATTGATGAATAGCGACACGTTACTAAGAGAGAGAGAGGGAGGGGGGAGAGAGAGAGAGAGAGAGAGAGAGAGAAAGAGAGAGAGAGAGATCCGTTCGAAGAGCCTTAAGCATCATTCATACGTATGGCAACTATTCGTATGTGATACATACTCGTGGTCACACTTTTCGTTTCTCTGACGCGTAACAAAGGACAGAGTTCGTCCCACATTCTCGAGGGTCGTATTTTATGGATTACACCCGCTTTTCACCCCCGTGGCCGCGTGCCTTTGGCGACGTCCGAAAAGTTGGGTAACGCAAAGGATTAAATCACGGGCCGGGCGTTTGCAAATGCGGGTGTACTAGCATGTTGAGGGTCTCTTTGTCTGTGGTCCGATCACAGAGGGGATAAACGTCACTTTACTCGAGGATCGATCGATTTGTTCTTTGGTGTAAATGTGGCTTAACGGAGATTGCTTACGGTTCTGAGCGAACCCCATCCGGTTGCATAGCGACTCGCAGGCAAACATGTGGTTAGACCGGTTGACTCAGACAGGTCGGTTTGGTTCTTACTTACTTGTTCTCTTCTTCTCCCTCTCTCTTTATCTCTGCCTCTGCTCCTTGACTCTTTTTCTTCGTCTCTTTTCCATCTGATTCTCTCGATGGCAGCCTACCTGTACTACATCTTCTGGCTAAGATGATTACTGATTGTGAGAGTTTCTGACATTTTAGACACACTTGAATGGAGTAATTGTGAATCTTTCGAATGTTTTGAAAGACATCACGTTTGTGAAACAAGATGATGAGATTTTTGTCTTATTTCAATTTAACTGAGACGCTATTCTCAATATAATATGAAAGGAATTATATCCGGAATTATATCCGAATATTCCGTCACATTTTTTAAATATTATTTTGGAAAATTAACGAAGAGTGTAAATGTTTATCATGAAAATGTTTTCACAAATCTTGTTTCTGTAGCAATTAAAAAGTCAAAGATTAATCTAACGTCATTCTAAGCATATTTCTATTAACAAGTATCGATAAAGCTTTGAAAAACTGTAAGTGCGAAACCTAGTGCTGTGACTGCTAAGCATATCGATTAGTTTCTGAATCACATGTATTTGGTTGTCATTCTTTACTGTGCTTTATATAACTGGGTTATCGACCGTATCGGCCATGAAGATATTTTTAAAATGGACTGAATTAGTGTTCGTAATATTTATATAAAGTATACAGGGTGTTTGGAAAATAATGATATTTTGTATAAAGGTAGAATAGACTAAACTGAGAAGAAAAGTCCTCTATCATTTTGTAATTTTAGCAATAGTTAACAAGATATTAATTGCTAAAAATTGCCGAAAATTAGTCTTCAATAATTTTTTACACAAATACTATCAACTTTATAGAAAAAATTGCAAGAGACGAAAATTGTTTATTTTTTTCTCTATGAAGCTCTAAGAATTTTTAAGAATTTTTTCAGAACTTTTTAATACTGTATTTCCTCATCTTGGTAACAATGAGAAAATGCAATACTAAAAAGTTAATAAAAAATTTTGAAAAAATTCGTAGAATCTTCAAATTTATTTGAACTATCAAAATACTTATTAGAATGCTTAAGAGAAAATTAAATATAGAATTGTGTAAAACATAAGCAATCATGGTAATATTGCAAAAAGTTTTAACATTTTAGCGATTAGTTTGAGCATCCTATACATCATTATTTTGATGATTCAAATAAAATTATTTTCAGCATTGTATCTAGCTAAATTTTTAGATATTTTAATAAAACTTATTCTTTCCGTGTGCTGATTTATAGAGACTTTATTGTTCTAGATTCAGTAAAAGTCTTTGGAAAGGGCTTATATATTCATAATATTAATTTTCATGAACATAAATTAATCAACTTTTGCAAAAGAGACTAATATAGTTTCTCGTGTATTTTATGCAACATAAATTCGCATGATGGTGCATAGTAATTAGATGTAATCATCATACATATGGATGCCCAGTTTTATTATCTGCGTATATTTAAGAGTTCTACGGTTTCATTTGCTGTGAATATATATACAAATTACGATATATAATTGTCGCTATTTATGCAGAATATGATTCGTATCAACGATGTTTTTTTATGTTACCAGATTTATCTTATATGAAAAACAGTCAATATATTTCCCCAGCAAAATCTCCGATGAAAATATTACATAATATTTAATCCGTTAAACAGGACGTAGAGCATATACGTATACATAGAATTTTTTCAAAGCATAGATTTTGATAGACAACAGAATTTAAAGATACTTAGTGGAATCCCATTTATAATTCTATTTTTGCGATTTTTTTACGAAGAGAAAAATATATAAATCTTTATCATGACAAAATAATTATGAATAATTATGAAAATATGCAAAAATTGTATACATGATATGTTTTATTGACTGATACATTATTATCATGAGAAATTTATACGTCTATATATGTATAAGTTTATTAAAATAATAGGATAGGAAGAAAGTATTACACATTTGTAAATTTTATTTCAAACTGAGATTGATCGTAATAGATCAATGCTTTGCAGAGAAAAATATTTTTAAATTACAAAAACGGTATATCGAGTGTGTCTTGAATGTATCGGAACTCATGCGCGACTCGACTCCGAATTTAGATCTTTGTTTCGTAACACTTTCCTTTTAACCAAAATGAAATAGCCGTCAGGTAGGAAATAAAAATTTCCTTTGCAGATTTGCATAACTGCAGCGACAGTTCAGTGATTTCAGTGGTTACAGAGGAAGCTTAAATTTATTGACTTTAGGAAGAAAGTTCAGTCTATCTAACGCAGAAATATTACAAAAATGTCACGAAAGGGATTTTTATTTTCTACTTGAAGTATATCTAAATAGATTTATAGCTATATTTGAGAACTTATATATAGAAAAATACGGGAATATTTTGCTAATAAATACGTTAAAAAATTGTGTGTAATAAATTTGATTAAATGTTAATTAATTTAAGTTTCTTTCAGAATATATAATATTGGATATGTATTTTGTTTATTTCAAGTATCTGAGATTTCAATCTCTATTGTATCAGATAGTTTATTTTTTTATAGAAAACTATATATATATATATATATATATATATATATATATCGAATATATATCGAAATAGTCCGCTAACTGTATACATAGTGATCCATCTCTCTTTATTCATATTGTATGATCGTGAAGCGTTGTGTCCGGTTGATAAAATTCGACAAAGACAGTCAAGGGAAATGCGAGGAAACAACGCGATAGGTTGACGACCTTGTTATACGTAGACGAGTAGTCACGATGAATACCTCTTCACGGACCGCTCTCGTCTCTAATGATAATTGTCTGCTTCCCGTTGGGCCGATACCAATATATCCTTATATTATTGGTCCAGCGCTTCCCCGGACGTGACATGATACACATGACGTGTACAGAAATTATATCGCCTTGCAATATTATCGCATGCGTGCGCGTTTAATTGCACGTTTACGAACGCTTGTTCGCAGAACTGTGCGGTGAACTTTATAATTAGCGAAGTATAATAATTAATGGCTATCACTAACGGTTCATATCGTACCAACGTGATACTTTACGCTTTATGCTTTGTTTGATTTAATTTTGATGCTATTGAATTATAAGTATAAACAAGTAATGCAGTTTGAAATATTAATCGCGACATGTTTTGTGCCGAGAAGCAATAATTGTTGTCAATGCATTTTAATCGTGGAATATCATGTTAGATTTACGATTTAGCGTATTGAATTATCTAAATGCGTATTTCTCGCATTTTGTAAAAGAAAATGCTACCACGTTCGGTTGCAATGATTATTTCGTGCACGTTCGGGTCGTGTGTTCATATTTATAGTGAAAAGGGTCTGGTTTCGCTTGGTGTTTCACTTATATTATCTGTATGTTATCGATTGAATGATTGGAATGACTATCTATTAGGTTATCATTTAGCAAAGCATACAAACGTTTACATTTATTCATTGCATTATTTTGAAAATTGTTGCATTATGAGCATTTTATTTGTGTAAGTTTACTCATTTCTGTAAGTGCACCTCGTATCACATATGATATATTTACTGTTAGATAATATTAGCAATAAATAATAAAAGCAATTTTAGCTATCAAAATTTAATGTTTGCGTTTTTGTTGATATATTTCTTTAGATGATAATTATTAAATGTACCGTTGAGCCAACACTTAAATATTAATGATGAGTGATGACTTGGTATACATTACACTTGTTTTTCAAAAGGAGATTTTATCGAAGTAGTTATAGTATATATAAGAGAGATACGATCGAAAAGAGAACTTCTCTCATAGTCAATGTCCTATTCGTCCTTGGTCCATTCGTTCTTAGCAGCTGAAATCCAATTTTCTGTCTACTACCGGCAATCTCGGTACCTTTGGATTCACTCTGCATTTCTCTTTTTTTCGTCGATTCTTTTCTTTAGAATTCAATTCCGGACCGTTAAACTTTTGCTCATTGCGAATCGACGAGCGTTAACCGTTTTCGAAGTGGACTATTTAATTCCGGAACACAAATGCTTTCCAAACGTATCTCTTGCAGAGCTGAGAAATAGCTGAAAATTTAATATTATTCAATCAGACACACTTGATTAATTCATCGGTACTATCTCATATTTCAGATTAAATTTACGTTTTACGAAACAATATTTAGAAAGATATTAATATGATTATTCCCCTCCTTTATACATTACATATAAAATACGGGACCTTACACTGAAAGAAAAGATTGATTGCTGCAGCAAATTAGATGGTTAAATATGACATAACATTTTTAATTGACTGTAGCAACCAATTTTTTATTACCCAATCGAAATTCTATACTGACATACATTGCGGATAGGTTAACACAACCAACAATTGGTTGCAGCAATCAAAAATTGACTATTACAACCAATTAAAAATGTTATGCCATATTTTACCATCTGATTTGTTGCAGCAGCCAATCTTTTCTTTCAATGTAGTTTTTTTTCTAAGCGGGAGACAATTATTATGTCCTATCGTGTAAGAAATTGAAAATTAATTATATGCATTCGTACATGCTATTATTATAATAAAAAATATGAGATAAATTTGAAGTGTTGTATAAAGAGAAATAGCATGCGATTGTAACTTATTGACTATCGTGATTGTAATCAATAATCTAGTTATTTTTTCCTGGATATATTCAAATGTACTACTCTTGAATTCTGTCTAAAAGGATGGGATACATTATTCAGATGTGAGATGCTCTTAAGGACACATATTGAGATTTCTCTTTTCGATGCGTCGTTATCGCCAACAAACGATAATGGTAATTAATGGGTTAATAACGGCTCTTAATTCCAGAGCACGTCGCCGATCGATATTTGCCATTAAAGCGTTGAGTAAAATTTTTATATCCGGAGTATTTCGCGATAAAAGCAAATATATGCTTTGTTAAAAAGAAAGTTACTTAAGTTTAATCTCTGTATACTATAGAGATTTGACGTTAAGGTAGTTTATGTAAACACTTATGCATATCGATTACTTATAGCGATATTCATCACAATTTCGTTAGAATTTGGATAGAACCAACAAACCTAAAATTGTAAAAATATATCTGAATTTCTAAATCGCTATACTTACGTAGCGATCATTTAATAATTAAATGTAAAGATTATTTAATAATTGCATGGACGTAGCCATATTTTCCTATTAAATTCTACTAGTACATGGCTTTTTGTTTGGTTAAGGTCGTTTATTCCGATATAAGATTTCTAACATTTTTCAAGGCGCAGGGACTTGTCAAGCTTATCAAGGAAGTCACGAAACGTTAGCTTGAACTAACAGGAAGTTAAGCATGATTGAACGTAGCTCGAGATGAAAGCGTGTCGCGAGATAATATTTGCAAAAAGAGCTTGTGATGCAAGCGATTGGTAACGTGATGAATGCTCCAAATTAACGATTAGACTGCATTGAATTTCGTTCGTTTTATGAATATTTTCGGAATTAGAAAATTTCAAGTTTTGAGAAAATACTGCAATTTTAATAATGCCGTTCTTTGTGTTTAGTTAGAAATGAATGCAATTTTAAACACAGTAGGTTATTGGTTCGAGCATTGCTCCGACCTATACTACATCTTTCGGTATAATGGGCATTCATTTATAATACACTAGCGAATCTGTTGTCATAATTTATATAGTTTCCTATAATAGATGATGAAGAAGGGTTCCTGCAATCGAACCCGAATTCGAAGAACAAGGAGAGATCGATAGCGACCCAGTTTACATATTCCGGTTCCGGCTTGTATGCGCGATCATGTTTGATCCGTACGATCCAATACAATCCACATAACGAGATTGCTATATGACGCTATGTATACCGAAACATTATCACTCGGCGACAAACGAATGAACAAGTTATATCGCAAAAATGCACGCTTGTACGACACTCGCATTTCTTGAAGATCATCCTACGGAAATCCGATGGTATTGTGGATACCGGTCTGTTGTTATTTTTCATTGATTCGCAACTATTCCAAACTTTCTGAATCCGCGAGCGAACGAATAAGAGGAATCGGTACGGAATCGGGCCAGAAGCGGCAGGGGACAAAGAGAAATGAAATGACGAACGTAGATGGAATGCGAATTCACTCTGTTCTCGTGTGTCGTGCCACCTTTCCCCGCCCGCTTCCGGAAGTTTAAATTTTACGTCGCGCTATACATCACTCCCTCGCATGGTCTATTGTTCATTCTCAGATAATGCAGCACTATTATCAGTAGTTCCATTTATTTTTTTTTTCTAGC
>Ga0157363_1002186_pt1 | contig 17064 bp, 15 predicted proteins | sample AttsexASBM1_FD_111477 | JGI IMG/M metagenome (GOLD analysis project Ga0157363, IMG submission 111477) | Fungus gardens microbial communities from leaf cutter ant in Ribeirão Preto, State of São Paulo, Brazil - Atta sexdens ASBM1 | ecosystem: Host-associated > Fungi > Mycelium > Unclassified ... | reverse complement strand
GTCCGTCATGTCAGACGGGTAGCGTTTCGTCTTGCGGCTGATCCTGGCCATCCGGCCCCTCTGCTCTGGCGTCCACATCCAGAGCTTGAATCACATCAGACCGATTTTCTAAACAGGCTCTTAAGGCGTATCGTCATTTAGCTTATGGTGCCATAAGGCCTGTTTCCATCTGATCTTTGATATTTTTCCCCGTTTTTTGGGAGATGTGCAGATGTGCTAGTATGGTCTGAGCGATGATCAGTGGGAGCAGATAAAGGATCTTCTCCCGGGTCGTGAAGGTCATGTCGGCGGGACATCTACGGATAACCGGCTGTTTGTGGAAGCAGTTTTATATCGTTACCGCGCCGCCATTCCGTGGCGTGACCTGCCAGTGCAGTTCGGGGACTGGAAGAATGTTCACAAACGACTGCGTCGCTGGTGCGGAAGCAGCGTGATTGAACGGATTTTCCACCATCTGCTCGTCGATGATCGAGCCAATGAATACATGATGATTGACAGCCCGATTGTGCAGGCTCACCAGCATAGTGCGGGCGCCCATAAAAAAGGGGCGACGATCAGATCATCGGACGATCCCGTGGCGGACTAACCACGAAAATCCATGCCATTGTCGATGCTGCGGGCAAGGCCATGGCTCTTTCGCTGACGCAAAGGCGAGAGCCGACACCACTGAAGCAGAACCTCTCCTCGATGAAATCGATCCCAAAGCCTTTATCGCCGACAAGGCGTATGATGCTGATCCGCTTATTGAAAAGCTTGAAGAACGGCAGATCACACCCGTCGTCTTCCATTTCCGGATGAACCGGGACTTCCGGTCAATGGAGACGTGGAATTTGTATCCAAAGAACGGGATGACGAGATCTGTTGTAGGGATAGTCCCGTCATCCTGCCGCTTCGCTTTGGTAAACTTCAGCGTCCAGCTTGCATGGCGATCTTTATGAGACAGCTTTGCGCTTGGGCCGCCAGTCTTCGGGAACACGTCTTACCCGGAAATCTGCTTTCTCAGCGTTCATATTGCGCTACCTAGGAGCGGCTACCAGTGCTACATTCAGGATCTGGCCGGACATTGGCAGATAACCCGCGTTACGCAGCGTATTATCAAAACGATCACACAGCCTTTCAATAGCACCCGCCTGGATCAGACACTCGCGAAAGAGCCAAATCGTTTTGGCACCTCCATACAATCCTGAATGCAGGCCCTCAAAGGATTCAGGACACAGATACTGCCCGCCTGCGCAGAAGGCATTCCAGCAGACGGACCCCCTCCATGAAGTCATCCATCTCCATGCTTTCGTCTGGATTATGACTTCCGTTGCTATTGCGCACAAAGAGCATTCCCGTCGGGACATTCTGCAAGGCAAATATCGCCGCATCATGCCCGGCACCGCTTGACATCGAAACGAAGGGAATGTTCAGCGAGGTTGCAATGATTTTTGCGTCCACCTGCAAATCTGCATTCATGACGGCAGGTGTACTACAGGTCCTCGGCCCAAGCTCCACACGGACATGATAGTCCTGTTCAACACGACGCGCCTGTTGGATAACCAACCCGTTGACCCGCTCAAGAAGCGCTTCATCTCGGGAACGGATATCAATCACGAGATCCAGCTTCCCGGGAACTGCTGCAAAATTCGCTTGTGCCTCGTCGGTCCGGCAGACGCCAAACGTCAGAGTCATCTCTTCTCCGTCAGCTTCAGCCTGTTTCCAGGTCTCGTGCAGAGCAGTCATCATGCTGGCCCCGGCCATCACGGCGTCTGAACGGAAACGACGCGGCGTCGCCCCGGAATGAGCATATTGACCATGAATAACAGCCGAGCGATACCGCGTGCTCCCGCAAATTCCGGCCACAATCCCCACCGGAACATCCGCTTCCAGTAGAACAGGCCCCTGTTCGATATGCAGTTCGACAAAACAGTCGATTTTCGCGACATCCAGAACCGATGCTTTTCCGCACAGGTCGGGACTGGCGCCACAGTCCTGCATGTGATGCCTCAGGCTCAGACCATCGTCGCTTCGCGGAGTTTCGAGCGCGGAAGGATCAAGCAGCCCGAAAGCCGTCCGGCTTCCCAGATAGGACAAAGGAAACCAGACGCTTTCTTCTGCACGTGTCACGATCAGTGTCGTGTCTCGTTCCGGCCGGAAACCCTCTTGAACCCAGGCACAGAGCACGAGAAGACCAGCCACTGCACCCGCCGCCCCATCAAAATTTCCGCCACATGGAACAGTATCGAGATGCGACCCCGTCATGACGACAGGAAGGGTCCGGTCACGGCCGGGAAGCGTCAGGTAAAGATTGGAAGCCCAGTCACGACGCACCTCCAATCCGTATTGCCCTGCCACCTCCATGAATAGGTCATGGGCGAGATTTTCTTCCCTCCCGTAAGACGGTCGCGTCATGCCACGGCCGTCAAAACCGATCTCATACAAACGACTGAAAAGATGATGTCCGAGATCGACATCCATCACAGGCGCGGTCATACTGTTTGTCTCGGGTTGACCAGAACAGAACATAAGCAACCCTTACTGCTTGGCGAAAAGTTGCTGCATATTGGCGAAAGCTTTGAATTCCAACGCATTCCCTGCAGGATCGCAGAAAAACATCGTCGCCTGCTCGCCCGGCAGTCCCGCAAAACGGATCTGTGGCTCCATTCCAAAAGAAATGCCATGACCGCGAACACGCTCCGCCAGAACCTTCCAGTCCTCCATGTCAAGAACAACGCCGAAATGCGGGATAGGCACGTTATGACCGTCCACGGCCCCCCTTCCACCTTCACTCCCACCCTGACAGGCATCAGGAACCAGGTGCGTAACGATTTGATGTCCATAAAGATCGAAATCGATCCAGGCTTCCGTACTCCGCCCCTCTGCACACCCGAGAACAGTTCCGTAAAAGGTCCGGGCGGCTGCAAGGTCGTCGACCGGGAATGCGAGATGAAACGGATTAACCATGACTGCACCATGACTTTTCTGGAAAAATCCGCTGATATCATATTCGTCGGCGTAACAATCGTGCGAATATATGACTTCAGAAGAAGGTAAATCCGATGTCTGATCTCTTTCGCTACGTTACGCTACCCTGACAGACCCTTCGGAGACCTACTCATGGACACACGCTTCCTCGAAAGTTTCCTGATCGTTATCGAACAGGGTTCGCTTGCGGGTGCAGCACGTCAGCTCCGTCTTACCCCTGCCAGCGTTGCCCAACGGATCCGCGCGCTCGAAGACGAAATAGGCTGTCCGATTGTCCAGCGTGATGGGCGGAACGTCCGTCCTACGGAACAAGGGCTAGCCATCATCGAACAGAGCCGGGCGATCGTCACGAGCGTCCGGGATCTCTGCGCCATTGCTGCGAGTGACAAGCCTGTCGGGACCCTGAGGATCGGCGCGATATCAAGTGCGGCGAATGGCCTCCTCCCCCCTTATCTGAAACGTTTTTTCGAATGTTTCCCCGAAATCGAGCTGCATATTACTCCAGGCTCTTCATCCGGGCTGCATAACGCGGTTCTGGAAGGAAATATCGACGCTGCCTTCATCGTGGAGCCCCCTTTTGAAATTCCAAAAACACTAGTCTGGCAGACCCTGCGGTCCGAGCCTCTGGTCGTCCTGGCCCCAGAAGCTCTTCAGGAAACAGACCCCCACGAAATTCTCCGGAATCATCCTCTGATCCGCTATGACCGGATGCAGTGGGGGGGCCGTCTTGCTGACGAATATCTTCGAAAATCAGGGATCTGGCCCCATGAACGCCTCGAGCTCGACTCACTGGACGCCATTGCCGTCATCGTCAGTCAGGGAACGGGCGTCTCGCTCGTCCCTGACTGGGCCCGTCCCTGGCCCGCGGGCGTCCATTTAAAAAAAATCCCACTTCCAGACCCTGCTCCCTGCAGAAATCTGGGCTTTCTGATCCAGCGGAACTCGCCGCGTCTCAGATTATTCAACCGCCTGCTCGAAATCCTTCAGAAACCTCTGCCCACATCGTAAGAGCCGTCAGAGCTGCCCGGCTCCGTGAGGAGCCCGGTTTTTCCATATCATGAAGATGGGAAAACCATCACCGTAAAGAGCGTCCTGAAACTGGACACCTCATGCATCTTCGATAACCATACCGGCACAGAAATGCTTTTCCCAAAGCATCAATTTTTTAACTGATGTTCCGGACCGCCTGATGAAAATCTGCCTGACGGGTGACAGTATTCTCTTTCGGCAACTCAACAGCCGCACTGACCCCGGACTGTCGCCCCTTTTCGACATGATCCGCGCCTGCGACATTTCGTTCACCAATCTCGAACTCGTTCCGAACGACTTCGTGGGTGATCCGGCCCTCGATATGGGAGGCACGCATTTTGGCGCTTCATCCCGGGTGCTGGATGACCTGAAAGAAGCCGGTTTCGACCTTTTTGCGGCGGCAACCAACCATTCGCTGGATTACAGCATCTCCGGCCTGCGCAAGACGCTGGACGAACTCAACCGCCGAAATCTGCATTATGCCGGGATCGGCCTGCATCTGGAAGATGCCAGACGCCCTACATATTTTACGCATCCTGCAGGTACGGTCTCCATGCTATCCTGCACCTCCACCTTCGCCAGAGGGCAGGAAGCAGCCATGCAGACGAGCGCGATGCAGGGACGCCCCGGCATCAATCCGCTACGCTACAACACGATGCACCACGTTTCCGCCGATGACATGACATCCCTGAGGGAGATCTACCGGAAGCTCGGATTGCAACGGGTCAAGGACGACAAAATCCAGCTTGGTTTCGCCTTTCCTGCCCCCGACGGGGTTCTTGCCTTTGAAAACCTGAATTTTCAGGCCGGTCAGGAAACGAAAGTCACCACCACCCCCAACCCCACGGATATGCAGGCCCTGCATCGCTGGATCGCAGAAGCACGGATGGTTTCCGATACGGTCATCCTGAGTATCCACGCGCATGAAAGCGGCTACAACGCCAATGGGGAACTCGACGTAGAAATTCCGGCTGATTTTCTCGTAACTGCTGCCCGCCAGGCAATCGACGCCGGTGCGGATATCGTTGCCTGTCACGGACCACATCTTTTGCGGGGCCTCGAAATCCATAACGGCAAACCGATCTTCTACAGTCTGGGCAATTTCATCGGACAGAATGAACTCGTGGAGCGCCTCCCAGTCGAATCCTATATGGCGAACCGCGTAAGTCCGGAGCTAACACCTCATCAGCTTTATAAAGCTCGCAGCAACAACGATGCGAAAGGTTTCCCCGCCGAAAAACGTTTCTGGGAGACCATCATGCCGATCTGCACTTATCAGAACGGAAAGCTCGAAAGTCTCGAAATTCATCCGATTACACTCGGCCTGGGCCTGGCTGCTCACAGACGCGGAGTACCCTCTCTGGCCTACGGCGAGGAAGGGCGAAACATTCTGGAAACATTTGCCACTCTATCCGGGTCTTTCGGCACCGACTTCCAACAAGCAGGAACCGATAATGCGCCGCTCCTTCTATGGCGCGCAACAGCCTGAAGGCTCTTCATAACATCCGAAACTACTGAGGAGGCATATTGCTGCGGGATGCCTCTTCCAGATACCGGATCAGAGCCTTGCAGCCCTCAGTCATTCGGCCGCGCAAGGTCATCACACCGACATCCCGCACAATCTTCTGGTCTCCCAGAGGCAAGATACGGATATTCGGTACAACACTAACCGCAAAGATATAGGGAACAATCGAACACCCCATATTATTGGCGACCATCTGCAGGATTGTGTGAAGATCTTCAGTCTCGATGACCTCATGGGGAGAAAGCCCCTGAGTTCTGAGAAATCGATCCAGCGTACGCCCCCCAAAAGAACGACTATCATAGCGAATAAAAGGCTGCCCTTCGAGGATCTGTCGCCAATCTGCGCCTTCGACATGAGCAGGGACGACCATGACATAGTCCTGTTGCACGACAGGATGCCACTGCATGTATGGCATCAACCCAAAAGGTGGCCGGACGATCAGCGCAGCATCCAGCTCTCCCGCATCCAGACGATCCAGCAAACTCATGGAAGTCCCTGGAACAATCCGTACTTTCAGATCCGGAAGCTCAAGATGCAAACCCGCAATGGCAGGGGCAAGCAAGCTGGTCTGAGCGGTTGAAATAGCGCCCACCCGCAACAGTTCGGTTTCTGGCTTGAGGCGCGACGCCCCCCGAAGCGCCTCAAAGGCCGAGAGGATATCTTCTACCTGACATAAGATGCGACTCCCCGCTGCCGTCAGAGTTACCGACCTGCCTGTGCGCTCAAAAAGATCATAGCCAAACTCTCCTTCAAGCCGACGAATCTGAGCACTGATTGCCGACTGCGTCACCCCGATCGCCTTGGCTGTCGCGGCAAAACTCTCGGTCCGGGCAGCAACAACAAATGTTCTGAGTTCGGGAATCACGACTCGACAGACAAAAAAATTTTCTCTCGTTTCAGTTTTTACTCATTTTTTTTGTCCGTTCAAGCGATGATGTCTTTTCGTCAAACAGGACGCAGCCTCAGGCGCTCGGTTAAATCAATCAGATTCGCTTAGGAAAGCTGCAGAAAAAGAGAGTTTGTTCGTTAATAAAAACATTTTAGTTGTCGTTTCGTTATGTGTGTGATTTGTTCATGAAAAGCATATATTTCGAATGGTCGGCCAACACCGGCTGGCAAAGGGGATGCCCATGAGCAAGTGTTTTGGACCCAAGGCTTTCCTGATGTGTGGCGCTGCCTTGAGCTCGCTCGTTTCGCTCTGTCCAACCGCCCAGGCCACGTCCGCCAGAGTGACGACGCAGACACATTCCACGCACAAACGGCTCACAACCTCGCCTGCACGGGTCGCCACTACCACCTCTGCAAGGCCCTCCTCTCGCAGAACATCCATCATTTCAAGGTCGGGTCCAGAAGAGATGCGCGTCACCGGGACGGCCTCTACCGGCCAATCCGTGATGAATCCCTCCACCCCGGTTCACAGTACCACACAGGTTACGGTAGTATCCGGCAGCCAGCTTCTGGCCACCGGCCAGACAAACGTCATGCAGGCCCTCGCCCAAGCCTCGGCTTCCATTACGTCTCCGCCACAATCCGGTGTCGGAAACAGCGGCTTCATCCAGACCATGCAGCTTCGCGGCCAGTCCGCCGACGATACGCTGATCCTCGTCAACGGACACCGCCGCCATATCGGTGCGAATTTCAACGCCAATGCCGGCCCGAACTGGGGCACCGAACCCACCGACATTTCCCTGATCCCGATTTCAGCAATCGATCATATCGAAGTCATTACCGAAGGTGCCACCGCACTCTATGGTCAGGATGCTTTAGCAGGTGCGGTCAATATCGTCCTCAAGCAGCGCACGCATGGCGGCTCCATCAATTTCCAAAACAGCGGTTTTTACGCCGGTGACGGGCAGGCGCTGAACGGTTACGCGGATTGGGCCACGGCACTTGGCAAAAACGGTGGCTATCTCGACCTAGCGGCGCAGGTTACTCACCAGCTTCCCACCAACCGCAGCGGCCTTTTCGTCGGACAACTCTATCCGGTTGGGGATTCCCGCAACGAAACAGCCAGCCGCGATGTGCAGCGCGGCCTCGGCATCCCGAAATCAACGCTGGAAACCATCAGCGAAAACATGGCGATCCCGCTGAACGAAAACCTCAGCCTCTACAGCACCTCGACCTTCAGCCATCGTAAGGCCCATGTGGCCGAAACCTACCGAAGTGCTGGGAACAGCCTGACCAATATCAATCTCTGGCCCAATGGCGCACAGCCCTATATCGGTATGGACCAGTACGATTTCGAAACAGATAACGGTATCAAGGCGCATAAATTCGGCTTCGCCTGGGACGCCTACGTCAATTACGGTCGTGACGATCAGGCCTATTCGACCCTCGACAGCAACAACATGTCTCTCGGCGATGCCAGCCCACGCGATTTTTATGACGGCAAAACCATCACCTCAGAGCTTTCGACCGGCATACGAGGCTCGCGCTTCTTCAACACGTCATGGTTGCCCAAACCGATTGCCCTGCGCTTTGGCGGCGAATATCGCCGTGACACCTTCCAGATGACGGAAGGCGAGGAAGCCTCATGGATCGGCCTCGGCGCAACCGACCATGCCGGTAACGTCCCGCTCGCCGTCACCAATCGCGGACGCGACATCTACGACGGTAACGTCAACCTTGATTTCTACGTTACGAAAAAATGGGAATGGTCCCTCGGTGGCCGCGCCACGAGCTACAACCATCTCGCCACCGTCACGACCGGTTCGATCGGAACACGCTACAACTTCAACAAACACTGGGCCATCCGCGCCAGCATCAACACCGGTTACCGCCCGCCAACACTGGGTCAGACCTATTATTTCTATAACGCCCCCTTCGCCAACTACGCCGTGGACCAGCTCCCCAACAGCAGCGCCGCCGCAAAGGCGCTCGGCGCAGGCCATATCAAGGGCGAATATTCCCGCAACTATAGCATCGGCATCGACGCCACGCCCCTCAAGGACTGGAACGTCACCGCAAACCTGTATTACATCGCCATCAACGACCGTCTGGCCAGCACCACGACCCTCGGCGGCGCGGGTGTGGCCGATATTCTCGAAGCGTCTGGCCTGAACAACGTCACCTACGCCTCCTATTACACAAACCCCGTCAATACCCAGACCTATGGCGGTGACATCGACACTAACTACACCCTGCACACCAAACGCGCCGGAACATTCCGCTTCGACTTCACATTCAACTACTCCGACAACGAAATCCGCAGCCGCAACAAGACACCCACTGTGCTGGCGAACATGGGCCTGTCCACGTTCAACACCTATGCCGAAGAAATGCTTCTGCACTCCGCGCCGAAGAACCGCGAAAACCTCACGGTCAACTGGAATTACGGCAAGTGGAACGTCATGGTGCAGGAACAGCGCTACGGCTCCATTATCTTCCTCGCCAGCCCCACGGCGGCTCCGATGGAACAGCGCCCGGCTTTCCTGACCAACATGTCCGTCAGCTACAAGATCCTGCCAAAATGGAGCGTCACGGTCGGGGCGAACAACCTGGGCAACAAATATCCGACCCGCGTTCCCAAGGCGACCGCAGCACCGCTCTTTAACGAATACAAATATGCCTATTACTCACCTTACGGCTTCAACGGTGGCATGTACTATATCCAGACCGGCCTGACATTCTGAACGCGAACGGAAAGAGGCGCAGTTTCTTGCAGACAGTTCCAGAAGATCGCCGGCCTTTCCGGTTCGTCATATACGCCCTCACCATCGCCATGTGCGTGATCTGCTACGGAGACCGGGCCGCCCTGTCCGTAGGCATGCCCCAGATCGCGCATGAATTCTCCCTCACACCGGGAGAGACGGGCTGGGTTCTCTCCAGCTTCCTCTGGTCGTACTTCATCCTCAACCTGCCCAGCGCGATCCTGCTGGACCGCTTCGGCGTGCGGATCATTGGCGCGGCCGCCGTGGCCCTGTGGTCGCTCGCCATGATCCTTGGCAGCCTGACCGCCACTGTCCCGGCCTTCATCGCCACCCGCATCCTGCTGGGCATAGGAGAAGCGCCCACTTTCGCACTCGGCAACAAGGTCGTCCGGGCTTGGGCGCCGTTGCACGAACGTGGACTGATGATGACTGCCTTCATCTGCGGCATCCCCATCGGGCTAGCCTGCGGTGCCGCCTCGGGCGGATGGCTGATTGCCCATTACGGCTGGCGCCCGGCGTTTTCGCTGCTCGGCGCGCTCGGGCTGGTCTGGTCCGTGGTCTGGCTCCTGACCCATCCGCGCCCCGCACGCGGCACACAGGCAACGTCCTTTTCCCTAATCTCGGTGCCGACCCTGTTCCGCTCCTCGGCATTCTGGGGCATCGTGATCGCGCAGTGCTGCGCCAATTATGCCAACTTCCTGCTGATGTCCTGGCTGCCGATCATCATGCGCCAGACCCTGCATCTCGGCACCGAACAGTCCGGAGCCTATACGGCCTATTGCTATGTCGGCGCAGCCATCCTCTCGATCACGGCAGGAAAGGTTGGCGAAACGCTCGTTCGCGGATCAAACCTTTCTCTGGGAGGACGCCGCAAGGTCGTGTGCCTGTATCTCATACTGGCCTCCTCCATGGGATTTCTGCCGCTCTGCGGAACGGCCGCGACCATCATTCCGCTCCTCGCCGTCTCCATGGCCTTCATGGCAGGCGGAACGGGAGCCAACATGGCCCTTCTGGCGGACCTACTTGTGGAAGACGAAATCCTCGGCTCCGTGACCGGCCTGACCCTGACCTTCTCCAACGGCCTCGGCATTCTGGCCCCGGTCATGACAGGATATCTGCTTCAGGCCACCGGCAATTTCCATGGTGTTTTCTACATCACAGGCGTCATTATCCTGTGCGGCGCGCTGGCCGCTGCCCTCCTTCCCCGGCGGCCGTTCCATGGCCGCTCCCAACCGGATCAGACTGCATGACCCGTATTCACATGGCAGGCGCGGGCGGCCTCCTGCTGGACGCCGCCGATGGCCCGTTCAGCGACACGACGCAGCGCCGCATCTGGGCCACCAGCCGCGAACTGAACACCCGGCCTGACGTCCTCCAGACCATCCCCGGCGTCAACAACCTTCTCGTCACGTTCGACGCCGTACAGACTGACCCTTTCGCCATGGAAGAGCTGCTCCGGACCGTCTGGACACAGGCCTCTGCCGAAGAGGTGCCGTCCCGCGAGATCGTGGTGCCGGTCGTCTATGGCGGGGCATTCGGCGAAGATCTGGCGCTCGTCGCCCGCTTCGCCAACCTGACGGAAGAGGAAACCATCGACGCCCACATGGCCGGCCGCTACAGCGTCGCCGCCATCGGGGCCATGGCGGGCTTCGTGTACCTGACGGGGCTGGACCCGCGTCTGGCCATCCCCCGCCGCGACTCCCCGCGTCTGCGGGTCGAGGAAGGGGCTGTGGTCATCGGCGGAGGGCACGCAGGCATGATGCCCTGCACCTCGCCGTCGGGCTGGCATATCCTCGGCCGGACGGATCTGTGCCTGTTCGATGCCTTCCGTCCCGAACCCGGCCTGCTGCGGCTGGGCGACACCGTCCGTTTCGTGAGGGCCTCATGATCGAAATCCTGACCGGCTCCTCTCTCAACACCCTTCAGGATTTCGGCCGCCCTCACGCCATGGCCATGGGCGTGGCGCAGGGCGGCGCGATGGACCGTCTGGCCCTGAGCCACGGCAACCTGCTGCTCGGCAATTCGTTGGATGCTGCCGGGATCGAGATCGTGTTTTTCCCCTTCCGCGTGCGCTTTCACGCCGAGACGTCCTTTGCCATCACCGGTGCCGCCTGCCCCGCCACGCTCGACGATCTGAAACTCCCGCGCGACTGGGCCATCACCGCCAGGCCCGGCCAGACCCTGACGCTCCGCGCGCCGGAACAGGGCGCACGCGCCTATCTGACGCTCCGGGGTGGTCTGGACGTGCCCCCGGTTCTGGGCGCGCGTTCGACGGATCTCAAAGGCGGCTTCGGTGGCCTTGAAGGACGCGCCCTTCAGAAAGGCGACCGCCTTTCCTGCCTCGCAGCCTCCACACTGTGCCTGCCCGCCGCAGGCTACGGCCTCACGCGCCCCTGCCCGCTTCCCCCCGCAGACGGCACCCGGATTCGCGTCCTACCCGCAGCCGAACACGACGTCTTCACACCCGAAAGCCTGAAAACCTTCCACGCCGCATCCTGGACCCTGACCCCCAGCGCAAACCGCATGGGCTATCGGCTCGAAGGGCAGAACGCTTTGAAACTCTCACGGCCGCTCAGCCTGTTTTCCCACGGCATCCTGCCCGGAACCGTCCAGGTGCCGCCCGCGGGCCAGCCGATCATCCAGATGATGGATGCCAATACCTGCGGCGGCTATCCCAAGATCGCCACCGTCATTGCGCCGGACCTGCGCCTGCTGTCCCAGACAGTCGTCGGCGCGCCCGTCCATTTCGAAACCATCACACGCGATGAGGCGGTGCAGATCATCCGGCAGGAGGCTGCGGATCTGAAGCGCCTTGCCACCGAAATTGCCACACTCCGCACACAGCTCGTTTTCTGATGCCCTGTTATTTCATGTCCGGGAGTTCCAAACCATGACCGCCAAAACCATCGACCTGAACGCCGATCTGGGCGAGAGCTTCGGCCATTACACAATGGGCAATGACAGCGCGATGCTGGACATCGTGACCTCTGCTAACGTCGCCTGCGGCTTTCACGGCGGCGACCCGGAAGTCATGGCCGAGACCTTCCGCATCGCACGCGAAAAAGGCGTCTCCGTCGGCTCCCATCCCGGCTTCCCGGACCTGTGGGGCTTCGGACGCCGCGTCATGCCCTTCACCCCCGCACAGATCGAACGGATCGTGGCCTATCAGATGGGCGCGGCACAGGCCCTCGCCACCTATTCCGGTCACCGCATGACCTATATGAAAACTCATGGCGCGCTGGGCAACCTGACCGAACGCGATCCCGCCGTTGCCGAAGCCATCGTCAATGCGGTTAAGGCGGTCGATCCAAACCTCCCCATCATGGCCATCGCTCTGAGCCATCTGGACCGTATCGGACGCGAGCGGGGCCTGACCGTGTTCTCGGAAATCTTCGCCGACCGCGCCTATACCGAAGACGGACATCTCGTCTCGCGCAAGGAACCGGGTGCGGTCCTGCATGATGCCGATTTCGCGGCCGCCCGCGCCGTGCGGATGGTGCAGGCCGGCGCCATCGAAACCATCTCCGGCAAAATGCTGCCGACCCGCATTGATACGATCTGCGTGCATGGGGACAACGCGGAATCCGTGGACGTCGCCCGCAAGGTCCGCGCGGGCTTCGAAGCCGCGGGCATCACGTTGCGCGCCCTGACCTGAAGCAGACCGGAAAGCCAACCGCCCCATGATCCCCGATCTCAAGATCCTCGATGCCCTGATGGCCCGGATGCAGGCGCTGGGCATTACCGAACTCGACTATTCCCGCGACGGCGAGCACATCCGTCTGGTGCGCGGCGCACAGGACAGCAGCCCACAATCGACCAGCCCGGCCCCGGCGGCCGCAGCCTCCACGCTTCCCGTCCTCGAAACCGCCAGCCCTCTGCCCAAAGCCGAAACCACGATCGACGCCCCCATGCACGGCCAGTTCTACGCCTCTCCGGCCCCGGATGCGCCGCCTTTCGTCAAGCCGGGCGACATCGTGGCGGAAGGACAACCGCTCTATATTCTCGAAGTCATGAAAACGCTCTCGCGCATCGAGGCCGAATTTCCCTGCCGGATTGTGGCCGTACTCGTCGCAAATGCCGACGCCGTCTCCCCCGGCACGCCGCTCTTCACCGTGGAACCACTCGATGCCTGAGCCTTCAGTGTCCCAGCCGCACCGTGTCCTGATCGCCAATCGCGGTGAAATCGCCCTGCGCATCACGCGGGCCTGCCGCCTGCTCGGCCTGCACAGCATCGGCATCCATTCCGAAGCCGATGCCAGCCTCGCCCATCTGCGCCTCGTGGACGAAACGCTCTGCATCGGCCCGGCAGCGGCATCCGGCAGCTATCTGGACGCCGCCCGCGTCCTGCGCGCCGCCGAACTCACGAACGCCGACATCATCCATCCCGGCTACGGCTTCCTGTCCGAAAACGCCGGTTTCGCCGAAGCCGTGGAACAGTCAGGCCGCACGCTGGCAGGTCCCACCGCCGCCATCATGCGTCTGATGGGCGACAAGATCAGCGCCAAGCAGCAGATGCGCCGCTCCGGCGTGCCCTGCCTGCCCGGTACGGAAGACGCCCTACCGACCGACCTCTCCGAAGCACAAACGATCTGCGACGCCATCGGCTATCCGCTAATCGTCAAGGCGGCAGGCGGCGGCGGCGGGCGCGGCATGCGCGTGGTCATGACCGCAGCAGACCTCCGCGATGCCATCGAAACGGCCCGTGAAGAAGCCGGACGCGCCTTCGGCAATCCTTCCGTCTATGCCGAACGCTTCCTCCAGCACCCCCGCCATATCGAAATCCAGGTTCTCGCTGACCGGCAGGGCAATGCCGTCTGGCTCGGCGCGCGGGACTGCTCCATTCAGCGCCGCCACCAGAAACTGGTCGAGGAAGCCCCGGCCATTGGCATCGACCCGCAGGCCATCGCTGAACTGGGCGAGCGCTGTGCAAACGCCTGCACCCTGATGGGCTATACCGGCGCGGGCACATTCGAGTTCCTGTACGAAGACGGTGCGTTTTCCTTCATCGAAATGAACACCCGCCTTCAGGTCGAACACCCCGTCACGGAAATGACGACCGGCATCGACATCGTCCGCGAGCAACTTCTGATCGCAATGGGACAGCCCCTCTCCTTCACGCAGGCCGACATCCGCACGCAAGGCCACGCCATCGAGTGCCGCATCAACGCCGAAGACCCCGAGAGCTTCCGCCCAGCCCCCGGAAAAGTCCTGAGCTGGCGCGCGCCCGGCGGCCCCGGCGTCCGTATCGATACGCATCTCTATGACGGCTATGTCGTGCCCCCGAATTACGACTCCCTGATCGCCAAGCTGATCGTCCACGGCACGGACCGCACGGATGCCCTCAACCGCATGCATGCCGCCCTTTCGGAAATGCAAATCACCGGCATCGCCACCACCACGCCCCTGCATCTGCGCCTGATGGCCGAGCCCGGCGTGCGCGAGGGCGGCGTCAGCGTGCATTACCTCGAAGCCCTCATGCGAAAGTCCGCCCCATGACTTTTCTTGAAGACCTTCTGAACGATCTGCCCGAACTGGTTGAGCGGATGAGACGTCACGACGTCCGTCACCTCTCCCTGAAAAACGGAGCAGACACGCTTGCCCTGACACTGTCGGAGAACCCCGGTCAGACGCCCCCGGCGCACCCTATCACCCCACCCGCAAAAGCGGAAAACACGCCCGTTCCCAGCCCCGAAATGGGCGTGTTCCGCTCAAACGGCCTGGACGAAAAACACCCGGTTCGCTCCGGCGAGATCGTGGGATTTGTCGAGGCAGGTGCCCTTCGCCTGCCCGTTACGGCCACGGCAGACGGCACGCTCGGCCCCGCGTTGATCGGAGATGGCGGCGTCGTGGGCTATCATGACGTGCTTTTCCGGATTCACCCGGATGGCTGAGACGCTGCGTTCAGAGAGACGCGGCGGACCGCGACGCCTGCTCGTAAAAGCCCGTCAGGACACGCAACGCCTTGGCGACCTCTGCAATCGTGACGTCCCCGACCTCCCGGTTCTGGGGAATATGCTCCAGCAGACAGATCCGACGCAGACGCGCATATTCGAGGCAGACGTCGCGCCCTTTCTGTGTCGTGCTGACAAAAACCTCTTTGCCCCGGCGTTCGCGCTGGATCAGCGCGAGCTCGTCGAGCTTCTTCATGGCGTAGTTCAGGTAATGCCGCTCGGACAGGTTGAGGGTGAACATCAGGTCCGAGATGCTCTTCTCCCGGTTCCGGTGATTGACGCTGTGCAGAATGAGCGTATCGAGCGCCGAGAGATCCGGCAGACCCGCGGCCGCCATCCCCCGAGACATCCAGCGATGAAACGCATGGTTCACGACAGTCAGGGCAAATTCGAATTCGCTCAGATCCTCGTTGCCCGGCACCGCCAGATGCGACGAGGACACGATGAAGGCCCGTTCCATATCCGCAACATCCGGCATCGCCGGCGCAGGGCTCGCGGTTTTCCCGTCCTTCATGGTTCGTCCTCTCCGTCAGCGAACATCTCTTCCCGATATCTTATTGCACTCTAACCCGATACGGAAAACACAGGCATGGTCGACAGTACACAAATCCGTCTCGCCGCTGATATCGGTGGCACATTCACGGACGTGGTCCTCCAGACGCCGCAGGGACGTCTGACCCGTAAGGTCCTCACCACGCCCGCCGCCCCCGAAGAAGGGGTCATGAGCGGCATCGGCCTCGTGATCGAAAACGCCGGCCTCCACTTTCCGGACGTGACGGTTTTCGTGCATGGCACGACGCTTGCCACAAACGCCATCATCGAACGCCGGGGCGCCCGCACGGCTCTCATCGGAACGCAGGGCTTCCGGGATATTCTGGAAATCGGCACCGAAAGCCGCTTCAACCAGTATGATCTGATGCTGCAAAAGCCCAGCCCGCTCGTCCCCCGCGACCTACGCTTCACCGTTCCCGAACGCATGGATGCCCGCGGCACCGTCCAGCTTCCCCTGGATGAAGCCGCCGTTCTGGCGCTCGTGCCCCAGCTTCGTGACGCTGGCGTCGAGAGCATCGCGGTGGCGTTCCTCCATGCCTATGCCAATCCGGCCCATGAACGGCGCGTACAGGCGCTTCTTCAGGAGGCGATGCCGGACATCACCATCTCCATTTCAAGCGACGTCTGCCCCGAAATCCGGGAATATGAGCGCACATCCACCACCGTCGCGAATGCTTACGTCCAGCCCCTGATGGCGGGCTATCTGGGCCGCCTGCGCAAATCCCTTGACGCAAAAGGCTTTCAGGGCGCGCTCTATCTCGTCACCTCCGGCGGCGGCCTGACCGCGCTGGAAACGGCGCGGCAGTTCCCCGTCCGCCTGGTGGAATCCGGCCCGGCGGGCGGTGCCATCTTCGCCGCACAATGCGCCGAGCGTCTGGGCGAAAACCGCGTCCTGTCCTTCGACATGGGCGGCACGACCGCCAAGGTGTGCTTGATCGAAGACGGCGAACCCGCATCGTCCCGTTTCTTTGAAGTGGACCGCACGGCCCGCTTCATGAAAGGCTCCGGCCTGCCCCTGCGTATTCCCGTGATCGAAATGGTCGAGATCGGCGCGGGCGGCGGCTCCATCGCCCATCTGGATGCGATGAAGCGCGTCGTTGTCGGGCCGGAGAGCGCGTCTTCCGTTCCCGGCCCCGCCTGTTACGGACTGGGCGGCAAGCGCCCCGCCGTCACAGACGCGGACGTCATGCTCGGCCTGATCCGTCCGGAAAACTTCGCGGGCGGCAGCATTCAGCTCCAGCCGGATCGCTCGGCCGAAGCGCTTCTGGCCGATATCGGCACGCCACTGGGCCTGTCAGCGGAAATGTCCGCCCATGCGGTCTATGAAATCGTGTGCGAAAACATGGCCAGTGCGGCGCGCGTCCATGCCGCCGAACGTGGCGCCGTTATC
>Ga0157363_1002185_pt1 | contig 17065 bp, 6 predicted proteins | sample AttsexASBM1_FD_111477 | JGI IMG/M metagenome (GOLD analysis project Ga0157363, IMG submission 111477) | Fungus gardens microbial communities from leaf cutter ant in Ribeirão Preto, State of São Paulo, Brazil - Atta sexdens ASBM1 | ecosystem: Host-associated > Fungi > Mycelium > Unclassified ... | reverse complement strand
TATATATATATATATATATATATATACCGCACGAAGAATCTCTATATTTGTTAACTTTTCTCTTTCGCTTTCTTAGCCTCTTGATACAAAAAAAGGAATAGAGTTCCGCCGTTTGTTCAAATATATTATGTCCATTCGACTCTGCGTCTTTATGTCTAATGAAGCCGCGACTACTGCAGTCGTAAAATAAATAAGCGATGTCTCCGCAAGAAAGAAAGGATAAACTATGAGAGGAACTCCTCACCGTGCAATCCTAGGAAAGTGGGGGTTTTAAAACTGATGACAATGAATAGTTTCAAGGCAAAGGAAGGGAAAAAAGGAAAATAAGAGGAAGGAACTAACTTAGAAGAGAAGGAGAAGAAAAGAAAGAGAGAGGGAAAAAAGTCGGTCACCGCCCCAGCCGAATTCGTTGCCCGCAACGTCGAAGTGAACGAGCTACGGAAGGATTGAGTATACTCATATACCTTCTTGTCCTTGCCTGTTTATATAGTGACTCATGTGTGCTGCGGCCCCCCAACTGTACAACTCTACAAGTCCCTTGGAGGGGTAACCAAACGACAGAGAAAGAAAGAGAGAGAGAGAGAAAGAGAGAGAAGAATACTGTCGGCGGTGGGGTCGAATCAAGTGGGGCGCCTACATTTACGGGGTGATGAGCATTTCCGTCTGGGGTTTTGAAGGCGGACCCCAAGAAACTTGGGCCTCGTTGGCTAAAGAATCGGAGGACTTAAGGCAATGGTGGGGACCGCAAAGCGGCCCCCCCGCAAATACTACTGGTTGGTGGTTGGTGGGAGATACCGGCTCAACCAACGAGCCGGTGGCGACTTCATTCACCGTACTACGTAGACGTTTAACGCAACGTAACATGTTGCGTCTCAACGATGCATCGTTTCGATTTGAAAAATATGATGAACACCGTATGATGTAGATATATAAAAAATCATTTATTTAAACATGATCAAATGTATTAGTATCGCATGTATTGAATAAAAACACATTGCTAATACAATACTACTTGAACGTTTAATCATTAAGTTAAAATTTATTTAATAATTTATTCAAATCGCACGCAAGATAGTAGCTGCATAAAATAACTAATAATAATAAAACATATAACGTGCGTTATTATTGAACTTTTGTTGAATAGTGATAAACACATAAATTTTTATAAAATTTTTATAGATAATTTAAACATAACCATATAATGATAAATAGATACAGATATTTTTATAAAATCTCTTTTTTTATAGATAGCATTTTTAGATAGCATTGCAATTAAAAACATTATGATACTTTATCTTGTTTTATATAAGTAATCTAAAATAAAGAAAACTGACTTAGAAATTAAAAATATTTTACTATTCTATACATAAATCTTGATACTAAATACATAAATAATAATCATTTAATTTATAACAGTTTGTTCTTAATTTAATTTAAAAACTTAGTTTATATAAAGTATATATTTAATTTAGAAAATATCGATAGATATGCAATTTTTTGAACAAAGATAAAACAAATTTTTCAATTACAAGTTTAATAGTAAATTATTGATTTATCTTATTTTATTAGTATAGCTAACAATTTAAATAATCTGAAGCAATACCAATTAATATAACTATTTGTTTTGCATGGTATATTATTTAAAATTTTAAAATTAATTATTTATTATTTAAAATTATGTTAATATATTGTTAATTATACCATGAAATATTGACAATTTGAATTATTACAGTAATTGATGAATTAAATATATATTAAATATATTACATATATAAATATTACCTTAATATATGCTATGATATACTTGAAGTATCGAGTTAGAAGCGAAAGTGAAGAATCGGCTCACGATAAAACGCATATTCAACGTTGATGGTAAATAAGTGACAGGCGTCATCACAAGCAATTTATCGCGATTGAAAATATTACTTCGCTCATGGATACGCTGACGTGAATATATTTTGACTGCCCAGCATGCGCAGATTACACTTCGCAATGCGTGCCGCGCGAAGAAATAACGGGCAGTCTCATAATCGACCGCTTGCATCATAATTCGCGAATTGTGTCGATCGATGACTTTGCACCGACACGTTGCGCTCTTATCAAATCTTCGGGGTCATTTGGTCAGATGCGTCGCAGTCGAGATTTCGGACAGTCATAATTCACAACAGTCGGTACGTGTAAACTTAATTAATCTCAGCTCAATCGCAAACGCACTCATTCTGCGCGCCTATATTCGTAAACTTAATGTGAAGTCCGTAATTACGTAAACTATTCGTGGCGGCGAGATCTCACGGCTTTCTTAAACAGCCAATAATTTGTATTGCTAACGAAGTATTTTAAAACTATTAACAATTAATATTTCACAATAATTAGCTACTAATTACAAGGAAAGAACGATTTTGCTGAAGTATCTAAATTTAGTTAGATCTAGATTTAAAAATAATTTTGTTGTGAATCATTAAAATAAGTCACTTTGCATTTAGTTATAATGTATTTTGATTTTAATTTATTTAAAAAATGTGATATATATACAATTTTATGAACAAAATAAGAACTATATAATTTTTTGAACAAAATAAGACATTAAGATCATAACATATATTAAGGTAATATTTATATATAATATAATTAATATATATTTAATTCATCAATTACTGTAATAATTTATCAACGTTTCATAGTATAATTAACAATATTTATATATCTGTAGGATATTTCAATAAATTAATTATTTAATCGAATTAATTATTTAATATTGAATTTATATATTGCTCATTTCTGAATTTTTTTATTCTCTATATAATTCAATCATATTCACGTATCATTCCTATAAGGAGGGAAGGAGAAGACATTTCTTTTTTCTTTTTCTGAAAAATAATCGATTGATGCTTGCATTGATGTTTCCCGATATGAATTTTCCGCGACGGTACTCCGATTCGGGCGCGAGCTGTTCGTCATACGATAAACCTGCATTTCAGGTCATCGACTTGTTTCCATACCTGTTACTGATAGCGGCACTCGTTCTGTGTGTTCACTGGTACTTAAAATTCAAAGTCTAATTAAGCTGTCATAAGGATTTATTTAATGTATCGGTAGAACGTACCTACTGTATAGACTCATTGCAGATATTATAAATTCCAGTGCGAATACAATATTCTGATAATTACATTAATAGCAGATAAATATATAATTAATATAAATATGTAATTAATATACAATTAATAAGATTTGAAATTTTAATTTGACGACACACATAACATTGAATTCTTTAACGATTCGATATAATGTTTATCGCATTGATGAGTTGAAGATAAATTTTTATGTTGTTCGCATGTAAAATTAACGTACTTTGACTCCTATATAGACATATTTATTCTTTAGTAGCCTGTCTAAACGGAAATCATATTCGCATAAATGATATCCAAACTCATACGATCAGTATAGAATTTGCGTTTTTATCAGTCTCATAAAAAATAACGGTTCCTTTTCTCTCTGTAATTAGAAATTTCATGAGGATAATAGGCGAGGATTATTAGGCGATGTAAAAAAGTTGCCACCATGCAAAAAATAATAGTTCGATATTTATCAATATTCATAGTTGATTCTTATTTTAAAATCATTTTAACCCTTTGAAGCACGATGTTATATTTATGTAACACCTATTAAAAAATGAAAATATTATATTCCTTCCGATTTTTTGCAACTATTATCTCAAGTAAAAATGTTAAAATTAGTAATTAGAAAGGTCAAAAAATTTTTAATTTTTAAATGGTTTTGGTAATTCAAAGTAATAGTGTAATAAATCTTTGATTTGTGTAATATGTTTATTCTCATTTGATAATGAACATCCTAAGGAGGGACAGGGTCTACTACTCATGGAGTTTCCGTAACAATGGATTTTTCCGGAATGAAGTTAGCCTAATCCAATCGGGGGGATCTATACATATATCTACTGTTATATAGTTAATGCCGGATTCGAACAGAGCTGGTGATTAAAGATCTGAATCACCAGATGGAGCCATTTTTCGGCTCCTTAACGAAAAATCGCGTGTGGGCGCAAGTGGGATTGAACTCGGATTTACAGATCGCGAGTCAACCGAACCGAGTGACAAGCTACTTGACGTCTCTTCTAAAGATTGTATATGATCTTCGTATATCCGTAATCTACCAGTCATCTGGTCTCTTGGATTGCTACTATGTTCAGTTTATATTTTCTCACTTGCTCTAATAAAGCTTTAACTGTCCTCGGTTTATATAAAGAGATTGTACATTTAATGATCCAATAGCACAGTCCGTAATTTGCATGGTCATCGCCGTACATCTAGTCTAATCCGAGTATATCCAGTCTTTTCGCTTCAGAAGAAGACTATTTCAATAGTATGTTAGTTTTATATGTATTTCTTGAAACATGTATTTGTAAAATATAAAATACATTCAGGAAACATATATATATATATATATATATATATATGAAACATCCCCTGTGGAGATTTGTCAGTTACCTCCAACAAGCGCATTGTTACGGAGTTAGGTAATGGAGTTAGGCTAACAACTCATCCCCTTAATCCTTAACCGGGCACGTCGCGATTTTTCAGAAAAATAAATTTTACTCTTAGAGCCGCGATGCCTCAAAAGAAAATCTTATATAAATAATTGTAATAATGCGAGATATTAAACCGTTCCCCACATTTTAATTTATTTTTACTCGTATTAATGTTTAATATCTCTTTAGGTTAGAATTAGATTAAGCTATGTAAATAAATTCTAATTACTATTAATTTATAATTATTATGTTTATGTTTTAAAAGGTTTCATATTATTATTCTATAAATGTATTTAAAACAACATACTATTGAAACGATCTTCTCTATATTAAGTTTAGAAAAAGGAACACTGAGAGAAAAATGTTTGGTATTTATAACTATAATTACATATCACTATAATTATGATTATTGGTGCTATAATAATAATAACAGTAACTATGTATATAGTTGGCAACCTAAAATGACTATAATTATTATAGTTATTATAAACCACAAAAAATAGTTGAAAGTTATACTATAAAAATGATTCAAGTGACTATAATTTTATAATTATATTTTGGGACAATCATAAAAAATATGATATAGTTGCTGACGGATTGAGCTACTGCGTGAGAACCAGTCATAGTTCGGTTCTGGGCACATTGCAGGTTCGATTTTTCAGTTCCTTTATTTTCCCCCACCATGACATCATCAGGAAGATTAACATTGAAAATGTTCTCTAAATGAGTGAAATCTTTAAAAGAGTAAAAATGCAGTCATATTTTCGGAGAAATATCTCTCTTCTTGAAAAAGAGTGACAATTTTCACTATTTTTTTTATTTTGAAAACAAAATCTAAAAAATTATCAAATTAAAATTGTAGATTCAAAATGGCAGGTCCAAATACAAAATGATTCGAATTTCCATGAAACTTGTACTCGATGATTTGTGACTAATCCCTAATTATAAAGCTGAATAAAAAAAAATTTTATTACAAAAATTAGATTTTATTTTGCTAATATGATTCTGTGAGCGGTATTTATAGTCCGTTCTTATTTTAAAACGGTTTTAAGTAATATAATTCTCTGATTGGTTTAAATTGGTTTATGACATCTTCAAGATTATAGACTTAAAGAGGGTCTTAAAACTTTTAAATAACTATAATCGACTATAAATACCAGAAATCTTTTCATTAAAACGAGGGTTTCATGAGAAGAAAATGTGCGATAAAAAGGTAAAGAAAGAAGTTAAATAATTAATCTGAGCATTTCAGAGATAGCGATTGGAAAACAGATCGTTTTGTTTTTTCTTCAATTTCATAAATTTTTTTTATGAAATAACATGAAATATCAAAATACCATATCGATTATATAAATAGCTAAGGCGTGTTTATGTGTTCCTCACGTGTTGCAGAGTAATAGAACACGTGAACACGGGTGGACAGAAAAACAGTTTTAGGAATCCGATTATCTAACTAAAATTGATTTGTGATAGCCCTTCCAGTCAGATCACTTTATGCAACAGCAGATGGAATCGTTTTCGTTACGCGTTTTGAACGAATGTAACGTGTTCGTTTCAGTTTACGACTCTGTCCGTCTCCAGCGGGTGATAAGTCGCTTAGACTCGCCAAAACTCGAGTCGTTGTCTACAAACGTGGAATTTCCACGGAATTAGCACTTTGCGCTAAAGCGATGTCAGCGTTAGTCTTACAAAAACGGTAGAGTCAAACTCGTATTTCAATGCGCGACAAAATATCTATCCTTTTCTCTTTCTGTAAAAATTCGTCAAACATTTCCCATAAATTTCTGTAAATTTGCATTTATCATCTATTATATCTATTCTTTTTACGATTATTTATCTCTTCTTTGGAAATATCTTCGTATAATCTTTTTGCAAAATATTCATTCATATCCAATTTTACACACACACACACACACACACACACACACACACACGCGCGCGCGCGCGCGCGCGTACATATAGATACACAGGATGTCAGGTAAAAACCATAACAATGTTTAAAGATACATTCATAAAATCATTTTTAAAACAAAAATCCTAATCAAAATGTCGAGACTGTAATAGTTTTAGACTTAGAAGTATTTAAAGTGAGTAAATCATACTGCCTAAAGTTTCAGGTGTGATATAACACCCGATTACATCTTTACGCGCAAACTTTAAGCGATATGATTCGTTAAATTTAAATTATAATTTAAAAACTATTATAACCTTGACATTTTGATATTAGGATTTTTGTTTCAAAATAATCTCAGGAATCTATTCTTAAACATTAGTACAGTCTTTACTGAATACCAGTATAGTATAAGTATGTTTTTCAAAATCCATTTAAATATCTAATTTCAGGTAAACTCATATACATAATCTACACAATTCATATTCTACACAAATCTCTTATATGAAACAATTTTAATTTTAAAAAATAATAAAATTTTGTCTTCAAAATAATGGGCGTCCAATAAAGATGAAATAGGCGGTTATTGATGCAATCATTGGATCTATTGCCCTTCTTGCTTGGGTATCCATAAGATCTATTTGGGCATGAAATGGGTGCCCAGTCGGAAAGTTCGGGTCATCCTTTGAACGTTCCAACGGGCATCCATGTGTATCATGTAGATATGTATGTATGTATGCCTTCCAACACAGTGCGATGCAGTGATCATGTCATCTTTGTTTAACATTGGCAACAAAGATGTAACGATCCATTGTGTCATTTGTGTTACATATACACTTGTTACATATATATATTTATAATATATATTAATTAAACGTTTACTATGTTCTGGAAATTTTGTCATCTTTATATAAATTATTTTGCGATAAAAGATAAAATGCGATAAAAAAAAATTAAAACGTGCACATAGTTCTTTTAAAATTTTCCGCTTTGTCGATTAGTTGTGTAATTAACTCATACTGAATTTATCCGACGTCGTAATTGCGACGCAGGCGCGACTATCTCAATTTTTCGCACTTCGATAAGAGTTTCTCGCGGCATAACGTCACGTTGCACTCGAAATGCGTATTCGTGCGAATCGGAGATTGCACTTCTTCGGTCATTGATCCAGAACATGGAGAATGTAACGTTTCTCTCTTCGTCATTTGTTCGATTCAGCGTAGGTCAATGAAAGAGGAACGCCGATATCGCGACAGCCACGCGTGTTTTGATTATCCTCGTAACTTCTTCGTGTCGATGAAGGACTCCACGTATGCATCCAGATAACCTTCGCAATCTTCAAAATTTATCATTTGAAACATGGATGAACTCATATTGCCTCTTAATTACTTAGCGGAGTGCAGAATGCGAATCAATCGTGCCGACATGTATGCTAATGCATTATTACTCGATATTGCATTGACTCATTTCTCTGGAAAACCCCGCTCTCAAATAAAGTTATAGAATTTAAAGTAAGATGGGATTTAATTTTTTTCTCTTTTAATAGAATAAAGATTTTATTGATTGAATTGTTACATATATTGCTTAATATTTCAATTAGCTTTGTTCTTTTCTGTAACATTAAGATGAGCAACTCCTTAAGCAGACTCCAAAGAAGGATATTTTAAAAAATCTAATATTAATTGTAATTAAATTTTATTTAGATAAACATTTTTTTAAATAATTGTTAATGAAACATATCATATTAACAATATTGTTAATAATTAACAATATTATTAATAAACAATATATTAATAAATATATTATATTTGTAAATAACTAATAGCACTTGAAGTGTAACATCACATGAGATCACAACAAAAATTATTACGAGATTTCAAATTACGAGATTTGCACATTTTAGATTTTTTTTTAAATTGCATTTTTCTACTAAATATATTTATAAATAATATCTGGATTCTAAAATAAAAAAAATCACAACATTTTCCACATATTAGTTGAAAATTATATTCACACTTATTATTTTTTCAATTATTGTTACACTTAAAAGAGAGGTAATTCGTAATCATGTCCTTAATTAACTGAGACAAAATTTGGGATACGTTGTAAAGTGGGACAAAGAGTTAAAATTTAAAACTATCCCTCTTAATTTGGAACAGTTAGTCACTACGTTATACATGTATGCAGTTGAGACAGTGTTGCCATTTTTAGTACAAATATATTTTTTTATTATATTTTGATCTATTTCAGTATGTTATTACAAAATGCCTTAAATCTATTACATTTTCAGAACTTGATTCAAAAAACGTTTTAAGCGGATAGCAAACGTGTTAAGCAATTTCCTAATTGCGTTACATTAATTTGAAAACTCCTAATTTAGAGTAAAAATTATTACCAGCAAAAAAAATTATATAAAAAATTATATAAAAAAAATTGTCACATTTTAAAGAATCTGAACAATTTTGAGTAGAAGTACAATAGATTCAATAAAAATAGAAAATAAAATGGTTTTCTCAAAATTATTCAAATTTGCTACAACAATATTATCTCTACCTCATAGTAGTGCAACAATAGAACGTATTTTTTCTAATCTTAATCTGATAAAAATTAAACTTAGAAATAGATTGCATATACAATTATGTAGTGCATGCCAAAGAAATTTTAAACAATACAGAGTGCTATATATGGGAACCTTCACAAGAATTATTAAAAGGCACTTTCACAAATAACAATAAAAATGATTATGATATTAAAATTTAGAGATATTAAAATAGTTTGTATACGTAATAACAGACAATATGAATGTGATTAATGTGATCTAAATCTTTATTTTATTTTAAGGGGTTACCGTCTATTGCAATATATTAATATTATGTTTTCATTTTATTTTAAAAGACTATCTTCTATTGCAATTTATTAATATTATATTAATAATTTAATAAACGAATATTAATATATATATGTTGTATATATTAGGTGTGGGAAAAAGTTCGTGGCGTTTTTTAATGCCATCTAATGGGAAAAACGCCATGAACTTTTTCCCACACCTAATATGTGTGTGTGTAATAAAAAACTCTTTTTATAAGCTAAAGAAATATTTAAATTTTATTTCACCAAAATTATAATAAAACAATATTATTAATTATATTAAAATGTAAATCAAATTATAAATAAAATACATATTTATACAAATTGAAATATGTATGTATATATATAGGTACATATTTAAATCAATAATATATATTTATATCTATTTTATATCTATTTTATTTCATGTTTTATTTCTTTTTTTTTTTAGTACATTTTTTAGTACATTTATGACTCTAATGTACTAGATGTTACATTTTGTTATCAGGTCAGTACGTTTTAAATTTTCGCAGCAACTGAGCTGCGCTAAGATGATTTTCGCTAGCCATTTATACGGCACTACGATCATTTTTTCAAAATGGTTCCTAATTCAAAAAGGCGGAAAAGACTCAGATATTTCGAACGCAGCCTTTGCAGCCTTGGATAAATCATCTTGTTAAGATTCCAATTTTTCAATAAACAAGATAATAACGTGCGTCTGTAACACGATTATTTTCTGAAGAATTGAATCGTGGAACCATAACATACATGAATAAATTCAGCATTCGCTCTTTAATTTTTGAAAAATTGTTTTAATTTTGCAGCTCTAAATGAGTGGAAGTGGAGGAGTAAATTAAAAAATTTTATTTTTTTTAAAAAGGAAATACACTATTATACAGAGTATAAAATACTATAAAACTTTTATATAAATCATTTTTTCATATGCAACATATGTAGTTTCGAAGATATTCGCTAAAAACGAAAAAATTTCCATTTTCGAGGAGATTTCACTCCAAACCTTGAACAGCTATAAAAAAGTATAAATTTAATATTTTTTTAATATTCTACATACATATCCAAAGTCCATTAAAATCGGTGAGGGGCGACGATTTAGAATTGTGCCAAGTATGGAGTAGCGAGGCAAGGACGGACGGACAACAAAAAAAAACAGTCTCGTGGTTGCATGAAAACTGTTGCATATATATTTTTATTTTTTATATATATATTTATTATATATATTTTTCATATATAGTATATATATTTTATGTAATATAAATATTTTATATACATAATGTACGTAATCATGCAAAACAGCCGTACTATTTAACAAAATTGGAACCAATGTAGAACATAGATAAGTTTTTAATCTCCTAAGAATCGAAAAAGATCTTTACAAAAATGATAAAGCTCCTGCTTACAGTCCCGGCAACATTCTGCACTGCGGAAAGATCTTTTTCGGCTCTTAAGAGATTAAAAATTTATTTACGTTTTATAATGCTTCCAATTTTGTTAAATACATTATTCTGCATATTCATTCAGACATCGTAAAATCATAATTTAAAAGCTATAATGGATGAATTTATAAGCAGAAACAAAATCCGTAATTCCACATTTGCGTGTTCTACATGATTACATATATTATATATATAAAATATATAATATATATATATATAAAATATATATATTATATATGAAAAATATATGTAACAAATGTATAAAAAATATAAATATGTGTGCAGCAGTTTTCAATGCAATCACAAGATTCTTTTTTTTTATTGTCCGTCCGCCCTTCGCTAACTTTACACTTGGCATAATTCTCAGTCGACGTTCCTGTCAATCATACTATATGCCCATGTGAATTGACGCCCATGGTGAGGGACAGTTCCCTTGTAAGACAGGCCTGGAGCAGGTTATACATTTCGACAGATTTTGCTTATGTCATCTCTACTCCTTTTATTTCATAGCATTTAGAATATGATCAACACGATGTTGCAAACGCTTTGAAGTGTTTTTTAATTGGTCAGTTTGTAAAATTCTTTCTTCTCATAGGTCCATCAAAGCATTTGTAGCAAGATTTGACCACAGCTTTAGACTGCGGAGGGGATCGGGGATGAGAGGTTTGAACCCTCAAATCCCCCTCGATATGCCCATGTAAATAATGTAAGGGAATGGATTTAGAGTTTTTCGCTATTGTTCTTTCCACGATTGTCAGGTCCCGAATATTGTTCGGCTGGAATTCGAAATTCAATTTCGACTGTGTAACGGTAATTATGTGAACACAAGGACTAAAGAAAGATTTAATTCAAGATTAATGTGTCAATATATATTTGAAGATCGATAACGCGAGTTCGATGCTTTAATATAATCTTTATTTTAATGAATTGAATTGAAAATTTCAATTCAATAAAATTGAAAAGATCATCAGTGTGTAGAACTCGACTTATGTACAATCGCGATTACAAATTATTCGCAATAGATTCGATCGTGTTGAATACAAAATAATTCTAAAATTACGCTCGTTACAATTCTTTCCATGAGTTATCTAGATTTTGAGATTAACAAGTATGCGATACATTCGTTTTTGTATTGTATTCTAGGAGGAGGAATCCGACGAGACTGGCAGCCGTATCAACCAATGTGCCAATTCAGACTCCGAACCTGTGCCAGGCCGTCAGCAGACCTCCAAAGTTGCCTTGATCATGACTTCTCTGAAATCGATCTCGATCACAGCTCGGGCTTGTGTATTACTTCTCGCCCGTGTACGAATGATCGTCTTATCTGATGGACTGCTGTGAGACTCAAGGCGGCCTTCGGATGCCAAAACTCCTGTTGAATTGTACTTGTGCCTCTCATGCTCCGTCTAATTAGCGGTCTCGTACTCTAGTTGCCATTCCTTATTATCAGGCTCCCGATCGAGATCTTTATTTAACGAGCGTTCAATTTCGTCTATTCATTCTCATTCGGGACATGCTGGATCTCCTCGAATTTGGCGATCTCTCTTCTTCTCCTTGTCAATGTTTATCGTTATACATGTTAATAACTATCTCGCGACATTCTTCCCGATTTATCGACGTTATTTTCCTTTTCGCAATGCTAATATATCTGCAATTATCTTTACAACCGGAAGCCAGCCAATTACTGTCTAAAAAAAATTGCTTTAAAAAAAACTCACAGGATTTCATTCGTACATTACGACCACTGTTGTACACTTCCTTTTTATTATTGAACCAATGCAATCACACACATAATGCAATCACAGATATTTTTTTATATTATCATAAATAAAATAAATATTCTTTTACCATATTTCTTTCCGCATAACTTAATATAATTGCATTATACAGTGCGTTATGCAAAAAAAAAAGATAATAACGCTACAACATTGTTACACAAGCGCGAGCAGACTACGCGGGCATTTTAAATAGTGAAATTAGTGAATACTTCACTCGAACAAAAAAGCAATAATGGACATGTTTTGACACATTTGTGCAAGCATAGAGAAATTACGCGGTGCAATGACGCACGGCAGTTTATTATTTCATTCATTCAAAACGCGAGTCCTGATAAGCCAAATTTTTTTTCCATTGCACACTAAATATTAAATATACTTCTTTCTCACTTTTGAAAAAACTTATTTGGAGTTGAAATTTTTTATTTCATAAAAATGAAGATATTTTTTAAAATATAATATCTACAAGAGTTCAACATGATTATAAAAATTTCAAAATATTATTGATATCTTATCTTTTTATTACATTAGTTAGAAAGATCGGTGAAATTAATTAGAAGTATATCAGCGAAAAAAATCTAGTATCAATTAATTGAACAATGATTCAATCTTAACGTGATTGCGATCGATGCGGATAAGTAGAGCGAGAAGAGATTGGAAAATCAATCGTAATCTAATCTCTCCTTGTCGATAACGAGGAGGAAAAGAAAGAAAAAAATAAAAAGACAACGCATTACGTCCGTATCCCTTATATGACCATTCATAAAAGGTGAATGACCGCAATACAGACTTCTCCAGAGAAAATTGTCATGTCCCCTCTCTTTTATTTACTCGGAATGAACGCGAGTAGTATACTCGCAAACACTAGAACATGGTCGAAAATTAGAAACTTGTTCACATATAGTGCATGGAAAACGCAGCACCGGAAAAGAAAGAAAGGGAACGAAAGCGACGGAAATGATTCAGGATTTGTTTCGATAAAGAAGAGGAAGCGAATGGAATGGAGGCCGGAGATGAGTGAACGGTAATGACAACGAGGAACAGGACGAACGGAGAAACGCGGTCTACGCTCTGTCTGTGATCCAGTAACGAGGGTGAACGACCGTCCATGTGGAGGACGTGTTGACTGCTCCCTTCCCGTCCAAGAAACACCGCAGAAGGACGAGCACGGGGCGCTACTACGCGCGAGAAGCACGATCACGTCGCAGACGTGATTCGCGGCATGCTAAATCGGACATACGGCCGGACGTATGGTATGCGACCGAGGATTTCGTGCGATGGAAATCGGAGAGTTGGGCGACGCGATGTAGCGCAAAGCGCACACCTGGGTTTTCTCGAATTTCTCGCCGCACGGGAGCGACGACGCGACGAGTAATAAGACCTAAGTCGATATTCATAGTTACTGTTCTTATTTCAAGACCGTCTTAAATAAATTGTCTTCAAATATTAATATTAATACGGCTGGGTGAGGTTTATAACATCTTAAGGCTGTACTTAAGAAAACCTTAAATGTACTTAAAAAGACCAACTATGAATATGTCGGCCCTAGATTCTTAAGTAAAAGATTCGACACCGTTAGACTTTTTTTTGGTCCGTTACATTTAGGACGGTACTTCAGGTAGAATAAAATGCATGAATATCTATGCCAGTATTCATAGTCCGTTTTCATTTTAAGACCGTTTTAAAATGCTAATAATATAACTTTCTGATTGATATCTTAAAATTGTACTTAAGTTTCAAATATAAGATTCGATCTTAAATACAAGATTCGACTGTGAATACCGATCACAAAGCCAATGTCTTAAGACATTTCAAAACGGTTTAATAAAGACGTACTATAGTTTATAACATCTCAAGACTATATTTAAGATAATCTTAAATATAAAAACTATAAACCAACTTATCTCATTACGTGTCAAATAAGTCCTGAAAAATGTGATGGATCAAACATATGATATTTAATTTTTTATTTGAGAAACTCTAACGAAGCCCGAAACGCGTCAAATTCAAGATTTGAAATCGAGACTTGGTTCTGTCTGCAGAATCTCGCAAAGAATTACGCATAAAACAAACTGAAACCTACTATTGCTCGAATCTTGATTTTACTAGAAATAGAATATACGAAATTTCTATTTCATGTATTCTCACGTATGTATTTTAAATTTGAAGTAGGTCGCAGCATCGCAGCTCGTGGAAGCTTCGTGCTCGGTCGTTGCCCTCCGCATGAAGCAGACGGCATTCAAATTGCAACAATTGATGAAAATTACGTTTGTGGGTTACGATTGATCCTAATTACGCTGGGGATCAAGCGTCTGTATTGCATGTAATTATTATTTACGTGTAATTTGGGACTAAAATTCGAAGTGGGGCACATCGAACAGGAAGACGTTGGGTCGTCGACTGCAATTGTCCCTCGCGGCTTTATTACATATGGAGAAAAAAGGAGATGGAAGGCGAGTAGGTTAATCTTCCTGCTCAGAATACCTTCCAGGCGATGCTAATAAATGCTAATCCACTAATGAGGATTTACACAGCCGTGTTAGTCGCAACAATAGCATTGTTCTATTGCACGTCTTCGTTATTGCGAACTCCGAGCATTAGATGCATGCTGTGCAGGTCCACAATTCCTTGCACGTACCAATAAGTGCATCCAACATTCTTCTTCCTTAACGAATTCGTGGCGGTTGGCTTAATCGGCACTCTATATTAATAGAATTGAAATGCACGTAGCACTAGCCAGTGTTTTCTGATCACGTATACTTTACCTTATGACGATACACAGGTCATTGACCGATTGATTTAATCAATTAATTGATATCGGCACGTAAAGAATATGCGCACTTGAATGGACCTTGGATAGCGATATTCACGTAACATCACGATTAGATAAAAAAGAGAAATTCATTGTTATGACATTAGATAAAAGATAGAGGATAACATTTTTTAGATAAAAGATTAGACAAATATTGGGTGAGTCATCGGGTGAAAATCTGCAAGTTCAACTTTACTTCTTTTTGTTCAATTATGAGAAGCTGCTTGATCATATTAGATTTTTAAAATTATCTTAAAAAATGTATTTTGTAGCTTTTCCTTAAAAAATTATAATTAATAAATTATAGAAAATTTACTACAATTAATGAAATTTGAATGACGATAACAAATTACCAGAGCTTTTACTTGAGATTAAGATAACGTTCTTCAAATTTTAATAGATAAAATGAAATATTTAATAACTAAATAAGATGTAAAAAAAAACACCCGATCATACATAAATCCGGTTTGAATTCCAAAATTGTTGTTGGACTTGTGGCATTTCCTGATTTCCTTCGCGCGTGACAACGTCGGCCGACTGCATAGGCCCCTGGTAGAGCGTCTAACAAAATAAGAGGCCGATTAGAGCGTAGTACTTACTACCGTACGATCCACGGCGTGCTGTAATAGAAGGTGGTGCAGCCGTAAAAGGAAGAGGAGGAGGAGGAGGAGATGGTCGGTGGTGGGATATATCTGGAATGTGTGTAAGGTAAGCGGCATCCGGGCAATGCCCTCGCATGTAAACAATCAGAAATTGCAGCCCCGGTTTCGAGGCGAGTAAGTGGGCACACCGCTCACGTGTGTCGCATTTACGTTTATACGGTCGATCGATCGGGCCGGTTATATTGGTCGGTTGTATACGAGTGCCGGTACATATGCGTGCGCGTGTGTATGACTCGCGTGTGTACAACTCGTGAACGCATACCAGACCGCCGCTCATTTATCGCGCCGCGTTGCGCTAGCCCGATATCTCGGCCCGTGTACTGCTTGATCACGCGAGCTTCTAATTGGAGGGTTTCGCGCACGACGAACAATTATTGAGAGGTGGACGGCGCCGATACCTTTTTCCTAATCCCCTTCTCGCTATTCCTGGGAAAACACACCGCGCTTGTATCCGCGCCCGCTTCCGCGATAGCTTAGCGGTACGTACGCCGGTAATCCTGACGTTAGAGAAACTTAAGGTGAGAACGCCGCGACTTTTTCACTGTGGCGCGATAATGTGTAATTAGAGCAAAATAGCTCAATACTTTTCGCTATAAAGAAGTCCTATTAGTATTGCTTGATTTTGTCTTGTTAGTTTGAATAGAAGGAAGAGTAGAAGGAACGTACGCTAATTATTGCTTCAGAATCTTATGTTATGTATCTTTGCTTACCTGGAACTCTCCTGAGAATAAAAAATGTTATACGCCAACATCATTTGTCTGTAAAGTACCAAACACAATGCGAAAGGATAGCGATAGAAATAACACGATTTTAATCTATCAGAAATTGGATATACCGGAATATAAAGTTTCCGGTAGATTGAAATCACATTATTTCTATCGCTGTCATGATTCCTTCACGTTGCTGGAACTTTATGTATAATATTAGAATCTAATATCTTTATATTATAAAAAAAGAACAATCTGTTATATTGAATTTAAACGTACAATCATAAACAGATTATTATTTTGTGTTGATTGATTTTGTATATTTAACATTTGAAAAGTTATATGTACAAATATTATTATTGATCCTCGCATCT
>Ga0157363_1002183_pt1 | contig 17071 bp, 20 predicted proteins | sample AttsexASBM1_FD_111477 | JGI IMG/M metagenome (GOLD analysis project Ga0157363, IMG submission 111477) | Fungus gardens microbial communities from leaf cutter ant in Ribeirão Preto, State of São Paulo, Brazil - Atta sexdens ASBM1 | ecosystem: Host-associated > Fungi > Mycelium > Unclassified ... | reverse complement strand
TCACCGATATTTTCAATGTAATGCCCCATGGCGAAAGGAACATAGCCAACATCACCCGCGCGGAAATCGAAGGTCCGAGCCTGCCCCGATGAGGCAAACACGCCCATGCGCCCTTCACCTTCCAGATAGTATTGCCACTCATCGTTGTTTGGATGCCAATGCAATTCCCGCATAGCGCCGGGCTCAAGTTCCACCAATGCAGCGGCGACGGTTTTTGATATGGGGAAATTACTGGTGTCGGTAATGCGTACAGTGCCACCCGGCAGGGTAATCGGTTTTTGCGCCAGCATTTTATGCGAGAAATTCAGCACAGATTTCACGCCACCTTTCACAGCTGCAGAAGCCCCGCCCTCCGGCGCTTTCCCGGCAAAAATATACTCGTCGGCCGGTGATGGCAGCGTGTTGAAAACGTCCGCTGATACGCCAAAATTTTTGGCGAGCACTTCAGGCGGAATGTGTTTAAACCAGTCGCTAAGCAGGAAAGTGCTGTCCTCATCAAAGTTACCGTTATCAAAGGCCAGTAAAAACTCGCAGCCGTCGGGACCGAGCCCCTGGATAGAGTGCGGCACACCGGGCGGGAAATACCACAAGTCACCGACGCCAACATCATCCACAAACCATCCACCTTGGGTGTCCAGTGCAGTGATACGTGCATTGCCATAGAGCATGTACGCCCACTCGCCCTCTTTATGCCAGTGCAATTCACGAATGCCGCCATTATCAAGCCGCATATCTACACCAGCGATGGTAGTGGAAATCCCTAATTCGCGTTGTGTCACCTGCCGCGTCCAACCTCCGCTGCCTTTGCGTACATGTGCATCGCTAAAAGAGAAGCGCAGATTCGGTAATGTACCGCTGTCTGTTGCGGGTGGATCGACAATATCGGGATTGAGCCCCTCACGGATAGGATCGTGTGGACCGGGGTCGCGGGGATGGCGGGGATCGTTTGCTGGGTAAGTAGCCACTGTTGCCTCGTGGGCATGAACTTTACCTGCTGCCAGCGCCACGGTGCCACCCGCTGCAAATGCCATGAAGGTTCGACGAGATAAGTTTTCTAATTTCATACCTGCTGTTTCCTCAGTTTCTTATGGTCTTAAAAGAGCTCATTAACCATAGTGAAACTGTGGTATTGCGATGTAACAGCGTGCTAGTCATTTCAAATCAAGGATTTAATCGAGGACAGAAACTAATCTCATCAACAGGTTAAAATAAACAAATTGTTGATTAAACATTGAGGTTCTGGCGCGCATCCAAATGAATAAAAGGCACGAAGAGGTTAACTCAGCCAAAAAACCATTAGAAAAAATTATCAAAAACCCATCATAAAGTTAATGAAATGTTACAAATGACAAACAGATCGCTTATACCCACCTGCAATTTGATGAGGGTTAGCAGACAACCCACTGTTGTCTGCTCTGTGAATCTATTGTTGCCGCTGGAGGCATCGGGATAAATGGAAGCAGGTTTCTGGATTGGAAAGCCAAACTTACTCATTGAGATGTTCTGGTTTTTCAGTTCGAAAGCCTAAACCAATTAAACGACCGAACAGATGGCGCAAGAACGGGAAACGGCTGATCATCTGCGGCACTTTACTCGGCGTAGTGCGCTTACGTTTATTACTGCTCATTTTAATTTGCAGGAATTGCGTGGCAACGGTGGGAAACTGTCGGCGCTGTTGCACTTTCTGCAGGTCACGTAGTGTGACATGACCTTTTTTCAGTGGAGGAGTCAGGCAATTGGCCGCTGCCACCGCATCCTGAATCGCCAGATTGACGCCCACGCCACCAATCGGCGACATCGCATGGGCTGCATCACCAATGCACAGCACGCCGGGCTTCATCCACTGATCCAGCCGGTCAATGCGAATCGACAACAGCTTCAATTTGTCCCAACCGTCGAGATCCGCCATACGCTCAGCGCTGAAGGGCGCCACTTCAGCCATAGCCTGCTTTAGCGTCTCCAGACCGACAAGCTTTAATGCGTCAAACTCTCCTTTTTGGATGGTGTAGCCGCACTGCCAGTAGTCACCGCGATCAATCACAATGAAATTCTGCTTTGGCCCTTTGTGGCCCATACCCCATTCGGGATCGCTTCCCTGTTTGCCCAACCGGAACCACAGCACATCACGGGATGAGCCAAAGCTTTTACTCTGCAGTCCGGCTTTGGCACGTACCTGCGAGTTACGCCCATCCGCGCCAATCACCAGCGAGGTATTAATGATGCGCGTATCGTTACCCTGTAACGTTTTAACACCCGATACCTTACCCTCTGCATAGATCAAATCATCAAAAGCGGTGGATTGTAAGAGCGTGAAGCCGGGAAAAGCGGCCGCTTTGCTCGCGAGAAAATTGAGGAAATCCCATTGCGGCATAAAGGCAATAAAGCGGCACTGCACCGGCAAGCGCGAGAAATCAGCCATCGTGATCTCCTGACCAGCCACTTCTGCCTGTAATTTTTCGGCTCTCTGATGCGGTAAGGTCAGTAGCTCATCCAGCAACCCGAGATGGCGCATGGTCTCCAGCGTCGAGGGATGGATGGTATCGCCACGAAAATCGCGCAGGAAGTCGGGATGTTTTTCAATCACCACGACACTTAATCCTGATCTCGCCAGTAAATAACCCAGCATTAATCCTGCTGGTCCGCCGCCGACGATACAACAGTCGGCGGTGAGTTCTGTTGGTTGCATCCTGACCTCAGCACAAAGCAATTGATGATAATCGTTATCATTTATATAGCATCATGATGAGATTTAAGTGGGAATAAATGCCGCAGTATCTGTCAGTACACCGCTGCATGCTGCCCGCAGACGTTAGCTGTGCGAGATCAAACCCAGCTCAATCAAGCTCTGGGCCGTCGCGATAATCGCCTGTTGGGGTGTGCGCGGCTGCCAGCCCAATACAGACATCGCTTTCTCTGCCGTGACGTTCATATCTACCCCCAACAATTTCACCATCCCAATCATCACTGGATTCTTATCTGCTGCAGCCCGCACACTCTCATCCGTGAGTTCGATCGTTGATACGCAGCGGGCGGCGTCACCCAGTGACGTTTTCAAGGTATGGGCTACCTCCACCAGACGCAAACTATGGCCCGAACTGGCAAGGAATCGCTCCCCCCTGGCTGCTGGGTGCTTCATAGCGATGACGTGTAAATCGGCGACATCCCGCACATCCACAAAACAGCTGTTGATATCAGGACAACCCGGCTGCCCTTCTAACATCTCTTTGATAATCCGGGTTGAGTGTGAGTAGTCTGCGCCCAGCACAGGTCCGAGTACAGCCACGGGATTGATAGCTGACAGCTCTAAACCCCGCCCCTCCTTCTCAATAAAGGCCCAGGCTGCCCGTTCCGATAAGGTTTTGGAACGTTGATACGGCCATAAATCGCTGTCCAGGTTCGTCCAGTCCGTCTCCTTAAATGGGCGCGGGTAGTTCGCCGCGTGACCGACTCCGACCGCACCAAATGCCGACGTTAACACCACGCGTTTAACGCCTGCATCCCTCGCCGCCCGCAGAACGCGTAAATTTCCCTCAATCGCGGGATTGATCCAATCGGCCTCGGTGGCCTGCTCACCGGATGGTGTAGGTGATGCGCCGTGCAACACATAAGTACAGCCTTGAGTGGCCGCATCCCAACCCTGATCGGCCATTAAATCTGCCACGACAAATGTCAGGTTTTCGCCTGGCTCTACACCTCCTTGCTGCAGATGTTGTCGCACTTCGTTCTCCCGCTGGGCTGAACGCACCGTCGTGCGCACTCTGTATCCCTGTTTAAGCAGGGAAATAATGCAATGTTGCGCGATAAAACCGGTACCACCCGTCACCAAAATGGTTTCATTAGTCATGAAAAATGCCTCGCTGTTGTGATACTGAGCAGAGTAAACAGCCATGACCGGATTTTGAATGCTTGATAGTGCGCGTAAGTTGCGTGATAGTACGGAAATGCAAAACGACCCTTTTTCCGACATCCTGAAATTCGTCCATGCGGAATCCCTAGTGACGGGAGGCTTTAGCGCGGGCGGCCGCTGGGCGTTACGTTTCCCTGCGCCCGAGAAGATTAAGTTTTTCGCCGTCCTGAAAGGACAATGCTGGGTTCAGTTTGACGACGACACCGGGCCAATTCTATTCTCAACCGGCGATGTTGGTTTACTGAGTGCAAAACGCGCCTTTGTGCTGTCCAGCGAGCCCGGCGTAGAGCCGGTTGATGCCATGAGTGTGTTTTTCGGTGCCGGAAAACCTCATGCCCCCATTGGTGAAGGGGATGATTTTGCGCATATCGGTGGGCATGTCCTGCTGAATCCCACCAGTGGCCGTTTATTGACGCACATTTTGCCGCCATGGATTCATGTCCCTGCCGCCTCTCCGCAAGCGGCCTCGTTTCGTTGGTTACTGGACCAGTTAGTACAAGAGCGTCGTACCACACAGCCGGGTTCGCAACTGGCCTCCTCACAGTTGGCGCAACTGCTGTTTATTCAGATTTTGCGTGCTCATCTGCAAACCTGTGATGCACTCCCCGCCAGTTGGCTGCGAGCCCTTGGCGATGCACGTCTCGCGCCTGCGCTGCAACTGATGCATGGCGATCCGGCAAGAAATTGGCATCTGGAAGAGTTGGCAAAAGCCTGCGCCATGTCACGCACCACCTTTGCTCAGCAGTTTCGAACTGTGGCGGGTGTGACACCGGTTGCCTATCTGACACAATGGCGCATGCGATTAGCCGAACGCGCCTTACGTGAGGAGTCCGATCAGGTGGCCGTGGTGGCGCAGTCGCTGGGTTACACTTCAGAAAGCGCCTTCAGCCATGCGTTTAAACGCGAGACGGGGATGTCGCCAAAAGCGTGGCGACTGGCTGAACGTTCAATGGGATAAAATCCGCCGCCGTAGCACGTAATCGCATGCGCAAGCATGTATCGCGGATCATGCAGGATATCGACAGCTTACCCAGTGAATACGTTTTGCAAAAACACTAAGTTAAGGCTGCGGCCTTGCATCAAGCTGAAGCTGCAAAAAGGTCAGGTCGAGCCATCGGCCAAATTTGCAGCCTACCTGATTTAATCTCCCCCCATCACTGAAACCCAGTTTCTTGTGCAGCGCAATTGAAGCGCTGTTCTCTGACTCAATCCCGGCAATCATCATATGTTTGCCCTGCTCGCGCGCCCGCTCAATCAAGGCGGTCATCAGCATGCCGCCCACCCCTTGGCCGCGCCCGTTTTTATGAACATAGATTGAATGTTCCACGGTATGACGATATCCGTCCCAGGGACGCCAGTCGCCATAGGACGCGTAGCCAATGACGGCTTGCTCCTGAATCGCCACCAATACCGGAAACCCCGCGGCCTGCCGTGCAGCCATCCACTGGATGCGGTTAGCAATATCCACGGTATTCTCATTCCAAATCGCGGTGGTGTTGAGTACTGCGTCGTTGTAGATGTCCGCGATCGCCCCGGCATCGCCCTCTTCTGCTGCTCGTATTTGCATGATTTCCGCCTCGTCACTATAGTGGATGTTTCGTTTACTATTGTAGTTATCCATTATGTTAGATGAATTGTCCAGTAAAGAAGATGACATTAATGCGCGCATTGGTCGGAACATTAAAATCGAACGAGAGAAGCGCGGCTGGTCTTTAACCGACCTGGCAGAACAGTCCGGTGTTTCACGGGCGATGATCCATAAAATAGAACGGGGTGAGAGCAGCCCAACTGCGACGTCTCTCGCTCGCCTCGCCGGCTCGTTTGCTATGAGCATGTCACAGCTCATCGCGCTAACCGAGGTGCAACCAGGTACGTTGCTGCGTCATGCACAGCAACCGGTGTGGCAAGACCCAGAAACCGGCTACATTCGCCGCCATATTTCACCTGGCGATATCCCGTTGGATGTCGTGAGTGTAGAGCTCCCTCCGCACACTGACGTGCCAATGCCAGCGATTTCCTACCTTTCACGTCGTCAGTTGATCTGGGTGCTGGAAGGCACTTTGCGCTTTCAGGAGGGCGACAATCTGTTTGAAATGAACGTCGGTGATTGCCTGGAATTGGGCGATCCCACGGATTGCGTGTTTACCAATGCGACTGATGACATTTGTTGTTATGCGGTAATGGTGCTTAAAACCACTGTGTGAGCCCTAATGCGAAGAGACAAATGCAGAAGCCTGCTGTGCAGGTGGCACAGCAAAATTGCGCTGCATGCGTTTGATCTCCTCCGCCGGTGGCAGACCGAACAGACGTTTGAATTCCCGGTTAAATTGGGATGCGCTTTCATAACCCACCGCAAGGCTCGCCGAGGCCGCTGTCATCTCCTGACGCACCATCAGCATTCGCGCCTGATGCAAGCGTACCGATTTTACGTATTGCATCGGTGACTGCTGCGTGATGGTTTTGAAATGCGCGCTGAAGGTCGGCACGCTCATGCCAGCTTCACCCGCCAACTGCGCCAGATTGAGCGTCTGGGCATAGCAGGCATGAATATGCCGCAACGCTTTCCCCACTTTGCCGAATTGCCCCTGCAATGTCAGCGCCGCACGCAATGCCTGACCTTGTGCACCCGTCAACACACGATAATAGAGTTCACGCACCAGTGCGGGGCCGAGGATCTGTGCATCCAAAGGTTGACTCAGGGCCGTCAGGAAACGTAGCACTGAATCACGCAGCGCTTGATCCATTGGGCTCGACATCATGCTCTGCGCTGCTTTCGCCGTGAAAGGCACCTGCTGTTGCTCAAGTTCCAGCAACAATGCTGTCGCCACACTGAAATCAAGATGCATGTAGATCGCCAGCAACGGGTGTTCTGCGCTCGCCGCGGTTTCCATGGTAAAGGGAACCGGCACAGAAACCGCCAGATAATGTTGCTCATCGTAGAGGTAGATTTGATCGCCAAAGAAACCACGCTTAGTGCCCTGGCAGACAATCACAATACCGGGATCGTAAAGCACCGGCGTGCGCGCTAGTGGGCGATCTGAACGCAAAATACGCACATCAGAAAGTGCCGTCAGATTGTAGCCCTCATGCGGCGCGAGCGATTTAAGCAATTCCACCGTACGTTGTTGCACCTCTGAATCTACCACCACTCCTCCTCACTCATAAGATTAGGCAATAAAAGCAGAAGATACGGCCTTATAGCGCTGACCTCCAGAGAATATTATGCATGCATCATTCATGTAGGGAGAAAAACGATGTCTACCTCTAAAACACTTTTGATTACTGGTGTAAGCAGCGGTTTCGGTCGTGCGCTGGCGCTGGAGGCCTTAGCCAAAGGTTATCGCGTGATCGGGACGGTGCGAAATGTAGAAGCTAAATTGGCATTTGAACAACTCCATCCGCAAAATGCGCTGGCGTTTGAACTCGATGTCACTCATTTCGCTGTTATTGATGACCTTATAGCCGACATTGAAGCTGATCAGGGTCCAATTGATGTTTTGGTCAATAACGCGGGTTATGGACACGAAGGGATTATGGAGGAGTCCTCGCTGGAGGAGATGCGCCAACAATTTGACGTTAATGTATTTGGTGCCGTGGCGATGATCAAAGCCGTATTGCCCTTCCTGCGCCAACGGCGTCGCGGACATATTCTTAACATTACGTCGATGGGCGGATTTATCACCATGCCGGGCATTAGTTTTTACTGTGGGAGTAAGTTTGCGCTGGAAGGAATCTCAGAAACTCTTAGCAAAGAACTCGCCGCATTTAATATTCATGTAACGGCCGTTGCCCCCGGTTCATTCCGTACTGACTGGGCAGGCCGCTCAATGGTGCGAAGCGCGCGCAGCATCAGTGATTATGACGCGCTCTTCGATCCTATTCGACAGGCACGAGAGGAGAAAAGTGGTAAGCAGCTTGGTGACCCACAGAAAGCCGCCCGCGCGATGCTGGCTATCATTGAAAGCGATAACCCACCTGCGCATTTGCTGCTTGGAAGCGATGCATTGAAGCTGGTCCAGGATAAACTTGCGACGATGCGTGCAGAGATTGAAGCGTGGGAGGCGTTGACACGCTCGACTGATGGTGAGTAGCGGTATTGTCAGCATAAAAGACAGCGGGTAGGCCAGAAAATAAAGTTGGCACACTTGAAACAGAAACGTAAAACAATGAAGCCCCATGATGAAGGGGCTTCATTATCACTGAAGAAAACTTAGACCTTTTCGATCCATAATGCTCAAAACTGCGGCTTTTACATAAGCATCTGTAATTAATAGACTAGCACTTTTTGCAAAAACAGCTCCCTGATGGTTAACCTTATTCCTGTACAACAGGCTTTTCTTTGTATAACTTTAGTGGGCCTAATGCTCATTAGTTAACCTGGAGGATGGAACCATGCGTCAGGGTAGAAACCTGCTATCAACGTCGGATGCGATTACGCGTTATTTTAATGAGGCTTCCCTGCCTTCTCAGCAGGAAATCCTGGGTAAAATCGTTGGAGAAATACTGCTTTCAGGCCGTTCACTGAGTCGCAAAACGATCTGCACCAAGCTGATTTGCCGATTGGAACAGGCAAACAGCCCGGAAGAAGAGTTGCACTACCAACAGTTAATTGGCCTGATGTTTTCCTCCGAGCGATGATCCTGAGAACTTGCGCACCGACCTGACATCGGACAAAGTGGCTTCCGCCTCATAGGTTATTTCACGTTAGACTGAATCCACTTTGTTACCTGTCGCAGGTCTGTTGCGGTAACCAGAGAACGTGTATGAACAGAAGTAAAGATGAACGATTAACCGATATCGTCATGGGCGATGCCGTACTGCAGCTGCTGAAAAAAAAAGGGCCGGTGACGAACAGCGCTCTGCTCGATAAGCTTCGTTTGATGGCGTCTGATGAACCCGATGCTGGCCGCCAAAAAGCACTAAGCCGCGCCATGGCAGAAGTGATGAACAACATGCAATCCTCCACTCAGGACAGCATGGCGCTCAAAGATACCAATAACGTCACACACATTTTTCGCAACCGCGATAATACGGGCAAAGACACACAGCATTAAAATCGGGGCCTCAAGGCCCCGTACTGTTAATGAGATTTTCTTAACTTAAGGCTGCAATTCTAACCCATCGCAGCCTTATTTTTTTCGTGCGCCCCACTACGCTTTCAATTCACTATGTTGTTGCAGCTCATAATCGATAAAGGCTGTAATCATCGCACGGTAAACCTGCTCAATAATTTCCTCAGGTAAACCCTGCGCTTTGGCCTGACCTTTCACCTTATCAATCACCTGTTGCACACGATCGGGAGCGCGTACCGCAGTGCTGTCTTTTTTAAATCCCGCCGCGGCTTTAACACACTCCCCACGCCGGGCAATCAGTGCCACCAGTTGTTGATCCACTTGATCAATTTCTTCCCTGACTGCATCAATAGAGTCAAATTCCATCAAGATTTCTCCTTTATAAATGGGTTATCGCGAACTGATGAGCAATTTGATGCCCAGGCAAACAAAGCTCAACGCAAAGATTCGGTTCATAAAGCGCATCACGCGCGGTTTTTCGAGCACCCGACGCCTCATCAGCGCGGCAAAAGCGCCATACAACATAAAGATGAAAAGCGTGAGCAACATAAAAATGGCACTCAGTACTAACATATCTTGTGTCGGCGTCGAACTCTCTGAAGCGATAAATTGCGGTAAAAAAGCCAGAAAAAACAGCGATAACTTAGGGTTAAAGAGATTGAGTAACAGAGCATGGTTAATAATACGCAATGAGGATTTTTTACTCTCAACCTCCGTGGTCAGTGACGTCCGCTCACGTAGCGCCATCCACGCCATGTAGAGCAGGTAGCCAACGCCGATTAGCTTCAACATGTTGAATGCGAAGTCACTGGTATGAAAAATAACGGCTAATCCCAGCAATGCAGCGAGTAGATGCGGCACAATACCGAGCGTGCACCCTAAAGCCGTAATAAAACTGACACGCATTCCTCGATTCAGACCGCTGGCGATAGTTAACATAGCCCCAGGGCCCGGTGACATCACCACCACCAAAGTAGTGACATAAAACTCTATTCCAGCGTGCATTTTTAATCCCTCAGTCGAATGTATCGCCTGAGTATCAATTCACGAAATGCCAGCGTCTTGAACAAAATTGCAGAGGATTACAGCAGAATGGCTTTTTGATAGCGTGCCGGCGTGATACCCATTTGGCGCGAGAATGCACGCGTGAGGTGGCTTTGATCGGCAAAACTACTCATAACAGCGGCATCAGCCACACTATTCCCTTTTGCCAGCCATTGTCTTGCATTACGGACGCGCAACTGCATGAGATAGGCATGGGGCGTCATTCCAACTTCACGAGCAAAACTGCGCAAAAGTTGGAATCGACTTAGCCCACACAACGTTGCCAATTCACTCAGGCTCGTCTGACGTGATGGAGCATCATCTAAATATTGCTTTGCCCTTTGTATCGTGGGCGTCATGTTGGGCGGGAAAGCCAGGGTCAGAAGGTGGTGATGACAGAGGTACATCAAGCATTGTAATAACGTCTCTTCCAGAAAACCCGGTTCAACTTTGGTCTGATTTAGGGCGAAAAATAGCTGAAACAGACGATGGCTCAGAGAGTTGTCTCTGACTAACGGCTTGAGCACTGCATCGGCATCACTCCTCTCCATCCGTAACTCCTGCCACAACAGTTCAGGTTCCAGATAGACCATCTGCCAGCTACGCGCGCCCTGTAGCGGCATACCATCGTGCACTTCTCCCGGATTGACAATTATCACATCTCCAGGGCCGGCCTCTATCTGCCCCAGCAGGCTCCATGAGCGCTGTGCACCTTGCGAGATGACACCAATCCCGTAGTGATCGTGGGAATGGCGCGGAAAGGTATGTTCGCTCTGCAGCGCCATGGCCTCTGTACCCGCCATGGGGCTATGCAGAACGCGTGACAAGTGGACGGGCTTTACCAACGTCGTTTCTCCGCAGATACACACTGACTGCTACTTTAGCGCCTTTTCCTCTCAGCAGAAAAAAAACCGCAGGGATTTTGTACGATGTTGTGCTAACGTCAGATTTATTCCCCAATCTGCCGCGAGCCGATGATGTCTTGGTTCATTACGTTGACCACAGTGACAACCACCACCGCATTCATCGGCGGCGTGAGTGTATCTGTAGCAAAAACGTAAGCGTACAGAATCCTCACCCCGTCAGCCAATGGACGGGGATTGTCTCCGTTCATCACCCAGTGAAAGGAGACACACCATGCCATCCTCAAGTAAAAAAGCGCTATTGATTGTCGATATGCAGCACGGCTTGTTTTTTGCGCCGCAGCAGCCATTTGCCGCAGAAACTTTGCTGAACAATATCAACACGTTGATTGCCCGTGCACGCGACGCAAAAACTCCGATCTTTGCTGCTCGCCATACCGGGCCTGAGGGAACACCTCTTGCCGAGAGCAGTCCGCTCACGCAGCTTATTCCACAGTTGGCGATAGATGCCGAGTTGGATGGTGTGTTTGTAAAACGCTACCCCAACTGTTTCCGTGGCACGACGCTCCTGGCTTCGCTACAACTCGCCGGAATTGAAGAGTTGGTGATTTGTGGTATGAAAACAGAATATTGCGTGGATACGACTTGCCGGGCAGCGGCAGACTTAGGCTTTCGCGTGGTATTAATCAGCGATGCACATAGCACGACAGACAACGGGCAGATGAGTGCATCCCAGATCATTGCCCATCATAACCAAACGCTATCGGGTCCGTTTGCCCAACTGGCGGCTACGGCTGACGCGCTCATTTGAATGTTTGGGCGCGGTCAATATCGCGCCCTGACCTCAGTACCGCGCGCGCCCGCTGAATCCCGCACCCAGTAAAATACTTTGATAAACCTGTGTGCTGGATTCTCCCTCCTCATTCATCAAGCGCGAGATAAAAAAGGGGTAAAGAAAACGGGTGCAGGCATAAAAAATCAGACTACATCAATTGTATGCCAAAGCGCTTTAGCAACGTTGCCCACAGGACAAAAAGCACGATAGTTAACAGGCAACTCGCCACCAGCGTGGGCCAAAATCCCCAGCGCTGATAGAGAATTGGAAAGGCGACAAACATCGGCAGGGTTGGCACCACGTACCAGAAGGTATACCAGGCGTGGCTGGCGATCTTTGCCTGGCTCTGACCTTCCAGCTTCATCCAGATCAGCACCAATATCGTCACTAATGGCAGCGCCGCAATCAACCCTCCGAGACGGTCACTGCGTTTCGCCACTTCAGAAATCAGCACCACCATGCCCGCCGTGATGGCGTATTTAACGATGAGCCACAGCATGGTTTGCTCCTACTTCAGATATGAACGAATAACGCTGACAATCTCTTCCAAATCCTGAGTGCGCTCCGCTTCGGTGGCAGATTCATTCGTCAGGTGCTCTCTGATATGCCCCTCCAGCAGTTCTGCCATTAGACCATTAACTGCCCCGCGTACCGCTGCTACCTGCTGCAACACTTTTAGACACTCCTCACCCGATTCCAATGCGGTCTCGAGCGAAGCTGCCTGCCCTTTAATACGACGTACGCGGGTTAACAGGCTTTTCTGATGCTTGAGTGTATGGCCCATTGTCGGCTCCTGTTGATCTTAATGTATACTGGGGTATAGTATATTTTATTTGAATTTTTTGATTTTACGGCACTGCAATGCCGCTTTCAACTTATCACGACACGAGATGCACACCATGAATGATTTCGCTGCCCTGCTGAGCCAGGGCACGTCTAGCGCGTTGCTGTTTATCCCCAGCACCATCTTGCTTGGGACGTTGCACGGCCTGGAGCCGGGTCACTCTAAGACGATAATGGCGGCATTTATCGTCGCCATCCGTGGCAATGTTCGCCAGGCGGTGATGCTGGGTCTGGCAGCCACTTTTTCCCACACTGCGGTGGTATGGCTGATTGCGATGGGCGGGATGTATATCAGTCGGCAGTTTACTGCCGAAGCTGCCGAACCCTGGCTGCAGCTGATTTCAGGCCTCATTATCATTGCAACAGCTGCCTGGATGTTCTGGCGTACCTGGTCTGAAGCACAAGCGTGGCGCCAGCACCACGATCATGAACATACGCAGGATCATCATCATGAGCACGGGCATCATCATGAACATGAGCATCATCATCAGCATGGGCATCATCATAAGCATCGGCATCATCATGAGCATGAGCATGAGCATCATCATGGGCACGGGCATCATCATAAGCATCGGCATCATCATGGGCACGGGCATCATCATGAACACGGACATCATGGCGAATTGGCCAGGTTCGCGGAAGGTTCTCAGGAATATCAGGATGCTCACGAGCGCGCGCACGCGGAAGACATACGCCGACGCTTTGATGGCCGTGAAATCAGCAATCTGCAAATTCTTCTCTTCGGCCTGACGGGGGGATTAATTCCCTGTCCCGCAGCGATCACGGTCCTCCTTCTCTGCCTGCAGGTGAAGCAGTTTAGTCTTGGTGCGGCGCTGGTGGTCTGCTTCAGCATCGGCCTGGCGCTTACGCTGGTGACCGTCGGCGTAGGTGCGGCGCTTAGTGTTCGGCATGTATCCCGTCGATGGAAAGGTTTCGCCGATATTGCACGCCGCGCACCTTACTTCTCTAGTGCCCTGATTGCCATCGTGGGCGTCTATATGATGTTCCATGGCTACAGTGGCCTCACCCGATAAGGAATTATTTCCATGTCTGTAAAATCGCCTTGTACTGATGTCTGTATTTTTGAGGGAAAAAATGGCTGGTGTCGTGCCTGTGGCCGTACGCGTAAAGAGGCACAGGAGTGGCGCAAAATGTCACCCTATCACCGCAAGGCGATTGAACGCGCATTGAAAGATCGTGTTGCGACGTTGCAAATAAAATAGTCAGGTGCTTCGTTCAATCATGCGCACCAGCTTATTCACTGCGGGAGTACGTTCGCGTTTACGATATAAGAACCAAATGGATGAAGGAATAACGGCTCCGGGTATTTCGCGATAAGTGATGCCGGTTAATTTTAATTGGGTCACCAGAATAGCCGGTATTACCGCAACACCATTACCTAATGCGACATTGGCCAGCACTTCATTTAAACTGCCCGCCGACCAGCTACGACTCAGAATAAACCCACCACGCTGTGCAAAGGTCACGGTGCCAGACACTTGTTCGGGCAAAATAAAGGTTTCCCCTTTAAGTTGCGCAGGTTCGATGGGTTGTTCCTGCGCAACCAGCGGGTGGTTATCCGGCAGTGCCAATGCGAAGTGATCTTGCTCGACTTCAATGTATCCGACATCGGCAGGCAACGGCACAGGACCGCGCACAAAGGCAACATCAATAGTACGTTCACTGACCTGAGTGGCCAGTGTTTCCATGACTGATTCACGTGCATTGATTGAGATATCAGGTGCGCTGGCGCTAAAGCTCGTCAATAACCGGGTTAAAATGCCTGATAATAGTGCGGATGCCACATAGCCCACGCGGATATAACCGCGTTCGCCGCGAGCGGCACTACGTACTCGGGATTTGGCCTGCTCGGCATGTTGTAGAGTCTCGCGCGCCTCCTGTTGGAAAATTTCTCCAATCTGCGTCAACTCGACTTTACGTTGAGTACGATAAAATAATGGCGCACCTAATTCTTCTTCCAATTGATTAATCTGCACCGACAGCGTCGGCGTGGATATATTAAGATTCTCAGCCGCCACGCCATAATGCAGCGTTTTTGCCAGTTCCAGAAAATAGCGTAGATGGCGTAATTCCACGTTTTACCTCCTACTTATCTTGTGTGATGAACATGTCGATCATTACCTGAAACGGAAACGCCAGCAATATAAATGTTGTTAGGTTTTGCCTAACAATAACTCCAGTACTGTTTATTGAATGACTTCCGTGATGGATTCAAGCTGTAAAGCATTCACTACCTTGCTCGCGGGAGAAAAGATGTCCACTGCTACCATCGCGCTCGACCATCGCCATCTGAATCGTGTTTTACTCGTCGCCTCAACCGGGTGCGCATTGACGGTAATCGACACCAATATCGTCGGCGTTATGTTGCCAACCATCGCTAAAGGTCTGCATGCTTCTTTTGCAGACATGGAATGGGTCATTGGCGCTTACGTGCTGAGCTTTTCCTCACTCCTTTTGCCGGCAGGGTCGCTGGCAGACAAATTTGGCCGACGCCGACTCTTTCTCGGCGGCATTTTACTGTTTGCACTGGCCTCACTCGCCTGTGGCATGGCGACCAGCGTTTTGGCACTCAATATTGCCCGTGCGGTTCAAGGTGTTGGCTCCGCATTTCTGCTGGCGCCAGCGCTGGCCATTATCGCGCACAGCTTTCGTGATAGTCAGGCACGTAACCGCGCATGGGCGATTTGGGGCGGTGTGATGGGGTTGACCATGGTGCTGGCACCGTTGGCCGGCGGCATGATCAGTACGTTGCTTGGCTGGCGCTGGACATTTTTTGTCAATATTCCTATTTGTGCCCTGCTGATGCTGGCCGTCACCCGCCACATTGAGGAATCCCGGCATGAACACGCGGGTAAACTCGATTTACCTGGCATCGCGCTGTTTATCGCAGGCATGTTCTGTTTGACCTGGGCATTAATATTAGCGCCGCAACATGGCTGGTTGAGCCGTGAAGTGGTGGGCAGATTGTGTCTCGGCGTGTTGTGGTTTGGCCTGTTTATCCGCGTGGAAAGTGGCAAAAGCAGGCCGATGTTGAATCTGCAACTTTTCCGCTCGTTCCCCTTTATTGGCGCAGTATTAGCGATGTTTGCTTACGCTGCCACCGCGCAAGTTATGACCTCATTACTGCCGCTGTTATTACAGAATGTTGAGGGAATGACGCCGTTAATGGCCGGAGCGGGTATGCTGCCTTTCGCTTTGGCAATGCTGCTGTTTCCTGTTGTCGCGCGCTGGCTCGGCAAACGCCTGCATGCCGCCACTTTACTGGCTCTTGGCCTGGTCACCGTCTCCTTTGGCAACATGGTGATTGCGACCGCCGTGTACCACAACCATTTGCTGCTGACCCTGGCGGGTATGGCCCTACTCGGCAGTGGCGGTGGGCTGCTCAATGGCGAAACCCAAAAGGCGATTATGGCAACCGTACCGCCGCAGCAGGCAGGAATGGCATCAGGTATCAGTACAACAGCCCGTTTTTCCGGCATTTTGTTAGGATTTGCCACGCTAGGCGCGATTCTGGCGGCCAGCACACAGTGGCATTTACAATCAGCGATGTTACACGCGCAGTTGCCCCTTCAACCCGGTTTTAGCGCGCAGGTTATCGCCGGCGATTTCCGCCATGCACTGGCGATGTATGACGCCGTTCATCAGGTCTCGTTACAACCACTCATCATTACCAGCTACGCCGATGGATTTGCCAGCATGTTGTTGTGTGCTGCCGCATTTGCCCTGTTTTCCGCCATCGTTGTGCTCTATTCGGCGCGCAGTTCGCGTCAGTCAACGCCGCTAGCCCAGCGCTAATTTTCACGCGTGGGATCAACTGTCGCACGCACAACCCTTCCTTGTTGAGGAGCAATAATGAAGAAGTTAATGACCCTACTCTGCTTAAGCAGCCTGCCACTGTTTGCCCATGCGGCGGCGTTTTCGCTTAAGTCAGCAGACTTCGCCGATAACGGCGTGATGAAGAAAGCATTAGGTGGCAATGATAAGAACAATCTCTCCTGCAGCGGCAAAAACCTGTCGCCCGCGCTTAGCTGGGCCAATCCGCCCGTGGGCACCCAGAGTTATGTGCTACTGCTGACCGATCCGGCTGGCGCCAAAGGCTTGGGGGTGACGCATATGCTGGCATACAACATTGATGCTACGCGTAATAAATTCCAACAGAATGAGTTAAGCAAAGGGGGAAATTTTAGCTATGGCACCAATACGCCCGGCACGCAAAACTATTATGGCCCTTGTCCACCCGCAGGCGCGGGCTATCACCACTACAACTTTGTGCTGGTGGCGACCGACCTTGCGAACGGCACTTTACCCGCAGGACTCAGTCACACTGAGTTAGTCGCAAAAATGAAAGGCCACGCACTGGGCTCAGCCAGTTTGATAGGGCGATTAGGCAATTGATTGAAACGGGTCGCCGGCCTGGCGACCCAATAAAATTAGTGTCGAATCGCACAACCACACTGCGACATTTCACCCGGCACATATTTGCCGT
>Ga0157363_1002182_pt1 | contig 17072 bp, 14 predicted proteins | sample AttsexASBM1_FD_111477 | JGI IMG/M metagenome (GOLD analysis project Ga0157363, IMG submission 111477) | Fungus gardens microbial communities from leaf cutter ant in Ribeirão Preto, State of São Paulo, Brazil - Atta sexdens ASBM1 | ecosystem: Host-associated > Fungi > Mycelium > Unclassified ... | reverse complement strand
TATATATATATACATATATATATATATTATATATATATATATATATATATTTTAATATCTAAAATATTAAAAATATATTTTTAAAAATAAAATAAAACTAATACAAATAAACTAAAATCATCATATTTTTATTATTTTCGAAATAAAATAAGAAGCAAAATTTGAAGCCTAAAATAATCCTAAAAATTCAATATCGAATTTTCGATAAATAATGAATTATCACTAATAATAAAATTATACGGTTCATCATATACATCTGCTCATTCCATTCTCAACTTCTCTTTCTTTCTCCCTCTTCTCCCTCTTTTTTTTTCTCTTTTTCTTTGCAAAACCCAAACATACACCTGCTTCACTTTTTATCACGAGGCAAGTGCAATTAAGACAGGCTACAACTACTACAAGTAAGAACGTGATATCGAATGGCATGTCGTGCGTGTCATTCAGACCTGTCGAGGCTGGGATCCGCGTCATTGAGGAATACCCGCGTGAGCTTCTTATAATGGGCCCGTTCGAGATGCTGCGACACGGCCGGACTATAAGGCCGCCAACGTCCGTGACGATTCTCCCACTCCCAGACGACCACCGCGTGTCCGTGCTCCTGCCCCTGGGCGCTCATCCTCTTGCCCGTCGCTCCCCGCGACCCCCGGACCACGCGCTCTGCTCCGTATCCTCCCAGAGGAATTTCACACGCACACGCGACATACACTTGCAGCGTAACGGCAGCGTGGGAACATTTTCGAGTTTTCCCACGGTCACCGTGACGGTCGCCGAACGTCACAAATCGGACTAATGAACAGCGAATTTGATCTATTTTTGTCTCTTTCCCGTCACTCGATGAAAAACACTTGCTATCTTCTCCCCTGTCTTGAAATCGCGAAACGAAAATACGTTGTCGTGGAAATACGGGACTACTTTAGGAGAAATTCAGAAGAAAACATACAAACACAAATGCACCAATGCGCACTCTGGTGCAAACTGAGGGTCGGCGCATGCGAAAGATGTCGTTGTGAACGGTGTGAAGCGCGGCAGATGAGCGGATTCGATAGGTCGACGCGCAAGATATCGAAACGACTTCGAGACAGCTCCAAGTGATCGAATTTCCAAGAAAGATTACGATTTTAGGCTGACCTTCAAACTCTGATTGATTTATATGTCTACTTTTTTTTTATCAATTAAATTAAATTGATTTTCTTAACTTATTTAATCTTTATATTTTTTGGTTATAAAAAAATTTAAAAAAGAGAGAGAGATTTATAAATTGAGAGATTTTTATGCATTGATGGAAACAGATATTTTTATTTCTTTTTCTTGTCCTATTAGAAAAAAATAAAGAATAAATTAAAAACAAAGATTTCCAAATTGATCTATATTTATAGAAATTACTGATAAAGAAATGCATTAAATTTTGTTAACAAACAAAAAATTAATAATTCTATATTAATAAAATATTAAAATACATTTTATAAATTAATCACTGTTAAATTAATCGACGTTTCACCGATATAATTGCTTAAAGCAAAATTTCTAATTTTGTAATTCAATCTTTTTTGAGTTAAACAAGTAAAAATAAATCTCAATTCATATTATATAAATGTTATAATTATAAATCATCGATAACTGCTCTTCATTTTTTTTTTGGGTGATCCATCAAAATTATATAAGCAAATTATGTATAAATACAAAAAGAGATTGTAGAACCTATTTCGTACATTGGAAGAAAAAATTCATCGAAATATTAAAAAAAATTATTTCATCTTTAATTTATCTTTAATCTGATATGCTTCGGGAGTCCTGAATCTTCTACTCCGTCATTGCTGATTTTCGCTTCTGGGAGAAAGAGGGGGTTTGTAAATATTCGTCAGCTGACCAAGGTATCTTAAGTCTCAAGAAAGACGACATTGGAGTGATTGAAGTGATTGGAGCACACTAGAATTCTCAAGCCACGATAGTGAATTCATTGTGGAGGCGGATTCGGACACGGTTTAATCTAATACGTCGCGTATCCCGACAAGTGATACAACACGAACGAGAAGCGGATACGTAGTGGGGGATACTGATAGATGCCCGTCAGCTGACGAGGATGCCTCGGAGATGCCTCGCCGTTAGCAGCGAGCGACGACGACGACGACGACGCGGAGGAGGTGGAGGTGGAGGAGAAGCGTAGGCGTCTAGGGGTTGTTCGGACCTCGCAGCCCTGAAGGTGATCGGTGATCGAGAACTCAAGGATGTTCTGCGCAGAAGGCTCGTCGTCGAAGGGTAGCTTTCTGCAGCAGAAGAAGGCAGCACGCGAGGATCGGGCGCATGAAAAGCGTAGAGAAGCTGCGGCTACTCTGATTCAGGCTCATATTCGAGCCTGGCTCGCTCGTGTTCGGTTCACCAAACGGATACTGTAAGTACGAGACAAAGCCTAGGGCCTCTCCACATGAAATGGAGATGCGAGTTACCTGTCAGTATTACACATGGTCATACAAATACGTGCGAGCTGATGTTTATGTGAAGATGCTTGTGCAGTGTGAACAGAAATTTGCTTATATTGTCGATATTGAACTTGATCAATATTGTAGAATAACTGTGTAAAAATATGCAGTTATCTCTCTGTGGTATACATAAATATTGCTGATAGTCAGATTCGTAGAATTCCAAGCAAATACAAAGATAAATCAAATCATTAAAAAGTGTCAGAGAGAGAAAGAGAAAGAGAGATATTTTATATATTAATTTATTTCGTTTTCTATTTCACTTAATATTAAAATTAGTATAAAATTAGTATAAAATACATTTTTATTTGCCTTGGACTATTGTTTCAATTAACAAATTTGAATTAAATTTTTCTCTTGCAAGAATTGAATTATGCTTGTAGCATAAAAGAGCATTTTATTGATATAAAAAAATGCTTATATAATTTTATATGAAGATTACAGTTATCTGACAAGACTGTTTTTATTTTTAGAGAAGAGTTTGATAACGATTTCCTTGATGACTCCAACGCCGACAATGCAACAGTGGAGTTAAAACCTGCTCTGGAGGTGTATAGAACTATTTCTAGATTTTTGATAATTTATAAAAAAGAAAGGGATCAAGAAAGAATAGAAAGAGTGTGTAGGTGAGTACATGCAATAAATGTTCTTCCAAAGATCCAGAATATCGTTCAATCAAGATGATCTTTCAGATACCTTGTCCTGACTCTCGACTCCGAATCTCCGAAGATATCTTACGTTGGAGTGGCGTTCCATAAGGATCACTACATATCATGGATATCGCAAATGAAGACAATTTTATACCACTGTCTCTCCGGCTTGGACAGCCTGAAGCCGGAGAGGGTATCGGATCACAAATCCATACTTCTGCGACTGCACACTTTGGTGAGTTTCACATCGCCTGGAACGTGGGCAATACAGAAGGTGAAGGGTATGGACCAACTAAAGACTGGGATGAGTCAGCTGTGCGCAAACATAATGGGCCACCTAGTTAACAATGGATTTTATGCTACTATGCAGGTAACTGTTATGCAACTAGAGGTTTTCTAACGATCTTGATTGATTCTTTCTCTAACAATTCTAATATTTTCCACTTCAGGCTCTCTTAATGAAGGGACTGGGTAGAGCGAAAATTGCTTTGAAACCAGTTACACTTTCAGCAGCAGTTACTCTAACACTGAGACCACTGATCTCTTCGCAAATGTCCGACAAACTGGTGTCTCTGTTTCTAATTAACATCTTTAGCGTACCAGCTCTGGTCTATCACCTGAATATCTTGTCACCAGAGGTAAAAAAAAAAGAAAATGTTTACGGGCTTTGTTACACATCATGATATTTTTTTCTCTAATCTAAATATGTAAAGTTTCTGATATTATTTATAGTGCATTTCATCGTTTATCACAAATAATCTGTTTGCGAGAAGTTTGGAGTTGCTAAATTCCGAACAGAATTTAAGGATCGTCTTTAACGCTCTGGAGGGCAGTTACGCGCTTTGTTTGCTTGCTAATTTGATACAATTGGCGAATATCGAAAGGGAAGAAATATTGAGAGAGTTGTGCTTTCCTTCTTTTACGGTAAGCTGTTAAGTAGTAATTTTTTTCTCTTGCAAGTATATTGATAATGTTTCATGAATCCTTTTCAGTTCGTTGTGACGAGAATGCTGGAAGCATGTCAACAATATGTAGTCGCCAAACGGAGTAATTTGACACATTGGCATCCAGTATTAGGCTGGTTTGCACAAACAATCGACACCTCCTTGCAGGACGCGACTCCTTCGGTAAAATTACAACTTGCCTGTCTTTGGACGGGCAGGATCGTTACGCATTTAGTTGGTGAGAGTTATCAATTTTACCAATTCTGATACTCCTTACAAAGAATTACAATTCATATAAAGGTGTGATAGCTTAATCAACAAAAATCAATTCGCTCCCTGGTTACTCTCTATTTTATTTTCAGAACAGCCATTAATCGAATTCGTCGAGAAAGAAGTACCACCTCCGGTAGAGCAGCAAAGTACTTCTTCCATAAGCGCGAATATTTTCCGGCGGGCATTTCTTGAAGCTCGAACTAATAGGAACAACAGTACCAAGAATTACAGAAAGTTGGGCAGTCCAGAAGCTACCAAGATAGCTTTAATCTGTTCTCTATATCAAACTACATTGCATACGCTCACACAGATGAAGATAGAGATATTAACGGGTATGTATAATAAACCAGTGCATAATCATACACAAGGTCATATATACAAAAATATCAACTAATAACATGTATAAAAATAGGATTATGCTATCAAGGCAAAATTCTTTATCACATGTGGCTGTTTTTGACCACCCTGGGACCGCACTGTGGTCTAAAAGCGTTTCTAGATCTCTTGGCGGCTAACACCAAATGCACAGCACCTGAATTCCAAATGCTGATACTGTTCGCTGATTGTATGACGCACTATGTTACGTAAGTAATATGATTTTTTTTCAAACAATTTGATTAAATTTAGTCTCGATTAATTTCATATGTGCGCTAATCTCTTGATTTTCCAATTTCAGCATTTTAGACGATATGGAAATGTATGAACATCAAGATCCTTTCAAGCTCACGGACTTCATTACTATGTCATATTTTTTAAATCAATTTTTGTACAAAGCGGTTCTCACTAATTTATTTGGTAAGTCGATTTCTGTCATTTTTTGTTATTGTTTTTTGCTTAATCAAAATTGCAAGAAGAAAAATAGAAAACAAAATTTATAAGATTAATATACGAAGATAAATGCATGCAATTTTTTTGTATTTTATAGATGTGAAGTCGGTATCCAACAATCCTTTGTTTATCTCACTTTACATTCTTTTAATGGCAATATATCGACGTGATTGTCGCAGAACGTTCTGCCCGGAAGGTCACTGGTTAGCCAAGTTAAGTATATTTTAATTTATATTTTATGAATACCTTAGACTTATATTGCAAAAATTTTATGTTACAAGTTTAAAAAAATGTTATTGTATTAATTAATAAAAACTTTCTCTAGTAATGTAATATTTTTAAAAATGAATGTAATATTTTTTAAATATTTTTTAATATTGATTTTTGCATTTACAGATATAAATTACAGATATACAGGAATAAATAAATTCTTTACTTTCTGATTTTTCTCGTGTAATTAAAATAAAGAGATTGTATTATATCAGTTTCATTATTTACGATTATATAATGATTTATAATTTTTTTTTACAGGAAGTACGAGTATCTGGCTTCTTGGCTGATTTGGAAAAGGGACGACGCGGCGCAGCACTTTTACTCTCAAAAATGCCTCACGTCATCCCCCACTCCGAACGAGTCGTATTATTTCGCAAGCACATAGCCGATGAGAAAGCAGTGATGGGTTTGACCGAGAGCGCTTGCAACAGTCCACCTACTACTCTCATTGTTGTGCACAGGTCTATTGTTATGTCTTTACCCATTTTACAATATTTACTTATTTTTTTAAAACATATAAAAATTTGAAAAAAATTTTTAATTAAATTTTTAATTATATTTTCTTAAATTTGATACTGTTTTCTGAAAATAAAACGTTTAACACAAAAAATAACAAATATTTTCTTTATGTAATAATTCTTTATGTAATAATATCTAATATCATTTTTCAGAGACTGGATATCTCTTTTTAATTTTTTTGTCAATAAGATAGATATAGATTTAACACGATTCTTTTAATTATTATTAAATAATTAAAAGAATATACTCTTTTATATTTTACAGAACGCGGATAGTTGAGGATGGATACAGACAATTGGCCATGTTGCCATCACAAGCACTGAAAGGTGTGATTAGGGTACGTTTCGTAAACGAACAAGGTTTAGCTGAAGCCGGTATCGATCAAGACGGAGTTTTTAAGGAATTCTTAGAAGAGACAATAAAACGAGTATTCGATCCATCTTTGAATTTGTTTAAAGCTACCAGCGAAAACCGACTCTACCCGTCTCCCACATCTTTCATGCAGGACAATCACTTGCAACTATTCGAATTCGTCGGACGGATGCTTGGTAAAGCGGTTTATGAGGTAAACTCTTATCCATAATCAGTAAAGCTTGTAAATGCAATTTAGCTTCAATTATAAATAAAAGTGTACAAAATAAATATTTTGAAAATAATTAAAAAAATTTCTCATGTGTCAATAATTATTTCAAATATTCATTGTTTATGAATATTATTTATCGTTCTATGTAATTTTAGCATATCTAGATTAGATGCGAGAAAAAATTATATATAGCCAGTATCTTCAAATAAAGTCAATTCTTTTACAACGATCGATCTCTTATCGCTTTCCAGGGTATCGTCGTGGACGTGCCTTTTGCGTCATTCTTTGTCTCGCAATTTTCCGGGCAAACAGGCGGCGCGTTGTACAGCTGGTTGGACGAGCTTGCTTCACTAGATCGCGATCTCTACCGTAGTCTGACTTTAGTAAAGCATTACAAAGGTGATATTCGTGAGCTGGAGTTGACGTTCTCTCTCGATGAGGATGTACTCGGCAAGCTGGTCACGCACGAGCTGATCACTGGCGGGCGCACCACTGCCGTGACCAATCAGAACAAGATTCAATATATCCACCACATGGCGCACTATAGAATGTATCATCAGATCAAGGAGCAAACGACCGCCTTCATCAAGGGATTCCGCTCAATCATTAATCCCGAATGGCTGTCGTTGTTCTCAACGCCCGAGGTGATAATTCAAGAACACTTACTTATATTTATTTGTAGTGCAATCTATGACTGAAATATCAAAATTAAGTAGTATGGAATCATTAATTTGAATATGATAAATTAAATATAATTAATTATATATAATTAAATGTGTGACTTAACAATTAAATTAATAAATTATTTCAATGACTTTTTAAATTAGAATCTAATTATAAGCTCTATATTCTGAAGAAAATTTAATATGAAATGAAAATACTTAAAGCAAATATAATCCTATGATTAATATTTCTATGTAATACAGATAATATTAATAATATAATTATATTTTATTATTTTTTATATACTTGTATACGAGTTATCATGGAACACTTGGCTTTATAGTTACAGAGATTGATCTCGGGTGATAATGTACCTTTGGATCTGCGAGATTTACGAAGGCATACGCAATATTATGGAGGATTTCACGACAGTCATCGAGTAGTGTGCTGGCTGTGGGACATTTTAGAAAAGGATTTTACGGAAGAAGAAAGAGGCTTGTTCTTAAAGGTATGATCACAAAGATAATTAATAATTTCTCTCTAATCAATAATGTACTAAAGATTTTCTTGAGATATTTTTAATATGGATATTAATAATCCATTCTCTATATTAATAATCTTCTTGGAAAATAATAATAACATTTGTGATAGTTCGTGACGAGTTGCTCGAAGTCACCTCTGCTGGGTTTCGCTCACCTGGAGCCACCTTTTTCCATACGATGCGTAGAAGTTTGCGATGATGAGGATACTGGCGACACTATTGGTATGTTATAAAATATTTCGAAAACAGATGAAAGTCAATCATTTCATAATCAGCTATAAAATCGAAAAACTGGAAAGATTTTCAATACTTTTCAAATTCTTTGGTAAATTTAATTTGTTTGAAATTTTTTTGCACATTTAGGCAGCGTGATCAGGGGTTTCTTCACGATTCGCAAGAAGGATCCGCAAAATCGACTGCCCACTTCGTCAACGTGCTTCAACTTGCTCAAGTTGCCAAATTATCAGAAAAAGAGCACGTTGCGAGAGAAGTTGCGCTATGCTGTCACCAGCAATACCGGTTTCGAACTCTCCTAAGTGTTACTGATTACGCATTTTTACTTTCAAAAAAGATGATCAAAGAATTGTGCTAAGAATTTGTCGAAATATCACGCAGTTTTCGATAGTTGAAACGAGATGTAATTTGATCGGCGATCGAAAATGTCGTGAGGGATAAAAAGTCGACTGACATGATCGATACCTCAGATTCGACAATGTCGAGTGATGCCTAAACCGCCCTTATCCCCATCCAGTACCAATTAATAGCCCAATTAAACGCGTCGCTATTTAAATACCTGTTGATTTTTAGCTAACACGAACGTTTTAGAGAAATCTTAAAAGCGTCGCAGTTTCTTTTTTGGAAAAACATTGTGATCTTGGTATTTTTCGGGGATTGATGGTATCATGAAATAATACATGAGAATGTACAACATAAAGGTACACAATAACCTGCGAATAGATAACTGTTAGACATATACACATATATATATATATATATATATATATATATATATATTTAAATAAATTTCATCGTACGAGAGCTAAGTATTTTAGTGAAGCCTGTTTACAACGTTCGTTTCTGCGGTCTTCGATATATATTTATACAGGCACACATTACCGATGTGAAATACATCATACCTCATGAGCTTAATACCGCTGAGATAATTGTGCGCTTGTTAGTGGATAGAATCGTTGATCAACGTTACATTAAGATCGGGGGTGGCGGACGTTTAAATTTATTTTCATAGAACGTTGAAGATTACATTTGTTATAGATTACTCCACTGGTGGACATTTATTTCAGACATTGAATCAATAAGCAAGAAAAGGTACTATTTATAGGCGTAAAAAAAATTCGTAATATCTTACGAAATTATAAATTAAGTTATTGTGTGTGAATCATTTATTTAAAAAATTTTTTTAATTGTTTTTTCGAATTATATATTAAGCATAATTTAGATGATTTTTTTATGAGTTTATATTTTAACAAAGATTTTTTTTAATTACATATTTCAATTTTAACTATTGACAAAGAAATGTATAAAAGATCTAAAATAAGAAAAGTACATGTATGTAAAAAAACTATATGTATGAACATGAGTTTTGGAATCATTTTTTTAAACTATCATGGACACATTTTTTAAATAAAAATTTTTAAAGGTCGTAATCTGTACTGTTTATTGATTCAATTGAACTTATATTCGCACTTCGAAAGAGGTTCACTCTTGTTACTATTTACAAGGGAATATCCTCGAAACGAAGGCAATACCTTGTTAACGAACCAGCGCGCGTGCGAAATAAGTCTCCGTGAGCAATCAAAAAAACGACTTGTGAATTTCTAAAAGTTTTCCCGATACGAAGAAGAATCAACCGGGAAAGCCGCGATCTATTTTAAAAGCTATTTTCTCAATGTTTTTGTACTATTGACGCGATATGCCGTTTAATCAATTTAATACGATTTAATATCTAAAGGTACAATTCCCACGGGCGCTTGCGGGTGAGAAGTTCCCTGGGTTCGTTCCGAAGGAAATTATGACAAGAATCTCGTCATATTTCATGCGGAATCGAGGATTGAAGAGGTCTCTGAATATTCACAAAAAGCTGGGTGAATAATAAGAGGTTAAAGAATGAGAAAAACAAAGAGAATATTTTCTTAATTTTGGAATAATGCATATTTTTCCTTCTATTTATCTCTAGGAAAACTTTACCGTCGTGATATGTAAATGAGAAACTTTTTGATGAAAAAACTAAATTGTAAGCGGGCAAACTTGATAAATAAAATTTATAATTTATACACATCAGTTATTCAATATTATTATTTTTATCACATTTTTATCTCAAATAGCTCTAATGATTAGCCCAGTTGCTTAAACAGTCTTATTTAACTCAGGTTTAATCAAGTATAAATAAATGAGATTTTTTTCAGACGTTTTTACGGAGTGAATTTTATCCGCAAAATTCGCTATAATCGCAACGTGTGCGAGATACATATGATACAATATGTATGTTTATAAATACGAAGAAAAGAAAGAGGACACAAACAGACTGCGATATTCTGTACGAAAAACGAACACTCTAATGATGTAATATTGTTATCGCTTTACTTTTCGAAACATGTTTTTCTGGTAGATGTGAGAAGTATTGACGAGAGAGAATTTGATGAAAGACCAAAGATAAAAGGCGAATGATTCATGAAATGTAATTTTTGAATATTTTCTTATACATGATTAGGGCGTTTGTTGCAAGCGAGCTGTAAACCTGCGCTCATGCAATCGTAGTTCAAATCGAAGGCAGCATGATGAAACACAAAAATGGCGAGATTCAACATTGTTGAACATTTTGTACAATTTTATTTTTTGAAGATATCGGACTGATATAAAAACTCTCCTATTGACATACATAGTATAACATCACTATTTTTTTTTTATCGAGCAATACATTGTAAACTCAGCCTTGTTATATTTGTGCAATATCCATTGATTTCGACAGAGTATACAGTTCAGTTGACTCTTACTTTATTTACGATAGAATGCACAATTTAATTGACTCTTATTTTATTTACTTATTTATAATATATATTTATATTAATAAACAACAATAAATTATATTATATTTGTAAAATTTGTGCGATTGTAGGTATTGTATTTGGCTATTAAAGGTATTGCGTGAGCGTGGGATTGTGTACATTTATGAAAATGGAGCAGCGAATACTCCGGTTTGTGGGTCGTAAGAATGATAAAGTTTAAAGGAGACGGCTATTAGTGTAAGAATAGACTTTAAGATTGGCGTATCGAACGGGAAGCTTGCGATTGTAAGATGATTTTGTATTCGTCGTGATAACTGAATTTTGCATTTACGAAGTATAATAATTAACTAGACTCGTTAAAAAGAAAACAAAAGGAAATGCGCTGTAACGCGAGTTTCTCTTACAATTGCAAAGTGAACGAAGACGACGCATTGTGTAAATCACTCGTTTTGATTGTGCAATGACGCAATGGCGTTCCGTTTGCCGTTTGTAATCGATGGTTTAAATTATTAAGATTCTGTGTATAAGAAGATAAGATTTCTGTATAAGGACAGGAGAGATCCGCTAATTTCATACGATGAGGATTGGTATACAATCGTGTAAATATATACACACGTCGCAAAAGGTGTTGCGTTAATGTTGTATGCATTCGCTTTCCTTCATTTACGTAACCGATCCCTTCCTGCGGAAAAAGAAGATGAAACTCGAGTTTCATTGCCAAAAAAAGGAACGAAAATTCAAGAATTCTTGGAAGTAACGTTTTTGAAATCGACCAGTATCGGCTAACGAAATATTTATTATTTGATTTGCACTGAGAAAAAAGTTTTTGAAGTATTTGTTGACTTTATTAAATTACATGTATTGTAACTGTAAAATAATTGTAATTAGGAGCTCTTGTTTTATAGTTATTACTGATATAATGTTCATAATAATAGGCATATTTATATATTCTATGTGCCAAAAAATATATAACTGACACTGAAAATTATTATAAATCACAGTCATTTTATAAATATTATTACTAATATAACTAATATAACAATAATAAAAATAGAGAGATTCCTCGTAATTATTTTACTATGTAATTAAAAACTTAATTAAATATACCGAACACTTTTCTCTCAGTATATATCTATACCTTATTTATTTCCACGTTGAAATATTTGATTAAAAAAAAAAAAAACTGCAAACATTAACATTTTATCGATACAGTTTTACTGTACAAAACTGATATCTCGCCATTGTAAGAAAGAAAAATTTATATAAACGCGCATATAATTTTATTAACGTTACGATCGAAAATGAAAAGAGTTAGGAGAAAAAAATCGATTTCCTATACTTAAATAAACTCGCTAAAAAAAAGACTATTGTTTAAATTAACATTTTATGTTTTTTAAAAACATAAAAAGCATAGGAAGAGAGAAGAAACGAAGAGAACTCATACAGTCGGAGAGAAAGAGAGAGAGAGAAAGAGAGAGAAAACAGCATTCATATCTTAACAGCGGGGAGGTTCCCTCAAGCGCAGAGACAACAGTACATAATATAAGAAAAATACATTGAAATAAGATTCGAAAATGCTAGAAAAATACAAAATAAAAATAATAATAAAAATTGAATGTGAAAAAAAATTTCTACTCTACGCGAGAGAGAGAGAGAGAGAGAGAGTGAGAAAGGGGGAGGTGGGGAGGGGATTAAAAATGTCGCGCGCGCGCTCGCGCACGCGCGATAGGCCAGCGCGCCAGTCACGTGACCGCCTTTGTGTCCGGCGCTGCTGCGGCTGGTCGCGGTAGCGCAGGGTCTGAGGTCTGACACGGCCTGGTGACATCAGTGGCCAGCAAGCTTCGATTGCGGGTAGACGTGTGCATCGTCGGCGGAGCGCGGCTCGATCTCCCGTCGCGGCTACGCGAGAGACTCCTTTTTTTCCCCTCTTTCCCCCTCTGTCTCTGCCGTGCGCGCGTGTGTGCCTCTCTTTCTCTCTCTCTTTCTCCCTCCCTCTCTCTCTCTCTCTCTCTCTCTCTCTCTTTTTTATCCTCTGTCGCTATCTGTCACCCCCGTCTCCGCGGCGTGTGTCGTCGCGCGCGCGTGTCGTCGGCTTGGTACGAGAGAGAAACGTTTCTCCCCTTTCGCGTGTGGTTCTCCGCGGTTGGTGCTTTGGTGCTGCGCTTTCTGTCCCGCGTGTGCTCCGCGAGAGGCTCCGCTCCGAGAGGAGGTAATTTACCACGCACAGTGGCAAAGTGGTATAGTAGTGACGGCGGTGGCAACGGTGGCAGCGACTCTCGCGGAAGGGGGGGGGGCGGGCGAGGGGAGGGAGAAGGCCCGTGCGTGCGTGCGTACGTACGTGCGTGCGTGCGTACGTGCGTACGTACGCGCACCGAGGGAATTATCTATCGTATATATATATATATATATACTTCGTGTGTCGTCACGCACACACGACGTTGGACTCGACGACGACAACGGTCGGTCGTGCCGGAGTAACCGCGGCTTCCTCGCGTCGCGTTCCCATCGTCACGTCTCCTTTTTCTCTGTCTCCTAGGAACAAGCGTTGCCCTCCAACACGTCTCCCCTGGTTCTGCGACTCGCGACATCCAGGAGGTAATCCCGACGTTGTTATGAGGTCCGCCGCCTGAGAGAGAGAGAGAGTGTGCGTGTGTGTGTGTGTGTGGAGCGGACTGCGATTGGAATACGTACACAGTGCGGCGGTGTGTGGAATGTGCGTGCGTGCGTGAATGGATACGTGCGTCAAACATAACCTAACCTAACCGGAGCGTCGCCAAGCGCGCTAAGTGCCGTTCGCTGTCACGCTTGCGATATCGTACGTGACGGAAGGTGTACACATACATACATACATACATACATACGGATGTGTATCATCAGGATCGCGGAAATAGGCCGTTCAAGATCAGGAATCGAAGAAGAACGACGTTAATAATAATAACGGTGTCTCGGTGTTTGTCAGCGGTGTGCGAGCGAGGAGTTACCTCAGTCACTTCAGTGCGATAAAGGACGCCGTTCGCGTGTGTATCTCGTTCATCCCCTTATCCAATCTCTCCTTTGCGATCATCCGCGGGAGAGGATTAGTTGAAAGAGACAGAGACAAAGACGACGAGATACACATCCTTTCGAGTGCAGCGGAGAGAAGAGAGGAACTATGCTCGTCGCCGCGTGAGAGGAGGCGATCACACGCGGCTCATCAAACAATAACGGTGGCTCGCTTCATCGTCGTGGAGCCGAGGGGGCACGGCCCGTGAAGTGGGGGCGGACGGGCCAGCAAGTGCTTTGATGGCAGTGGTTGGGCCCAGCCGGCACTCGCGGGTGTCCATGAGCGTGTCCATACCGCTGATGCAGGGCGGCGGGGCGGGGGCGACCGGCGCCGGAGGCGGGGGCGCCGGTGCCGCCGCTGCCGCCGCCGCCGCCGCAGCCGCCGGGGCCCATCCGGGCCAGGCGGTCCTCGCCGCCGCTGCTGCCGCCGCGGCCGCGGCCCAGGCGGCACCCCCCACTTACTACCACCCTGCGGCCCCCGCACCCCCGCCCCCGCCACCCGCTCAGGATCCCGTCCAGCCGGACCGACCCATCGGTTACGGGGCCTTCGGCGTCGTCTGGTAAGTTGTAAATCTTATTGTTAATTCTCTTGGATTCTTCCGCTTTTGAAGAATTTTTTCCCTAGGATTTCGATTTTTTTTTTATTTTTTTTTTTTGGAGTGAACAACTGATTGCGCGCGGAATGATCGTTTCTTGTAAAATTTGCAAATTTTAATATATTGACTTGCCACGTTTATTATAGTCGTTGTACATACATAAATGAATTTTCCTTACGTTACAGTTTTTATATCCGCGAATGCTGCGTCATTCAAAGTGAATGACATCAAACTTTCGTAAGTCCTGTCTTTCAACGGTAAAAAAAGAAATGATTTTGTGACAAGAAAGTAAATTATGAAAAAAATGTGTTTGGCTTCCTGAGAGTTTTTCGTGATATTAAACGTCATTTATGTATGAACGACAGTTTTGATAGCAATACTTCGGAGAGAAAGAAATCTGAATCCCTTGCAACTGATATACTAGATATAAATATAAAAGCTATAAAGAGTTATTTGGTTAACACGTTTTTAAATATTATGATGATAAACATGATGTTCGCCAAACGAGAGTTAAGTAATTAAAAAACTTGTTTTAATCCGTGAATAGTTATCTGGAGTGATTTTTATATAACAACGAGAAAATAAAATTTAATTAGTTTTTTTACTGATTGAGAATTTATAGCTATTAAAAAAATTTTTTTTATAGAAAATATTGAGTAAATCTGTATGCATAATGATTTCTAATAAATCGTAGAACAATCAATATTGTGCAATATGTAATTAATAATAACGACTTTTAATTGAAGTGTAAAAAATCAGATAATTATTTATGTAATAAGAAATTAGGTAACTATTCCCTGGCTAATTGGCTATACATATTAGAATGGATGATCGAAATATTTGCGAGAGCAAATGAAATTTTCCGCGAATAAATGATGAAAGCTTTTCGCGGTCAATTTATGGACGTTAATTTTTGTACTGATTTTAATATAATATCTATAAATCCCAGGACATACAATTACATCACATCGTGTCATAAATTATAATCGCACGCGTATTATTGAAAAGTCTGATAATAACTACTAAATATTAAGTGAAATAATTTCGATCAAATGTTTAGTTAATATAATTAAAAATAATAATGTTGCTTTTCTAAACATTTTGTAAATACTAACAAACATAATACTATAAACAACCTTTTAGTAATAATTATTAAATATTTAAAAAAGTAACATTATTTTTGGATATATTAATCGAACATTTGATCAAAACTATTTCATTCAACATTTAGTAGTTACTGCTGGGCTCTTTTTTTTCAGTGTACAGTTCGTTTTGACAAGTTTCAATATAGATTTTACAGAAATCACGTGTGGAAGTTTTTTCTGCGAAAAAAATACATCTCTATTTACGTTTGACGCTAACTCTCCGAATGTATTCCGGCAAGTATCCAAAAATCGATTATTTCGCATCTTTATCGTTCTATATCCGATTGTTCCCAGAAAAGATTGTTCCACGGGAAAATTTGCCACGAATACGCAGCGTATTTAGATAGCGTTATCGCTCCAGCGAAACCTTCGGTGCGCGCGCGTAAATGATGTCCCGGTAGAAAGTGGAGCGACGAGTTGCGGCAATCGCGATCACCCGCGCGAGGTGTATTCCGCATAGGTGAGAGCAAACCTCGTAGGAAACTCGTTTGCCCTTTTCCACGCTTAGCGAGCTTCTGACTTCCGTTTTTTTTTCCTCATCCGGCGGCGGAACAAACGAAAACGCTCGCGTGAAAAAGTCACACTCGCGTCGAGAGCGCGAGCTCGTCTCGACGTCTGGAAAGTATTTCTGTATCTCCCTCTTTCTCTCTCTCTCTCTCTCTCTCTCTCTCTCTCTCTCTTGGAGAGACTGGCAATAAATCACATTCGAAGTCGAAATAGCGTAGCTCCAAAGCGTCGCTCGAAAGATCGACGCTGCTGTACGAGATGGATAAATATAATTATAAAATATAGACTGCAGATATTAGATATGAAGGAACAATTATAATAGCTTAATCTCTTAAGTTAAATAACTTTTTGTTATTTTTAACTTCTATATGTGTATCAAAATGTAAATTAATCCATTTCTGCAGTCAGTTTCAAAGTAAACATTGTCCATATTAACGTATACATTTAGTAATAAACTAAATTTAAGTCAAATTTAATATAGTTTCTAGAATTAAATTGTTTAACTTCATTGTTTTAATCAAATTAATGTATGATATATTGCACACTATTGGAAAAAATGTGTTGAATTTAACATAAATCGCATATCTCAAACGTTTGCTCAAATTTTTTATTTGATTTGATTAAGATAAATATGTTAGAAACAAGGTTAGAAGGTTACACAAATATTATGTGAGAGAATAAATACAAAAAAAAGATAATATCGACATAATTTGTAAACAAACCGTGGAAGCATATTTTTTCAGTAAAATTAACGTTGATATGTTAAATTAATCTACATTTTATTCATTCATCTTAGACTTTACTAAATTAAAATACATTATTTTTACGTTATTTGTTTATTTACTCCTAAATTATATCATTTTGACATTAAGAAATAAAATATCAATTTGACACTAAATCTTTAAACAACATAAACACATTATATTATATTAATATTCGAATATGTTAAAAAATTCAATACAATCTGTTAACAAGAATATTTTCAACACAAATACACAATTTGTTTTT
>Ga0157363_1002181_pt1 | contig 17072 bp, 15 predicted proteins | sample AttsexASBM1_FD_111477 | JGI IMG/M metagenome (GOLD analysis project Ga0157363, IMG submission 111477) | Fungus gardens microbial communities from leaf cutter ant in Ribeirão Preto, State of São Paulo, Brazil - Atta sexdens ASBM1 | ecosystem: Host-associated > Fungi > Mycelium > Unclassified ... | reverse complement strand
CGGGGTAAGCCACATAAACTGGTGATCGTCGCTATCGCACGCCGTCTCATCACAATCGCCAACGCCGTCCTCAAAACAGGCCTGCCATGGCGCATTAGCTCCGCCGCTTAAACACAGTTGCTAGTCATTTCCTCAAGTGAAGTTGGCCGTCGTACGGAACAGCATCGCGCCGTGATCGAAGCCGCAGCGGTGTCAGGTGTTACGTTCCTCGCATACACGAGCATCCTGCACGCAAACACAAGCCCATTGGGACTTGCAGTTGAACACCTCGCCACCGAGGCACTTCTGGAAAAATCAGGCGTGCCATATGCGCTTCTGCGTAACGGCTGGTACACTGAAAATTATACTGCCAGCGCACCCATTGCGCTCCAGCATGGCGCCCTTCTGGGCAGCACAGGCAATGGCCGCATCTCGGCAGCCAGCCGCGCGGATTATGCAGAAGCCGCCGCAATCGTCCTGACGCAAGCCAACCCTGCAAAAGCTATCTATGAGCTGGCAGGTGACGAGAGCTTCACACTGGCCGATTTCGCACAAGCAATTACGGATATCAGCGGCAAGCCCGTCGGATATCATGATCTGCCAGAGGCGGAGTATAAGACTGCACTTATTAGCGCAGGCCTCCCGGACTGGCTGGCTGAACTACTGGCGAACAGTAGCGCCAGAGCATCTGGTGGCGCGCTGTTCGATGACAGCCATACGCTGAGCAGCCTTATCGGACACCCGACGACACCAATGCGCAGCACGCTGGAAAAAGCGCTGCAAGCCTGAAACCTGTCGCGCCCCCCACCCCCGTGAGAGGGGCGCGATTTACAGATCAGGGTGTTGCTTCAACGAGTTTTTTTACGCCCGGCAGGATGGCAATCAGCAATCCGCCCGGAGGCTGAGGTAAGTTTAAGGAAAAAATGTGGTTGGAGGAATTGCGGAACATCTCTTCCTGATCAGCAATCAGACGATCTGCATCCATCCGCCATGGCTTGTTCCCCGTACCATCCAGCGCCCTCAGGCCCACCCGGGCAAACGCAGACAGCGTCTGGGAGGCTGGCAATGCGCCCTTCAGGGCCGCGTTGTCTTTCGCAATCGCTTTGAAAGCGTCGTCGTTATCGGCCCAGATCTGAAGCTGCGCACGTAATGGAGCGGCTAGGCTTTTCTCGCCCTGAACATAACGCCCAGCCATCTCGTTGAAGCGTATTGCTGCAAAGGAATTCGGGGCGGCGATCGCGACGGGCGCCGAAAGCATTGCGTCGCCTGTCGGGGCTGCAAGGTGATTCAGTGCGTAATTCCGAACCGGGACCGTAGCCTGCGTCAGAACTGCCAGCGGGCCAGTATGACCAGGTGCAAGAGCATCGATCATCGCGTTTTCGTGCTGGGATGCCTGAAGGCCCGTCGCTTCCAGTTCAGCCTGTACCAGCGGCAGACGACGCTCCATGTCATCGACATCACGCACGGAAGCCGGAGACCAAAAACGCTCGGCAACCGCAGCCGTCCGAGGCCATAGCCGCGCATCGAGCATCTGCTCGCTAACAATTTCGCTCCACAGCGTCGCCTCTCCCCCCATCACAAGCGCCTGCTGCCGCGCATCAAGAGGCGGAGCATTGGGATCTTTCAGGAACGGTGCAAAAAATGGTGTGAGCTTCTTATGAACAGCTTCGAGCTGTTCTGGCAGAAGGCCATCCGCACGTGTATCATACGGATCAATCAGATAATGCTGACGCGCAGGCTGAAGCAGGTCGAGATAATATCCCGATGAGACGACCACAGGATGGCCAGCCTGGGTTGCCGACCCTGTCCATTTGGAACCGCGCCACCCTTCAACAACAACATTTTTGGGAATAGGTGCTTCACTGACCTCGTCCCAGCCCATCATGATCTTGCCCTGATTGGCCAGAACGCCCTCGACCTGCGCCGTAAAAGCTGCCTGCAATGATGCTGGGTTCTGAAAACCATGGGCTTTCATATAAGCCGCGATCGCAGGGTTTTTCGTCCACTGAGAGCCGACAACCTCGTCCCCGCCCGCATGGAAATAGCGATCGGGGAAGAGTGCGCCCATTTCGCCAAACAACGCCCGAACGAACGACAAGACCTTGGGATTGGTGGGATCAAGGGCCGCGTTATTGAGGTTTTCACCCTTCTGAGTACCGTCCGGCAGTGGCTGCGCACCAAGCTCTGGATAACTCTGGACAAGCGCATGGGCATGTCCCGGCACATCAAATTCCGGCACCACGCGAATACCGCGATCAGCCGCATAGACAACGACCTCGTGGATCTGTGCCTGCGTATAGAATTCTCCGTGAGAGCCTACAGTCTGAAGCTTTGGAAACAGATGGCTTTCTACCCGGAAACCCGTTCCGTCGCTCAGGTGCCAGTGAAGCACATTGAGCTTCACCAGTTCCATCGCATCGAGCTGCCGCTCAACAGTCTCAACGGAAGCAAAATGACGCGACACATCCATCAACACGCCACGCCACAGGAAACGCGGCGCGTCATCAATATGGACACGTTCGATCTCTGCACCCTTGGGCGTCTTCTCAACAAGCTGCAGCAACGTCGCCAGACCATGAATAAGGCCTGCCGGACCATCCGCCTCAAGATGCGCACCATGGCTGGTTGTGGTGAGAGTGTAGTGTTCTTTTTCCTGAATCGTCAGGAAAGCCGGATCCTCAGCAACATGGATTTGAACCACATAAGGCTCACCGTTTCCCGCAGGACCCGCGATACGCGATAGACGCGTAATGAAACGGGTTGTAGCACGCTGCATGAGAGCCGTTGGATGTGTAACCCAGACAATGCGCATGCCTCCCGTCAGGGGCGTGGAGCCATTGGGCATGGACATGGAAGACGGCACGGGCATCAAAGCCGGAGCGGCATGCGCCATCATGCCAAAAGCCGTTCCCGCAAGCAGGAGGGATGCTGCGCCAGCCCTGCGCAGGCAGGTCAGGAAGCGGGGTCGGCGGATAACGGTCATTCAGGCCTGCTCTTTTTCGTCCAGAACGGTATCTGAAACGATTCCTTACAGCCTCACAACCCCCCGTGATAAGCCGTGCCGCCTCAGCCCGGGGGAAGCGCTGCCAGCATCCGCCCAGCGTCTGCCTCGGAGAGGGAGATTCCGTAAAATTCACTGTAAAACTGACGTATTCTTTTCACCATGTCATCGGCATCAACATGCCCGCTCTGGACCAGCTGTCGCGCCCACGTCACCTGAAGCATGAGTTCCGGGCTATAGCGATCCCACGGGAACAGCCCGGCCGGATTGCGATAGACTTTCCCGTTACGCACTGCCGACACCTGAGACCACAGCGGCGCGCCCTTCAGACCAGACGGGTCTCCTGCGCCAGCGCCGACAATAATGATATCCGGATTCCAAGCCAGAACCTGCTCAATGGACACAGGCTGCTTATTGCCATGCACACCATCGGCAGCGTTACGACCGCCTGCCGAACGGATCCACTGATCAATGATGGTTGAATCCCCGTCCACCCGAAGCGGATGCAGGGATTCAACATGGAGCACTCTGGGACCATTCGGGTTGGTCTGGAAGCCGGACACGGTTTTCAGGAATGCTGTCCGATATTCCTGTGCCCGCTTTGTTGCCAGCGGCGACTGGAGCAAGGTTGCGGTGGAGTCCACGCAGTCCAGCAGGCCGTCGAAACGGTCAAAACCTTCTTCCACCACATTCAGCCCCGCCCGACTAAGAGGATCAGCAGCGTGGCCCGATGCCGTGACGAACACGAGATCAGCATGAAGTTTCAGTAGCTCTTCAGCGTTAAGCGCGCCTGGGTCGAGAGTTTCAGCTCTTCCCAGAGCGGGGAGCAGACGAAACATCCATGGCAACATGGAAGGACGCGCCACAGTCGCCACGATGCGCTCCTGCGCTCCGAGCATGACCAACATAGCGTTATGGGCATACCACCCTTCTGCAATACGGGTCGGCGGCGCGGCTTTCGCAATACCAATAGCAGCGATGAGAACCGAGAGAGCCAGAACAGAGCCGAAACGCCGTAGCAATGTCACGTGCCTACTTCTCCATAGTGAAAAAACGGCTGCCTGCATGGTCAACCTGCTTCAGGGAAACGCCATAAAGACGCGACATATGCTCAGCCGTTACAACATTCTGGGGCAACCCGTCAGCCACGATGTGACCGTCGTCCAGAACCAGTACCCGGCTTGCTGGCGCAAACAGCTCCTCCGGACGATGGGACGTCAGCAGGATCAACCGCCCTTCCGCAGCGAACTCGCCCAGCAGACTCATCAACCTAAGCTGATGGCCATAATCAAGCCCCGTCATGGGTTCGTCCAGCAGCAAGGCTTTTGCCTCCTGCGCCAGCGCACGGGCCAGAACCACACGTTGTCGTTCTCCTCCCGAAAGCTGGGTTACCGGACGCTCTACCATCTCCTGCAAACCCAGACGGGCCATCGCATGATCTACAGCTGCATGATCTTCTGCCCGCAACGCACTACCGAGCCCCGTATGTGGAACCCGCCCTAACTCAACCATCCGCCGGACGCTGTAGGGAAAGGCAGCCGTATGAGACTGTGGAACGTATGCCAGTTGCTGAGCGACCGAGCTGGCGGAGTATGCTCCCAACGGCTTTCCTTCAAGCAGGACATGTCCCCTGTCAGGCTTGAGCAAGCCAAGTAGAATCCGCAGCAGGGTGCTTTTTCCCGCTCCGTTCAAGCCAAGAAGACCTACCAGCTCTCCCGCTCGCAAAGACACCGACACATTATCCAGAACAGTTCCGCAGCGGCCTCTGCGCAAACAAACTCCCTCACAGGCCAGCAGGTCAGCGTTCACAGAAAGCCCCCACGGAGGCGACGGAGCACCAGGACGAAAGCGAGCGCGCCAAACAGTTCGGTCACAATTCCCAGCGGAATTTCGCCTGATGTCAGCGTGCGGGCACACATATCCGCAAGCACCAGCCCCGTGGCGCCCAGCAGCGCGCAGACAGGCATCATATGTCGATGCTCTGCCCCTACCATAAGTCGTGCAATGTGCGGCACCAGAAGGCCCACCCAGCCAATGATGCCCGCCATAGAAACGGTCAGCGCGCAGGCGAAGGTCGCCAGCACAATCAGGAGTGGCCGCAATACGCTGACCGGAACGCCCAGACTGCGCGCCTCATCATCGCCAAGCGACAGAACGTCCAGAACTGGCGCGGCGCGGATCAGCAGCACCGTCAATGCAATCAACAGAGGCGCCAGCCAGTATATTTCCTGCCAGCTTACATCTGAAAGACTACCCAAAAGCCAGTTTACGATCGCAGGCAGTTGGTCCAGTGGATCAGCCAGATATTTCACCAGCGAGAGAAGCGACGTGAACAGCGCGTTGCTGATCAGACCACCGAGCAGCAGGGTCAGCAGCCCCCCCTCGGGCAGAAGCCCCGCAACCGAAAGCCCAACTCCCACAGCAAGCAGAGCACCTGCAAACGCGCCCAACTGAACAATAAACGCTGAAAGACCCAGTACGATCGCCAGAGCAGCACCGAAGGCCGCGCCACTCAAAACCCCAAGAAGCCCTGGAGACACGATGGGATTTCGGAAAACGCCCTGATAAACAGCCCCGCCACAAGAGAGCGCGCTGCCCACCAGAACCGCCGCAACGAGGCGGGGTAATCGGGCCTGGAATACGACGGCATCAGCGGCCGCATCCTGAGCTTTCACCAGATGAAGCGAATGACCGATAACACCAAGAACCTGAAGCAGGGAAAGCGGATAGCGCCCTACACACAGTGCAAGCACGAAAGCGGCACACAGACAGGTGGAAATCAGGGGAAACAGCCATCGTACACGATGAGACAGAAATACGGATTTCGTGCCTGCAGAAACTGAAACAGAGTTACGGATCACCGAGGAGACAGTTTAACAATAGAAAGATTCAAATCGTGCTCTACGAAAATTACAGAATGTGAGACGGAAAATACTTTCATATCGAAGAAGATATGAAGAGGAATACCACGCATCTACTCTGTCACTTTCCATATCTTACAGTTTCCTTACACCGATCCGAGTGTGGCAACAAAGACGCGCCTCTACACGAAATAATCATTTCTGCGACAATAAGACCGATTTTGATCAGCCTCAATCTTTCAATGTTTCGTTTTATGCCATATTTTGCAATCAATTGCCGTCCCCGAGAGGACGGACGGCCTTTTAACAGCGCCGGGACAGTACCGCTATGCTCAAACGAATAGCCGCCATTGCCGTGGGCCTTGGTGCAGCGGGTGGCGTCGGTTTTTTTGCCTATGCGTGGTATCCCGCCATTGCACCGGTCGCTCGCCCTGCACCCTCTTCCTTCTCCCCTGATGCCGTCAAACGCGGAGCGCTGGTTGCAGCAGGTGGATATTGCGCCGAGTGCCATACACGCACCGACAATGGTGGCGGCCCTGTTATGGCTGGCGACTACAAGATGGAAACGCCATTTGGCGACATCTTCTCGTCCAACCTGACACCAGACCCAGAAACGGGCATTGGCAACTGGTCTGAAGCTGCTTTCAAGCGTGCCATGAACCTGGGTATTGCCCGCGATGGCAGCCAGCTTTATCCGGCTTTCCCGTTCGATCATTTCACCAAGGTCAATGATCAGGACGTCTCGGATCTTTATGCATATCTGATGAGCCAGCCTGCTGTTCATCAGGAGCCCCGCAAGAACACGGTTCCTTTCCCGATCAACATCCGCATCACGGGACAGGGCTTCTGGAAGCTGCTGTTTTTCAAGCCAGGCCGTTACCAGAACGACCCAAAGCATGATGCAGAATGGAACCGTGGCGCGTATCTCGCAATTGGTGATGCCCATTGCGGCGCCTGCCACACGCCACGAAATCTTCTTGGTGCTGAAAAATCCGGCAGCGAATATGATGGTGCTGTGATCGATGGCTGGATTGCTCCGCCATTGAACGAACACAACCCGACACCCGTCGTGTGGACCGAAGAAGAACTGTTCCAGTATCTGCGCTTCGGCGTGGCTCCGCTGCATGGTTCGGCCGCAGGCCCCATGTCCCCGGTCCCGCATTCGTTCCTGTCCCAGCTTCCGGAATCCGATGTGCGGGCCATTGCGCATTATTATGCGGATGTGGACCATGCAGCCACGCGCTCCAGCGGCGACGCAGCAGCCGTCACGCGTGCAATGCAGATGTCAGGCCGCAACCTGACAGGCCCGCAGACGCAGGATGCTGATGCGCGCCTGTATCAGGCAGCCTGTGGTGCCTGCCATTACAACTCTGGCACGGCGCCGGTCTCCGGCCGCCCGGAACTGGCTCTGAACAATGCACTCTGGCTTGATGAGCCCAACAACCTCTATCAGGTGATGCTCCATGGCATTGGCGCAAAGGAAGGTCAGGATGGCATTGCCATGCCGAGCTTCTATGCCGGTCTGACAGACCATGACATGGCCCGCATCGCTGCGTATTTGCGCCGCACGCGCACAACTCTCTCCCCCTGGACGGATCTGGAAAAGAAGGCTGCGCAGGCGCGCGCCACGCTGAAGACGCCGCCCATCAACGCCTCGCACTGATCCGGGCAGGACAGGGAATACAGAACATGACGACGAAATTTGAACTCAACGGGCAGCCTGTCTCGGTCGATGCACCAGACGATACACCACTATTGTGGATCATCCGTGACGAACTGAACCTGACAGGCACGAAGTTCGGCTGTGGCATCGGGGAATGCGGCGCCTGCACTGTTCATGTGGGCGGGCGGGCAACGCGCTCCTGCATCACACCACTTTCCTCCATTGAAGGCGCGGCAATCACGACGATCGAAGGCCTTGATCCGGAAGGAAATCACGTTGTGCAGGTCGCCTGGCGGGATCAGCAGGTCCCGCAATGCGGATACTGCCAGTCTGGCCAGATCATGCAGGCCGCAAGCCTGCTGAAAGACTATCCACAGCCAAGCGACGATCAGATCGATGGCGTCATGGGAGGCAGTCTGTGCCGCTGCATGACCTATGTCCGTATCCGCAAGGCCATTAAGGACGCTGCGGGCAAACAGGGAGGCGCTACCAATGGGTAAGCTCGAACAGCTGGCCAAGGCCGGAAACAAGCCTCAGCTTTCCCGTCGTGGTTTTCTCATGACCGCAGCGGGCGCCGGACTTATGTTCGGATTTGCCCGAAAGGCCCAAGCCGCACAGACCGTGCCTTCCGCAATGCCAACGGAAGCCGCATTTGAGCCCAACATCTGGTGCACCATCGCACCCGATGGGTCTGTGAACGTCAACATCGTTCGGGCCGAGATGGGCCAGCATGTCGGAACTGCCCTCGCCCGCATCATCGCGGACGAGATGGAAGCCGACTGGGATCACATCAAGATTACCGAAGTCGATACAGGCCCGAAATTTGCAGGCAAATTTGTAACGGGTGGTTCGTGGTCAGTCTGGGACACGTGGGACACGTTCCGTCAGGCTGGAGCGGCTGCACGCACAATCCTGGTCGAGGAAGGCGCAAAGCTCCTTGGAACAACGCCGGACAAATGCACGGCCCGCAACGGCATCGTGACAGCTGGCTCCAAGACAATTTCCTATGGCGACATCGTCGCGCAGGCGAAGCCAACACGCAGCTTCACACCTGAGGAAATGGCCAAACTGCCGCTAAAGCCCGCTTCCGAGCGCCGCATGATCGGCAAGGAGGTCGCGGCTCTCGATATTCCAGACAAGACAACAGGCAAGGCCATCTACGGCATTGATGTGAAGCTGGACGGGATGGTCTATGGCCGCCCGAAAATGCCGCCCACACGCTATGAGGCGAAGGTCGTTTCCGTGGATGACACGGAAGCAAAGAAGATCCCCGGTTATGTCCGCTACGTGGTTCTGGAAGATCCGTCCGACATCGTGCCGGGCTGGGTTGTAGCACTCGGCAAGACATACCCTGCTGCAATGCGTGCCGCCGATGCACTTAAGGTACAGTGGACGCCTGGCCCCACGATCAAGGTTTCGGAAGCGGACATCATCGACCATGCCCGCACGCTGGGTAAGGATGCGAAGAACGGCACTCACGTCTTTAACGATGACGGCGTTGATGCCACCTTCAAATCCGCAGCCAAGGTGATAACTGCGGAATACACCTGCACTTCCGTCGCGCATTATCAGCTGGAACCCCTGAATGCCGTTGCCCGGCATATTGACGGAATGTGGGAAATCCATGCTGGTAATCAGTGGCAGTCACTGGTTCTGCCGCAGCTTTCCAAAGCCCTTCAGGTGCCTGAAGAGCAGATTGTCATGCGCTCCTATCTGCTGGGTGGTGGGTTTGGACGCCGTCTGAACGGCGATTATTCCATTCCTGCGGCCCTTGCTTCAAAGGCAATCGGTGGCGCGCCAGTCAAGCTGATCCTGACGCGCTCAGATGACATGGCATTCGACTCCATCCGCTCCCCGTCGTTGCAGACCATCAGCGTGGCACTGGATTCCAGCGGCAAGAAAATCTCTGCCATGAACTACACGGCGACGGCTGGCTGGCCGACCCAGGTCATGGCGCCCGCTTTCCTTGCCAAAGGTCTGGATGGAAAATACGATCCATTTGCTCTCTCTGGTGCTGATCACTGGTACGAAACCGGCCCGACACGCGTCCGCGCGATCAGCAATGATCTTGCGAACCGCACTTTCCGTCCGGGCTGGCTGCGTTCGGTAAGCGCAGGCTGGACGCCATGGGCGCTTGAATCGTTCATTGACGAAGTGGCTCATGCTACGGGTCAGGACCCGGTGGAGCTCCGCCTGTCCATGTTCACCGCAACCGGCCGTAACGCCGGTGAGGCACCGAACTCCACGAATGGCGCCCATCGTCAGGCAGCAGTCGTGCAGAAGCTGGCCGAGAAGATTGGCTGGGGCAAGACACAGCTCCCGGCCGATACGGCTCTGGGTATCGCCACCAGCTTCGGTCAGGAGCGCGGAATGCCAACCTGGACCGCAGGTGCCGCACAGGTGCATGTGGATCGCAAGACAGGGATCGTGACATGCCAGAAACTCTGGCTTGTGATTGATGCCGGTACGATCGTTGATCCGGGTGGCGCGCTCGCTCAGACCGAGGGCGCCGCTCTCTGGGGCCTGAGCATGGCTCTGTTCGAAGGCACAGAGATCGTCAACGGCACGATCAAGGCCACAAACCTCAACAACTACACGCCACTACGGATCCCCGATGTGCCAGATATGGACATTGAGTTCGTGGAAAGCGCCGAGAAGCCCATGGGTCTTGGTGAGCCGGGTGTGACGGTGATCGCTCCTGCCATTGGCAATGCGATTTTCCGTGCCGTCGGTGTTCGCATGCGTCATCTGCCAATGCGCCCGGCGGATGTCCTGCGAGAGCTGAACAACCACACGGTCTGAGGTTTTCAACCTCAATCAAAGAAAAAGCCTGCCCTTTCTGGGGCAGGCTTTTTTGTATCCAGCGCCGGGAGTGAAGAACGCAGATCTTAGAGTGACGGCGCGCTGAACGTATCGCATCGATTGATATCACCAGACTCCAAACCCCGTCTGAACCATGAAACGCGCTGAGCCGAGGTGCCATGGGTAAAGCTGTCAGGCACGACATAGCCCTGCGCTTTTCGCTCCAGACGGTCATCTCCCACCGCAGAAGCCGCGTTCATGCCTTCCTCGACGTCGCCGGTCTGAAGAATATTGCGTGCATCATTGGCACGCTTGGCCCAGACACCGGCGAAGCAGTCTGCCTGTAACTCGGTACGAACGGATGAGCCTGCGGCACCGCGCACAGACATCCCACTATTGCGATCGACCTGCTTCATGATGCCAAGCTCGTTCTGAACATGATGTCCGATTTCGTGTGCCACGACATAGGCCTGCGCGAAGTCGCCGCCAGCCCCAAGCCTGTTTTTCAGGTCCTGAAAGAAACCAAGATCCAGATAAACTTTCTGGTCGGCGGGGCAATAGAAAGGCCCTACGGATGTCTGGGCATACCCGCACGCAGACTGAACGCCACCCGTGAAAAGCACCAGCCGCGGATCATGATAGGTGCGGCCCATCTGCTGGAAATAGGCGGTCCACACGTCTTCCGTTGACCCCAAAACACGCGCGATGAAACGCTTTTCCGGGTCATTGGCTGCCACCTGCGTATGATTTTTCTGTGACGCAGGCGCACTGGAGGATGGGGCATTGTTCAGGAGGTTGAGCACAACCTTGGGATCGACGCCAAAGTAAAGCGCGCCCAACACAAGAATGAGGCCACCAAGACCGCCAATTCGCAGAGGTGTTCCACCGCCCCCACCACCTGAACCGCGCTGATCATCAACGTTGCTGCTCTCCCGTTCATCGTCCAGACGCATACAGCCCTCACCCCGTCATAGTCCTCCCGAAGGGGACGTCATTACGACACACGCGTATTTCCCCAGCGCTGCCGTTGCGTAGGAGAGTGTAATTCGAAACTTAGTGCGTCCGGTCAACCGTGACAGCAGATGCCGTATTTCTCTTGACGGACTCTATTCCCACATCACGCGCGCTCTCACTGCTGTACAGCTGACTTGTGCCGATCACCTGTCCATTGGCGGCTTTGAGATTGAACATCGGCTTTCCGGACGACGAGATTTTGCGCTCGTAATGGGCGTCATTCGACGCGTTGGCATGCACAGACGCAATACCATTCACCGCACTGGCTTTCTGCCGGTATCCCTCACTCGAGAGAATGATCTCTCCGTTGCCTGCCTTCAGACGGAAACGGAATTCTCCGCCATGATCAATGTAAAGCTCGAATTTTGAACTCATGGAACACGTCCTTCCAGAGAAACAGGCCCCTCACAAAACACGACCAACATGGCGCCTGAAGGGCGTTGGCGGACAACCATATCGGGCATATCAACGGCGGAGGTACGGAACTTCCTTGCATGTCAGTGCAGCACCACCATCCATCTCATTGATGAACGTCGCCTCCTTGCCTTTGCTCCACCAGACATACTGGGCACCGGCATATTTTGCGCCGTCTGCAGCCATGACATTAGAAAAAACCTGCATCTCGCCACCAACCGGCAACACAGCGAGATGAATATTTCCTGCATTGATGTAGTCGACCTTCACGAAATCCTTCGGAAGAATTCCCATCAGCTTCTTCTGGGCGTCTGTTGCCACACCGTCCGGCTTGCACGAAAAAAGCGCAGGTTGGTGGCTGACTTTCTGAGTGCCATTTACAGGGATCGTAATAACCTGCGCAGAGGGCGCGGCCAGAGCAACGGAGCTTGAAAAAGCCATACCCAGCAGCAAGCCGGAACAGAATGTTTTTCGCATGAAATTCTCCTCCTGCATAAAACGCCTTAAGGAAAAATTCGTTGCCCGCTTTAGCCGCTTTTACAAAGGGAGCGGGAGGTCAGGTCAGCGAGTCAGGTCACGGTAGAACCGGTCCAGTTTTGGAATTTGCTGATCCAGAGAGAACCCTGAAAGATCCCAGGCGCGCCGCGGGCAACCATAAAGCTCGTGCAAACCGTCAGAAAGCGCCTGTATATTCTGTGGGGCGACGAGACAATCCGGGTCATTCTTTAAAATATCCAGAACACCCCCGGATGCCGCTGCACGAACCGGCAATCCAGCGCCCATGGCCTCAAGCAAAACAAGCCCAAAAGGCTCATGGCGCGACGGCAGGACAAACGCATCAAGTCCTGCAAGCGCATCTGGCATATCCGTTCGAAAACCGGTGAAGATCACACGCCCGGTCTCTTTGCTTTCCTCTTCAAGGCGCGGCCGCTCCGGGCCATCCCCTATCATCAAAAGAACTGCGTTTTCCAGCAATGCTGCCAGACGCCATGCCTTGAGCAGGAGCGAAAAGTCTTTTTCCTCCACCATCCGCCCAACTGCGCCGAACACAAAACAATCATCGCTCAGACCCCATTCCTGTCGCAGATTGCGCCTGAGTACCGCTTCCTCTTCAGGGGAGCGGGTCGGAGCAACCGTCCAGTTCGGGATGAGCGTGGAGCGCGCCCTCTGCAGCGGTGGCAACGTATTCTGCTGCCAGCTCGCAATACAGATCAGGCCGTCATGAACGCCGTAGCTTCTGGCGCGGTAACTGGTGTGCAGGGTGGCCACCAGTGGGGTACCATTCCAGATGCCAGCCCGTTTCAGCCATGTCGCCCGTGCGGAAGCGCGACCGAGATGGGTGTGCACCACATCAAATCCGCCTTTTCGCACCAGCTTGGCCAGTTTCAGCAGATATCCCCCCCGGCCAGCCCTGATCACGTTCAGGCCCGGGGGAAGAACATCCGTAATATCTCCACCCGTCAGACGATCACGCGTCTGGTTTTCCAGCAGAAGCGTGACGTCGCTATCGGCCATCTGAGCCGAAACCAGCTCCGCCACATGTCGTTCCGTCCCAGCAAATTCATGTGTTGAAAGACAGTGAAGAACCTTCAGAGACCTTGGGATGATCTTATCTTTCCAGTAGGCCACAGCCCTTCAATGACATTGCCCTGCCGCATGGAAACACGCTGTCTAGGCGGGCGTGGCTGGCAGGCTACGAGATAAAGTCCAATCACAAAAAGAAGCTGCGAAAGCGTCGTCAGCTGCGCTGGCAGCCAGTATGGCGCGGCAACGGACATTCCACGATAAGCAACATACACGAGGAAAATGATCGAAATTACACGCATCGACATCAGCAGTGGCCGCAATGGATTCAGCGCATTCGCACGTACCACATGGCGTGATTTCTGGAGCCCCAGAAAGAATGCCATTCCCATGAGCCAGACCAGGATCGTATCGATCACGTCTCCAACCGTCGCCCCCATCACGAGAATAGGGATCAGCAGCGAGAGGCCATAAAACAAAAGGGAGCCAAGCTGACAGCTCATCCCCAGTTGCAAAGCAGGAATACTCTCGGGCAGGCGGTCTGCGACAGGCTGAAAAAGGGTGTCGATCACCCAGCCATCCGCACGTTTGATATGATCTGATGCAGTCATTGGCGGCACTCTAAACCTCACATGCGAGAACCGCATCTGATTTTTTATTCATGCGCCCGCAATCAAGACCTTATGGACAGAACAGGCTCGAGGAGGTTTATTCGACGTAACATTCTCTTTCACGAGGCTCTGCTTTCATGCCCATGCTGCCCCGTCTTTCCCGCCTGACGCTGCTTGCCGCGTCCATGCTTGCACCCCTTACAGCGCCAGGAATGGCCCATGCAGCGCCCCCTGTTCCGCAGAAAGCAACCTCCGCGCCCGCCACCGTGACACGCGCCACGCTCTCCAACGGGCTACGCGTTGTTGTCATCCGTGACACTCTGGCTCCTGTTGTTCAGACAATGGTGAATTACCAGACAGGCTCCGTGAACGCGCCAAAGGGCTTCGCAGGAACAGCACATGCCCTTGAGCACATGATGTTCAATGGCTCAAAGCACCTGACCCGTGATCAGCTTTCAACCATCAGTGCGCAGCTTGGAAACAACAACAACGCCGACACGACGTCGGATGTCACGCAATACTATTTCAAGGCGCCCGCGGCAGATCTGGATGTTGTGCTGCGAATTGAGGCCGGTCGCATGCGTGATCTCAACATCACCGATGATGAATGGAAGCACGAACGCGGCGCGATTGAGCAGGAAGTCTCACGCGATCTGTCGAGCCCGATCTATCGCTACCTCTCGCAGGTCCGCTCGGTGCTTTATGCAGGCACACCCTATCAGGAAGACGCGCTCGGCAGCCGACCGTCTTTTGACGCCACGACAACGTCAATCCTGCGCAAGTTTTATGATTCCTGGTATGCGCCCAATAATGCCATCCTAATCATCGCAGGCGATGTGGATCCGCAGGACGCCATCCAGAAGGCACAAACTGCTTTCGGTGCAATTACACCCGTGAAGCTACCTGATCGTCCCATTGTTTCCCCTCAACCCGTCAAGGCACAGAGCCTGTCTCTCGACACGGATTTGCCGATTGGGCTGGTAACAATGGCATGGAGAATGCCGGGACAGCGGGACCCGGATTTTGCCGCGGCAACACTTCTTGCAGACGCAATATCGAGCCAGCGTGGCGAGTTGTTCGAACTGGTGCCTCAGGGCAAGGCACTCGATACCGGCTTTATGTATGATCCTGATGCGCAGGCCGGCCTTGCCATCGCGTATGCTGGCTTTCCAAAAGGGACAAATCCAGCCGAGCTCCGCAAGACACTTGCTACGATGATGGAAGACTATCGTCAGCACGGTGTTCCGGAAGAACTGATCGAAGCCGCCCGCCGCCGCGAAATCGCTTCCATGGAATACAGTGCCAACAGTATTTCGGGCCTCGCCGAGAGCTGGTCCTCAGCTCTTGCCGTCCAGCAACTCAACAGCCCGGAAGATGCCATCGCCTCGTTCCGATCGGTGACGAAAGCTCAGGTTGATGCTCTTGCGAAAAAACTTCTCGATCCTGCGCAGGCCATCAGCGCAACCCTGACACCCAGCGACAAGGGCAATGCTGTTGGGGGCAAGGGATATGGCGGTGCAGAATCCTTCAATGCTCCGCCTCAGGGCAAGGTCGTCCTACCGGACTGGGCACAGCAGGCACTCTCGCGTCTGACACTTCCCCCCGCCTCCCCAACGCCTGTCAGCTATGTTCTGCCAAACGGCCTGAGGCTGATGGTCCAGCCGGAGCACGTTAGCCACACGATTGAGCTTGTCGGCAGCATCCGGCAGAACGCGGACCTCCAGCAGCCCGCAGGCAAGGATGGTCTGGCTAGTCTGACGTCGTCTCTCTTCCTGTACGGTACGAAGAAGCATGATCGTCTCGCTCTTGTCCGGGCACTTGACGATATTTCCGCTAGCGAATCAGCGGGCCCGTCATTCTCCCTGAGCACACTGACCCCTGATTTTGACAAGGGCCTCGCGCTGCTTTCCGAGCACGAACTCAATCCTGCCTTCCCAGAAAAAGCATTCCTGATCACCCGGATGCAGGAAGCACAGGGACAAGCGGGAGAGCTCCAGTCTCCGGCCTATCATTTTGGCCGCGCCGCAATGCGTGCCGTTGTGCCTCCACAGGATCCGACTCTGCGGGAAGCAACGCCCGCCACAATCATGAAGCTCACGCTTGCTGATGTTCGGGACTACTATGCCAAAACCTACCGCCCCGATCTGACGACCATCGTGGTTGTGGGTGATATCGCGCCTGAAGCCGCAAAAGCTGCTGTGGAAAAAGCATTCGGAAGCTGGAAGGCCAATGGTCCCAAGCCACAGGTTGACTTGCCGGGAATTCCGTTGAGCCGGCCTTCACAGGCAGCCATTGCAGATCCGGGGCGCTCACAGGACGACGTGAAACTTATCGAAAATATCGGAATAAGCGTCCGTGATCCTGATCGTTATGCACTATCTGTTGGTAACGAGATCCTTGGTGACGGGTTCTCCTCACGCCTGATGCAGGACCTTCGCGTCAAAACCGGATATGTGTACAGCGCCGGAAGCGGGTTCGACTATTCCCGTACCCGAAGCGGTTTCGGCATTACATTCGGTGCCGATCCGGACAAGGTGGTTCGTGCCCGCGCACTCGCTATCAAGGATATCGAGGACATGCGCAACAAGCCTGTCTCACAGGAAACGCTCGACCTTGCCAAGGCAGCCATCCTGCGGGACCAGCCCATGTCACAATCAAGCTTTGGAGCGCTCGCAGGAAGCTACCTGCACCTCGTCAACCTGGATCTTCCACTTGATACGCCAGCAAAAGCCGCTCAGGCGACTTACGACATGACACCCCAGCAGATTCAGAAGGCGTTCCATACATGGGTGCGCCCCGATGATCTGGCCCAGATCGTCTTCGGCCCTCACCCGCACTGACATTCACAAACGGGGGTCTCGGCCCCCGTTTTCGTGTTCAGCGCCATACCGTCATCACAATGCCACCGCTGATGATCAACGCGCCGCCTGCGCAGATTCCCGCACCCGGCACCTCCCCGAACGCCAAAAAGGCCACGGCCTGCGCCACGATAAAAAACAGCGCGACATAAACCCCCATGAGGCGTCCAAAATCCCATGGCGGCAAATTGACCACGACGCCATAAACCAGCAGGACCAGTCCACCTGGAGGGATCGAAGAACCGTTGGTTGATGTGCCTTGGTTCTGATTTCAGGTTTTTGGCGATTTGATTGACGGTTCTTGAGGTCGTTTTCGGTCTGCGTTTTGCGCAGATCAGGGGCTGT
>Ga0157363_1002180_pt1 | contig 17073 bp, 9 predicted proteins | sample AttsexASBM1_FD_111477 | JGI IMG/M metagenome (GOLD analysis project Ga0157363, IMG submission 111477) | Fungus gardens microbial communities from leaf cutter ant in Ribeirão Preto, State of São Paulo, Brazil - Atta sexdens ASBM1 | ecosystem: Host-associated > Fungi > Mycelium > Unclassified ... | reverse complement strand
GTGGTGAGGTGCCATGGCACAAGATACTTACATGTACAGTGGTCATCCGCCAAGTTCTTAAGTATGGTCGACAGTTAAATGAAACGTCAAACCTGATCCCCACTGATGATCCCCACTGACTAATAGTGGCGAAAAGGGGAGTCAAAAAATTCAAGTACTCTGAAAATTAATAACTGGCATCCAGTTGGGATAAAGATAGTATTGTATGAGCCTCGTTTAAATTGCATACAGCTCCAGTTCAAGGACATGGCTATTATCAGAGGGTTGCAGAACGAAGGAGAAGTGATGCTATTTCTGCCATCAGAGTCTGTTGAAGGATCCCAATCAATGTTATGTTGTCACTAGAAGTTTTGATCATTGTTGTGTGCAATTTTGATGCTGATTAGGTGTTCAGAGGCAAGGATCTGCAGTCCTCTCATTCCATTCCAAGGTATTGACGAAGGAAACAGGTGATGAACGTTGTGTGACGCAGGGCTGAAGGGAAGTTGTATATCTCTATGGATAAAACATGTTCATAAGTGGTTTGGCTCGTTTGCAATAGCAATCTTCCAGCTCCTATTGAGTCGCTCAGCAGCAGTGTCAAGGCTTCAAGGAGGACAAATCTGTCACGGCCAGGCACCACGATCTCCCGATCGTGTCCCCAAAAGGCAGCGGATCCGAGTCTGATGATGGATCTCGATGGAAGTGACGGTGACATATAGTGACAGAAGTGTGTGACAGTCCTTATGTCACGGAATCCATAACCGTGTGGCTATTGAAGAAAACAATCGAGACGGCTTTCTCTTTCAGCCTCTCCCACCATCATTACGGCGTTATGGAACAGCAGTCCTCGTCGTCGCAGACAGCGCACACACCGTACGCTCCAGTCGCTTCTTACCCCTGACTCACTCACGATCATTATTTACAGTCAGATCCGCTCACGCATCACTGTTGTCTGTGCGGAGGTCTGTCTACCTCAGATTCTCCACTCAGTCGCTTACTCAACTCTTGTTTTAGTGCAAACGTCTTAAGCTTAAGTGCGATCGCCGCTCTCCGTGCAGCAGCTGCACAAAACGGGATACAATCGCAAGATGCATCTACTCACCAGCCGCGGCGGAAAAGGTGGACTTACATTCTCTCAATAATCGTTTGATGCAGGTCGAAGCTACTTTAGCTCAGTTAACAGCTGGATCTTTCCAATCCGCCTATCCTCCTGCTCAACCCCACAACGTGACAAGTGGTAATTTTCTCCCTTCCTCATTTGGCCCCCCAGCAGTAAATCCTCCTCCGGCTCGAACCGTTCCCTTCCCACAGGAGAACCATCAGCATCAACATCGACACCATCCCGCTGCAGTGATAACCCATGTGCATGATGTACCCTACCCGCTTGCTCTCTCATTGGATGAACTTCACTTTGCCTGGCTGGATTCAGTAGAGAGTGGACGCTCGGGACGTTCGACTCTTGGATGCCGTTCCTCAAAAAAGGTCGAGCTTTCTCCCGCGGAGACTGAGCGGCGAACGAGGTTTCGCGCAAGACTTGGCATTGCTCTATATCCTCACTCCCGTCATCCCAACCCCCAGCCACTACTTCCTCGTGTTAGTGAATATTACTCTGAGAACAAATCATATGGTTCCCCATATACTTCACGGGTGCCATCAATTACTTCAACTGTTCTCGGCCTCCTTCCAAGCTCATCAATCTGCTTACGCATTTTGGCTCGAGCCAGACCCGTTCTTGCTCAGAGACCTGTCCCTTTACCTGGAGGGTGGAATGAGTTTGAGGAAAGAGCCATTAACCTGATTCATGGTCGCTCTAACAATCTGAGTGCTGTGGAATTGGAATCAGGACAATCGGTCCTCAAACCTATATTTACCTCCGAGTCAGAACCCGTGCCTTCAAAGGAGAAGAGAAAGGCAGAAGAAGATCTAATATTCTTTTCCATAACTACGGCCATTTTGGCGATCGGGGCTGCTGTTTCACCTCCCGAAGAATTTGACTCAGAGAACGTCAATGCTGGCGTTTTGTACGCCCTTTCTCAGCAGGCGCTTTCTGTTTGGGAGGAGTCGTCCTCAAAGAAGTCGGAGAAAGACTATGTTTTGTTCTTGGTAGCCTGTCTCGCTGGCATCAATTATCTGCTACTCGTCACTCAAGACAATGCCAATGATTCAAGAGAGCGGAAGGAAGAGATTGGTGCAAAGCCTAGAGCAATTTTCGCAATGGTTCGTGCCTTTGGAAAAATGTCTCTCCTATTCTGCTCATCATGTGCATAGGTTGGTAAGATCGTCAATATCGCTCGAGAGATTGGGCTTGGAAAAGAGAAAGCCGCTTGGCAAGAGTTGGACGACAGACCTTCCTCACGAGCTGATTCTCGTCATCATTGGGAGGATTTCTGTTGTGTGGTCTGGTGGGACGTGATGTTCTACGATTTGTAGGTAGTTTTTTCGGATTTGACTGCTATGGCTGATCTTATCTGCTCTTCCTAGATTCACTTCAGATGCACTTGGCCATCCTTCACTAATTCCTCCGGTGTCTTGTCCTGCCCGTTTACCGGAGTTCAATAGCAGTCTCTATGACTCAGCTACTAGAAAATATGTGATTGCACGCTGTCGGTGGGTAAACCTTCAATCGCAATGGGCTGTCTCATGGGTTAATTTGGTCCGGCACCACACAGCCTTGTACAGCTTGCACAACATGTGAAACATCGTCTATCTCACCCTGAATGCTGCTGCGGATATACCTTTGACCAGGCTGCTAGATCAGAGGATGAAATTAGGAGATGGAGTCGAGATTACATCTCTCAGGATGAGGATGAGAAGGCTGATGAGCTTGGGCACAACTGGGAGCTGTCTCTCGTTGCTCAAGTTTTGATTATTCGAGTGTACGTGCCATTCCTCATTTCCGCAAACTCCGCGGTCGTCGCCAAGAAAGCCGACGGGGCTCTGGATCTTACCAAGCTTCCCGGCAAGCCAGGATCTGGCGAGAAGCTCCAGATACAAGGAAATGCAATGGCGATGGCCACACAATCTTGTCTTGATGCAGCACAAGCAATCCTCCGTTTGGGAAACAAGTTAAATGGCTTGCTATGTAGGGAGCCTGGTAAATCCTTTATCGTTCAGCCATTGCTGATGGACCTCTACCCCCTCGAGAGGCTGGTCTTGGACGCTGTTGTCATCATTCAATCTTCAGCTGCTGTATCGATTATCAGTGAAGTAGAGGTCAAAAGAGGTATGGAGATCATGATGGATAGGGAATTTAACTTGGGTAGGAAGAGGCGGGAAGTCTGGGAAATGATAAAACAGCGTGTTGCTCCTTCCAAGCTCCAAATCTCTACGCAAGTACCTCAACAGCCCGTCAAGCGAAAATTTGATCAGTTTAGTCCAGTGGCCGCAAATTCTGATGGCGTCACGTTGAAAAAGGAGTGTATATCCACAAAACATACCAAAACAGGTCCGCCTCCTGTTCTTGGCGTTAGGTATAGGCAGGGGCGTATGGGACCTGCTGGACCTGCTCACCAACATGTTCCAAGGCCTGAAAGTTATACCTTGTCCGATGCCCAGTTAGACGTGATACCTCATGAACAGGTAAAACTATGCCTTCGCAGTTTATATGGTTAGGCTGATGGTCCACTTAGATGGCGGAACTTCAACATCCTATACCACATTCAGTTTCGCGGCCTTCTCTGATGTCTTATGATGACTCGCTTCCTGTTGCCTTTCCTTCTGAATCATCACTGCAAGTCGAACCAGCATATCCGACGCCTAGTGAACATCTTATGGTGAGTGGCCTCATGCTGCAGTGGCGCTATTCTATTTCTATATTGAGTCGGTTATAGACGGGACATCATAGCTCTTTCGAACAGACTAAGCCAATATATAACAGCGTCGAAGAAGGTTCGTGTACATATATCTGAGATCAACGAATGAGCGATTCACTCGCGTATCTGTAGGCCCTATACCGCCCAGCTATGGAGCTAGTGATCCGAACAGTGCTTCATCCTCTCCGTATCAATGCACCGCTCGCTCGGATGATGCTTCTCGTCGCACACCGATGTCACAACTGAACATGGATAGTCCGGCCGGGAGTTACGGATCCACGGACGGCCAGACAGCTGGAAACTCCAGTAGAAGATCTTCCAAATTTAGTCCGGATGCACGTCCATTCGAAAATTCTCGACTCAACTTCACGATGGAGAACCCTCAGCCTCAAACCTTTGACAAGATGCAGCTTGCGCCCTCTGCATTCTCCTACTCTCGTCAGTCACCATCTGCCAATGGCGCTTCCTCTCCCTCCGATAATGGTGCTGATCCACAATTCGGCATTCCGCAACATGAAACCACACATCCGTCAGCAGGCTATTTCCATCATGGTAGTGGGCTTGCCCCATATGACACAAATGATATGATGACGATCAGGATGGACGAAAGTGTACCCGGGACACCGGTCTACGAGAAACCTCACATGATGTATGACAAGGCTCCACAACAACAAGTGCTTCAGCATAGCGGTCATCCTATCACCGTCAATGGTCGCACTCAAATTGTCAACCATACTTTTGTCGGTGACCAGGCTCAGGACTTGGCAATGACTAGAGGCCCACAGCACCTATCCTGGTCATCCGTTCAGTCCCCGCAGTCTCTCGTTCCTGCCAGTCAGCCTTTTTGGTGAAGAGAGAGGCTATGCATATCTCTAGCCACTTTTCATCTATCCCTCCTCGCATTCCTCCTGTCTACGATTTTTGTCTTCAAGACGATTCCCCTGGTCACCTGGTTTCACTAATGTGTCTTCTTTCGAACGCTTTTGGATTGGTCACTTGGTCTGCCTCTTAGGTCTCACTATTCACTATCCCCTTGTCAATCTTTTTCAGCCACATTGCACAATTCGTGGAATTGCGAAGCCTCAGACACTTCTATCTGTAAAGTCTGTTTTCATCCTCTCGGCATGACGACTTATACAACCTATATATGGGTATTGATGCTGTGCGTACGGTGATATCTAATCGCCGCACAATCGTGCCAATACCCGACACCTTTTATCATGAGTTGCCGAGATCAAGGACTCTTGTCGCCACCCCGGCGCAAGGCCAATAGCTGTTTTTCATGGAAAAATAGCTTGTAACGCAACACGTACAGGTATATATTTCAACGTGCCCATCTTTATTTCCTCCCATCCCCGTATCCTCCTTTTACGGTATCGTGTTATCGTTAATTCTTGACGGATAATACATATGCGTAATGTTATCCCTGATCATCCGATTTATTTCGGACATGATTCTATCGTTCTGATTCAATGTGTACGAATGTCAACATGCTTTGCCCTGAGAACCCGCCAACATGCGAATCATGAAAGGTTCCCTCAACGGGGCCGAGAAGATCAAGAATTATCGGCTTCGTATTCAATGAGGATGTCAGCACGTCGAAGTTGTCGGGCCTCAAAGATAAGAGTTATCGTGACCGTAAATTGTGGCAATGCGAGTGCAGGATGCTTCATGAAATTGATGGAAATACTATGAAACATTCCATTCCAATATTTCTCAGAAAGAATTGTGACGGAAAAGAAACCATTATATACGTAATGAGCATAGGTGGTTGTTGTCAAAGAACCACGATCGAAAGATTATTATTACGATGATACCGGCCGTCCGCAGAAATCGTACTTTGAGGGACAAACACTAAGCAGGCTGGTCCGTCCTACAGGAAGCGAGTAAAAGACTGATGCCCACATTGGGAAACACACACCCTGTAAACCGAAGAGTCATGATGGATTCTGGTGCTAGAATCATCGCGGGAGGGAAGCAATTTAGGAAATTGGTCCCACACTGAACACTGTAATAATTGTGCCTATTTCCTTCGATACAAGTTGACAGTAGCTTCTTTTCCTGGCACTCTATGATAGGAAATATCCATGAGAATTTGTATTGGTTGGTATTAACAAGCATGCAAAAATGACCACGACTTATATCGCTCATGAGCCCCTAGTTGATAAGCTCTAATCTTAGAGCCCACCAAGGATAGATAGACCAAAGACTACTCTTGTTAAGCATAGTTCTCACTTCAAGCAGAAGTTAAGAACTGTCACACAGAGTAGAGCAGATCATATGAGAGTACTTGTTACTTATCCATGAACAGATCAAATTTGGAGGGTGATATGACTGATATGACTGGGTGTGAACAATGACCTTGGCTTCCACTTATGTATTGTGACAACTACATGTTACATGATCATAATTTCAGATGATAGGAAGATCAGAGTGCAGGAATAGAAAGATAATTGTTAGAGCAACTGGACAAGAAACACTTCAAAACTCCAAGAAAAACCTAAGAATATTGTCCAACATTTACCATGTACATAACTTACCTCCAGGAAGAATCTGAGTAAACAAAATTCTGATTCTCTGGAGGTGGCAACTATCCTAAATACTCTAGCAGTCTATACGAATTAGATAGAGATAGAACATTGCTAACATGTTAAAGGTAATTCACACTCATCAGGTGAATCTACAGATGTTGCACAAAAGATAGACTGGTTGGGATACTTATCCAGGAGAGAGACTAAGTGATTCAGAATAGGTATATGGTTTGGATTATAATCTTAGCTTCAACTCATGTGTTGCATCTAACTTATCTATTGTGTAGTCATAATTTGTGAAGGCAAGAAAAAGTAAGGAGTTGAGTTCAAGAGGAGGACAAGTACAACACTTAAATTATCAGACTAGAGACCATACAGTGTATCTACTAGCTTTAAATACAAGTATTTAATATGAATAATGAGGAACTGAGTAAAATACTCTGGACTATCAGTCACCAAGAAGTTGTTAGAAAGTCTATCAATAATTAGAATAGAGAGGTGATCTATTCTAGGAGAGTACTTGTTCTGGAAGTATGTTGGTCATTATCTAGGACAGATGGTAAATGTTGCTGGGTTAGCATATAATATGACATAACTGTAAAATGATTGTACCAACATAGTTAGAAACAGTCAAGGTCAATGAAACTCTTTAAATAGACTTGATGTTAGAAGAAACAGGATGCACAGCAGCATAGTGCAGTGTGGACAACTAATAACCACCTATCTATAGTAAATACCATAATGAAGAGCTAAGAAAGTATAAGCAACAATCAAAAATAAGTAGTAGTAGTAGTGATTAACCTATGTAAAAAGATACATTGACTACCTAATTAGTACTACTGATTGTAGACCAAATACTTAGTAAGCAGAATGCTTTGCAACACTCCTTCTCACTTAAAACATTAGCTGTTAAGCAATAAAAGCAAAAGTAGATGGACTTAGAGTATTTCCAAGCTAAGAAATGAACAGAAATGACTGAATAAGACTTGACCAAGGTTTTTAGTCAGAATATTAGCAAAATTCTTTTTGTCATTAATATGATATAGTTTAACTTGTTTGTTCTCAATTAGATCTTTTATATAAGATTAGATTCCTACAAAAGTGAGCTAAGATTATTACTATAGATATAAGGAGTTGAAATATTAAAACTAACCTCATTGAGGAGTTTTCTCATTTAAACAAGCTGGCAACTACAATCAGAAAGAGCCATATACTTAGCCTCAGTTGAAGACAAAATTATTATCATTTACTGGTAACTTATCTAGGATATTACTCCATAAGCTATGAGAGTAAAGTAACTAATTATGAATTTACATGATTCTGGATCTTATATCCAGTCTAAATTAGAGTGTGTCACAACAAACTCATTGTTGAGTCCATGTCAAGATGGTGAATAAAAAATAGAGTAGAACTTACTTTGAGCAGATATCTATAATAAGTCACAATAGAAAAGGATAGGATCAAGTATGGAAAATTATCTAGAAAACAAATTTAGAAATTTGTAAGATTGGATAAGGACCTAAGATATAGATCAAGCTTGGAAGTTTATTTATAAATGAATGATATGATTTCAGAAGATAATCTTCATCTTAACTTATGTATTATGCCCACTATTGTTACATATCATCCAAGTACATCTAATATATCCAACTTTATTGTGGATAATAATTATCTAAGCTCTGTTCTATCCAAAACATTTGTAGAAGTGGTTATTCTTCTTTAATTTATACACTATTTTCAGTATTGATTAACCTAGTTTCATTCTATGTCAGATTACTCTATTGCTGATTACATAGCTCCTTATGATCTCCATGGAACTCTGGACTTAATATATATAGATACTCTGTAATTCCTTAGTTTGAAAATTACCTAGTATAGTATACTGTTCTGAGTGCTTATGCTTGAAAGTTTAACTTACACAATGATTCATTTTCTATTACAACTTTCTTTTGAAATATAACTGTCATGACATATAAAGGCATCGCATATTTGCTGAAGCCAATATTATCCTGGATTTATATCCATAAGTATTGGATAATATTCCTATACTCTTTCAATATCTTCTAGAATTTTTCTATGAATGATTTCTTCTTCTGAGTATGTTCTGTACTTAACAACTACATGTTACATAGTTGTAATTTCAGAGAATCAGTGATTAGCAAGAAGAGGATTCTTAGCTAATCTTAGCTGGAAGAGTATTTGGGAATTCTGAGTTGATTTCCAGACTAGAAACTATGGAGTATTTACTTGGTTTTATATACTAAGTCTATAGTTAGAACTATGGTTAAGAGATAGTAGTATAAGATTCAACTAAGGAGATGTTATAAAGATAGTTTCTAGGAAATAGAATAACTGAAAGTCTAGGTGATAGATTACTAAAAGATGAAATACAAGAGACTAATCTATATGCAAATGGTCATAGATCTTATTTCATCTTTGATCCATTATTAAACTATGCCTTGCTTTATTCTCAAGTAGTATTAGTTAATGCCTCATATAGTAGTGGAGGTTTTTTCATATTCTTTATATTCTTTCTTCATTGTTTTCTTAAGGGTGCATTACTTATTTCTCATAATTACTAGGTATATATAGTATAGTTCTATATCCTTATACTTTACTAATTAATCATTCTCTCCATTCTTATTCAAGTCTTTGCCTAAGTTGTAACCTGAGCCAACCCTAAGGTTATAGCAGATGTGGGAGTATACTTAGGTATAGTTAGAGGCCTAATTAGAAGTCAGAAAGTAGATGTCTCAGAAGTTTCAAAAGTTAGTCTATAATAGCCTATGATAAACTATTTGATACTTACAAGTATTAAATAAGTACTTACAAAGATATAATCTAGCTCAATAATGCTCATTTAAAGAGTTTGTTATCTACTAGGAAAGTTTGACTATAGCAAATCCTATGTTAGGGCATGAGTTAATTATTAAATACATTAGAGATCTAACCAGTTGCTGATACTTTTGACAAAAACTGAGATCACACTACTTATCATTAGATTTAAACACATAGCCTAATAATAGTGGAGTACTTTTGGGTTAGTTATTATATTAAAGTATATTAGAACTTTGTTCAAATACTCAGATTAGTCTACAAAGATCTTTCAATCCTTATAATTGTAAATTATATACATTTTAAGAAACTCTTTGGTTTCTCTAAGATTATAACATTCACATTTCATCATGAATTTTCACTTCAATTCTAAGAGAAGTAGATAATCTTTTGAACCTATGAAGCAAACATCATTGACATAGATAATTACTATAACAAGCTCTCTAGTCTCTTCATCAGTGAAATAATATATACCAGTATTAATTTATATCATTTAAATTCTATCACAAAATAAACTACTCACTTGTTTGTGATATTTGAACCTTAGATGCACTTTCAGAGGTTTAGGAGTAATTTAGAAGTTCAATAATAATGATAATAATGATGAAGATCAATACAGATGTCAATGATAAATGATGTTATTAAGTCTGAGGTCTTATCCTCAGGTATAGAAGTATATATACAAAATAGTGATGGTCTATGTACAAGCTGGTTCTATCACATGATCAAAGCTCATAATGGGGCTATTATCTATCATAGCAGATGTTAGGCTAATTTTAGAAGATAACTAGTTATGTTACTATATTGATATACTTATATTTCTATCAATACTTATTATATTGAGATATACTATATATCATCAGAAATGGTTTGATAAGTACTTTCTAACACAAATTTAATCATATGAATCTGTCTAGCCATTCATGAGATATTAGCTAACAAAACTTTTACAGTTACTTATGGCCTGATATCTCAGTTGTTTGTTGTTGTTTTTGTACATCTCATATATGGGAAGATAGCCCTCATTTTGGACTTTTCAGTGCAACTTAGTTTGTAAAAATCAGTCTACTGGTCATGGAGATACAAGCTGAATAAAGTTTGTGATAAATCTTAGTGCTAACATTGACTTAGTTATAGTCTATTACCAAGATAAACCAGCTTTTTTAAGGCTATACAATACTTTGTGAAGTTACCAGACTTTCTTTTCTTTACTAGATAGCTATCAAGCACAGTCTATACTTGAAAAGCAAAAGTCTGATGGAGATTTGGACTTTCCAAAATAATCTTGACCTCAACTTATGTATTATGTCTCCTACAAGCTATAAAGTCACAATTTCAGAGGAAGATCTTGGAAGAAGAAATTGTAAAAAGAAGTAAGTGTATCACCATTAACAATAGAACTTGGTGTTAACTTTAGTTAATTATCCAGCTAGCTATTATAGAGTAACTACCAGTCTTAAATACATAAAGGAGTAATTAAATAAATCTTTAAGCAGATGTTTCAGTTATAAAATACTAAAAGGAGTTTAGGTTGAATAGGAGAAAACTTCATATAAAAGTTTGAGTAATTTTGCAGAGTTTAAAGAAAATAAATAGACAATGAAAACAGATACAAATAACTACAGAGTTTAATGCAAATAAAGCCAAATAACTACAGAGTTTTTAGTGAAAATATCAGTAGAGTTTTGATACAAATAGAGCTAAATAACTGCAGAGTTTTGATGTCAAAATGACTATATTAAAAATAGATATAACTTGGAGTTTGGGCTATAACAATAGTCTGAAATCTTTAGACTGCTCCAGATAAATTTTCTTATCTAGATCACTGTATAGATAGGTAGTTTTTACATCAACACTATGAATATCTCAATCTTCAAGTGTAGTAATAGCCAAAAATAAGTATACTATCTCATAGTAGACAACTAGAGAGAATAATTCATTAAAGTCAATTCCTTTAATTTAAGAAAATCTTTCTGTAACAAGTTGAGATATATAATGACTATTAAACTTAATGTTGAACACCTAGTGATTTTTGATTGTTTTTAATCTCTTAGGGAGGTTTACAACTTTATGAGCATTTCTGTTTTTAAGTGATTTTAGCTTTTTAAGATAATACTTAAGCTATTTCTTTTGAATGTTAGCTGGCAATTTAGCAATATATTTGGAAATTGGGAAAGACACTACTATATATTATGCTAAGAGAAAGTGAATTTGCTTTACTCCTCCTTCTCTTGTAAGACATGCTAAGTAGCTAATGATAGCTAGCTCAGCTAATTTATCTGTAAGAGATAGAGTATTTATTCTACTCTCATTATTATTAACAATGATTAAGTATCAGCCTTTCCACTAGATATTATATAGACTTCCATTTATCTCAACAATGTTATCAAATAGGTTATATAAGTAATTAACTCTATTTATTCTTACTATTCTGAACAGTGAATGATTAGAGAATTATTAAGTATTCTGATAAATTCTTTGTGATTCTTGACAAACATTTTCATATATATCACATGCTATATTAGAGTTGGGAAACTTTTTCCTTAGTTGCTATAAAGAATTTCATAGAATATTAGTAAAATATTCTCATTCTCTATAGATATTTCCTTCTCTAAAGAATATCTGAGTTTTATACTTAGATCCTCTCAATTCAAGACCTTCTTGTAGTATCTGCAAAGCAGCTGAGAGATTGCATCTCAATATCAGAGCCAACATTATCAACCTTTTTAATCTCTACTGTGAGCTTTTTAGATCCTAGAGTAAATAAGGGAACTGAAAACTTATAAGAAAGAGAGGATGAAGGAGAACAAGTAAGAGAACTATTTTGAATGGGAGAAATTGACATGTGTGGAATAAATACTAGAGCAAGTTCATCTTTTCCAAAAGGACTAAGCACTAATGACTCTATCTCTAGACTTATTTTGTTCAATAACTTATCATATAATTTGTGTTCTTTTGTATGAGAGTTAGTACATTTAGGAAAAAGTTTCTTATCAAAGATAGTATATGTGGAGTGAAAAATGATATTTTCTTGTATATGGTATATAGAGCAATAACTATTGTTCTTATATCCGATAAATATCATCAATTCAGAACATAGCACAAGTTTATTAGTACTTCATTAGGAAGAAACACATATGCTCCACAACCAAAGATACAAAAATACAATATTTTATGTTTATTACCTAAGAAGATTCTCTGAAGTGTTTTTTATTTGAAATGTCTAACAAATATGTAATTGTATATATAAGCTACAGCTATAACAGCAAACTCCTACTAAGAATCTGGTAGACATACTTTAAGTTGCATTGACTGTATCTTTTCAAGCAAGGTGTAGTTCAATCATTCAGCACAACTATTTTGTTAGTATATATGTAGAGTACTAGTCTTATAGACAATTCCTTGCTTTCTTAGAAAGGATTGCAATTCTGACATTACATATTCTCTCCTATTATTAGTGTACAACATCTTCACAGAATAAGAAGTAGTACTTGACCATATTCAGAAAATTGACTTAATTACTTCTGCAACTTTAGACTTTTTATATAGAAAAATAATATTGCAATAGGAGAAATAGTTGTTAAGAAATATAATCATCCACTTGTACTTTAAATAAGACAAGGTGAAGAGCTTAAGGAGATCCAAGTGAATCAATCCCAGAGGCTTACTGGAGCAAGTAGAGTTTTTAGAAAAACTGTATTGGTATATCTTTCCAAGAATGTAACTATAGCAGACATATTTCTGTGTTGGAAAATAGATCTTTTTTACATCTTTAATGTGATCAAGGACATGACACATGGCTTCATCAAATATGTATCCAAAACAATGATATAAGGTCTTAGAGCTCAGATACTTTTATTATAAGATCCATAGGATTAGAGATATTATGTTTAAGAATGTAAGTCCTCACAATCTGAATATTGCCTAAAAGGTTAGAAGTAGCTAATAGAATAGCATCACAAGACTTATCATAAAAGGTAAAATCACTTTTATTGTCTTTTACTCTCAATCTAGACTAAAGAATTTGTCTAGTAGAGAGAAGACATATCTGCATGTCAGAAACATAATATACTAGTTGTAATTTTGACATAACAACTTTAGTGATTTCTTTCTCAGGATCAAAGATTTCATATTCAGTCAGAACAGTGCCAGAAGCAACTATAAATAGTAGCACTTTTGAGTTTGTAGTCTCAACTTAACTATAATTATTTGAAGTCATATTGACAAAGTTAGACTCAAATAGAGTAAAGTAGACAGAGATACTAGAATCTAAGAACCATTCATTTTCATAAAAGCTGCTATAAGGTGTTTCTTACAGGAAACATAGTGCCTTCTCACATTTGGAGAAATTCACAGCAATAGATAAGTTAGACAAAACAAATCTATTTTGACTTAAAGCCATATATATATAATTAACTCTACTTGACACTATAAAGTCCTTTATTGTAGCAACTATATTAGCATAGGATTAATGAACTAAGTCAAGGAATTTAATAAATTATCAATCTGTAAGAAGAGAGACACATACAGTTGGTTATCAAGCCAACTATTTAATTCATACTCATCATTACTTCTTAGAAAAACTGTATAATTATTATCATCTGCCTACTTTCTAGAAATGGCTATTATAGATAGATCAATATTTATATAAGAGGAATATTTAGTAAGCAGTTCTATAATTCTAGAGGTTGAGACCTTAACAGATAGATTAAGGAACTTCTTCTCTAAGTACTTCTTGTAGAATTTTAGTACTTACACTTTTGCTTATATCCGATGTTCTTGAATAGGACTACTCTGAAAAGTACATACTATAGAAAGATGATTAGCAAGTTGAGAGTGAATTGGTGGAGAAATGATGGCTATGCTTACAAAGGCAATAACACTATCTACTTAATAGACATTGCTGCTATTGTCATTTTGGTCTCTTATTTCATCTGCTTGGTAAGTGTTGTCATCTTTTTTATCTTAGTTATTCTTTTTTTTTCTCTTTTGCTACTCAAAAGAACTCTTACTTTGTAACTACTACTGCTCTTATAGATACTACTATTAATATTACTACTGCTGGAAGTTTTTTTTCTACTGAGAGAGTTTATTTTTATATAGAGTACCAGAGTAGTGGACAATATAAGTAGTATTAGTTTATCTAAAGAATTCTGCCTAAATAGCAGAATGTACAATATTCTAAGTAAGATTAAAGATAGACATATGAAAAGAAAGAAAAAAGACAGAAATATAATCCTATGAGTAAGAGATTGTAGATAAGAGAGTCATTGCTCTCAAGACAAAAGAGATGTTGGAATTGTTCTCATAGAGCTTTATATAGAGAGAATCAAGCTCAGCAATCTGGGAAAAAGTGTTCTAATTACTGGAAATTTGAAATGTGATTATTTTCTGGTAGTCAGCAAAAAACTAATGCTAGACCAGATATTTTCATGAGAGTACATAAATGAGCCCAAAGAATTTTAGTATTAGGCTGGCCATATATTGACAAGTTATCTAGTAATGTAAAATTAAGAATAACTAAAGCTTAAAAGCCACTAAAGTTTCTTTTAGCTATCTTATCTATTTATATCAGTGGTCTGAGAGAGTGTCAAAGCATTTAGCATGTCTTTAGTAGTTCAAATAGTACCAGAGTAGGCAATAAGAGCAAAAGTTAATTTAACATGAATTTCTCAGAAATAATAGTCAATAAGACTAGTAAGTTTAGGAAGAGTAGTAACAAAGTTGGCCATTGTTATTAATAAAAATAATCAGCATAAATTAAAAAGCAAATATAGCCAGCTAGAGTACAAATATTCAACCCAACCAGTAATGAGCCATTAGCATATGTAAGATACAAGAAGATCCTATAGGTATAAAGTAATTTGGGATTAGCTTAATCTATAATAGGCCTAGAAGTAACAAGGTGTCAGCTTATTAGTAGAGTTAGTCAAACTCTTCTTATCAATAGAAAGTAGTCTAAAAAGATACTAACTAGAGATTAAGGTAACCAGAGTCTATAACCTGTTGGAAGAAACAAAATGTACAGTAGTATAGTACAGTGTGAACAACTAACAATTACTTACATATAGTAAATACTATAATGAAGAACTCAAAAAGCATGAGTAATAATAAAAGATAAGTAATAGTGGTAGTGATTCAACTTATACAAAAATTTACATTGATTACCTAATTAGTACTACTAATTGCAGACTAAACACTTAGTAAATGGAATATTTTGTAACACTTGAAGATACTTATCAAATAATAATAGATGACAAGTTTGGGATAACAAATAATAAGATGAATAATGAATGTGAGCAATTAGTAATATATAAGAACAATCTCAGTATGTGAAACAGTACAAGAACTAAGATATATATTATACTAGATAGTAAACTATATAACAAAGTAGTACTAAATAGTATTTGTAAAAATAAAAGATGAAACATAAGATCTGGTATAAATAGAAAAGTCTAAGTAGTCTTCAAAACTTTAGTAATATTGATGTAAGCCTGCTACTTACTTGAGTTTCTATAATTAGCATAAATACTACTAGTTGGCTGAAAATTATAAGCTTTCAGTTAAATTGCCTTTTGGTATAGTTGGTTTGGTGCTAGCAGTCCAACCATATTATACTAACTGAAAGCTTACAGTTTATAGGTTAGAGATTCAATTCTGGCTAGGAGTAAGTTGCAAGAAGTTATACTCTTGAGGTGATATTTGTGATTCACCAGATTTGGAAACTCTAAACCAAATCTTGCCAAGAATATAGGATTAGGACTCTTAGCAGAGAGGAGATTTAAGTTCCAAGTTGGCTGAAAAATATAAGCTTTCAGTTAAATTGTCTTTTAGCATAGTTAGTTTGGTACTGGCAGTCCAGCCATATTACAGTTGACATAATTTTGTTAATCTAACATAATAAATAAGAATTTAGATATAGCTTTAGATATTGAAAAGAATATAGGAAAGTCAGTTCTTTTATAGTAAGTAAATTAAATTACTTGGGCTTGATTATCAAATTGAAAAATTATAAAGTATCTATCAACCTTAAATAAATACTATAGTTAGGATTATAGCTAGAACAATAGTAAAAAGATAAACAGCTAAAAGAATACTATAATTCTAACTTATAGTAGAAGAAATATTATAGCAATCACAAGTCAAGACAACTTAAGTAACAACTTAAGTATATAACTCTTGTGAAGATTACAAGAGAAACTTAAAAAGAAGTTCTCTTTTTATTACTATACTATTTATATAAGTACATTATAGTTTATGTTAGCTATAAGTTCTAATACTATTATTTTTAGCATCTTCTATTCTTTTCTATATTATATAATCTTAATTACATACATTGTTACATATATTATGATAACCACTAATTAAGACAACTAATAGACTACTAAGTAAACTTTAAAATAAAGTATCTCATGAGGATCACAAGAAAACTTGACAAGAAGTCTCCAATATATTCCTATACTATTTATACAATAGATACATAGTCTATGCTAGCAATAAATAACCTTACCCTAAAGTACATATGTCATTCATAAGTCTACTATATTATTATCACAAGACAAACATGTTACAACTATATTCTTAACATCATTGTTCTAGAATCTTCTACTATATTCTAAACTTATGACATTACATACCTCTTCATTATCTAAAAGAAAAAGAAAACTAAATCAAGAAAAATAGATAAAAATAAAATATTAGAGTTTGAGTATATCTGTCAGGCACAGTTCACACCGGGGTGGAAGTCCGTAGGATGAACTTGGAGATGAGCGGACTTGTGAAACGACCTTGGCTTCAGCTTATGTGCTGCACCGTCTGTCTGCCGCATGGTTGCAACTTCAGATGATGGGAAGAAGTCTGAGATGGAAGTGAGTGCTGATAGGTGTGTCGCCGTTGAACACCAGAGATTGAGT
>Ga0157363_1002179_pt1 | contig 17074 bp, 6 predicted proteins | sample AttsexASBM1_FD_111477 | JGI IMG/M metagenome (GOLD analysis project Ga0157363, IMG submission 111477) | Fungus gardens microbial communities from leaf cutter ant in Ribeirão Preto, State of São Paulo, Brazil - Atta sexdens ASBM1 | ecosystem: Host-associated > Fungi > Mycelium > Unclassified ... | reverse complement strand
GATTAATGTAATCACTTTAAGTAGGCATGAATGAACTCTGCACGCGATAATTTCCTGTTCTTATTCGAGCACTTCCGTTTCACATTAAGCGATGTGACGTCACATTGACAATATTCGGTGCAAAGGCTATTCGCATTAAAACAATTTAATTTTTAATTTAAAATGATTTAATTTTTGTTTTAACAAGTAAATATTGTAAACACATAATTAAAAAATAATGCTCATACTGGTCGATGCTGAATTTTGAATGCTTTAAATAATTTTATATGAATTTATATATAATATTTAATTGTAAATTCTCTTTAATTGTAAATTGCGCGAATTGAGTTTTCAGATTTAGAAACGCAACTAAACTATAATAATATTATAAATTAAATTGACAATCATAGTAACATAATTCATCGGCGCAACAAATATATTTGGTCAAATATATTCTCAATGTATGCCAATATTTAACCAATGAATTATGTGTTATTCGGGAGGCAATTTACTAATTTCATGATTAGTTGGCATCGTTTTAAAACGATTTTAATGAAAATCTGTAAATAAATTTAGTGCGAAAAATCATAAGATGCAAATCTTTTTGTGATTTAAAAATTTAGAATTTTATCGCAATCTTTATTCATAATCTTCAAATTATTATAATTATCAAACCATGAAGGTTTGCAACTTTGTAAAACTTATCAAAAGAATAAATTTGGAAGAATAGATTTCTTCGTGAAAATAAATATTGCGTTCATAAATTCTCAATTTTTAAATCACATAAAGAGATCTGCATTTTATTTAATTTTTATTTAATTTTGAAAAGTACATAAAATGTGAAAGTATATATAGAAGTATATACGTCTCTCTTTTATCATGGAAAAATATTCAAGGGAGGAATCGTACATTTCGAAAAGTAATAATGCTGTTAGCTAACGATTTTACAATTATGTTTGCGTACATAAATCTTCTGACATTTCCGTTTTGTGTAGAAAGAAATGTCTATATACTCTAATGACCGTTGACCTTAATTAGCATGCATTGCGGGGTACGAAATCCAACAGTGACGTTTGTTTTTGTGCCGTTCGCTGTTTGCAGGCCATTAAAATCAGTTTTAGATGTTCCATAGGAACCTCTCTACCCTTTAGCAATAATTGCGCATCGTCTTAGATAGATCCTTTGATATGGTGAGAAATTCATAGATCTCTTGAATACAATGTTCTCCTTGTGATGCTTTACAAGATGCATGTTGCCACTAACTGGATTGTATTCAATAAATTTGTAACTTATTTATACATTTGCAATGTACATATGTCATTGCATTAAAATTGGAAGTTAGTTGAATTATATATTTTTAAAAAACTTTAAATAAATTTATTCATTCTAATATTTTAATATTTGACATTAAGCATCACTACAGTATAATTACGCGAAAAATAAAAAAGTTAATAAAAGATTGACGTATATTTTACTAATAATTATAAAATAAGCATCGCACGCGAATAGATATGTGTGTGGTGTGTGTGTATATATATATATATAAGGTGGTCATAAGTATGTTTTAAAATTTTGTGAGCGTATTTCTATAAATAAAGGATAAAAAGGAAAACAAATGTTTCTGAATTAAAAGCAAATGCTTTATTATAAAATATAATGGACACAAATAGATTTGAATAAGAAACTGAATAAGAAATTTAATAATCCCAGTGAGAAAATGATAATAGAATCGACATTGAATCGATGTCGATTCGACGTCAAAAGCATCAAATCGATAGCATCGAATCGATTAATTCAACATCGATCATTGTCATTTCTCACTGAGAAGGAATTTAATAAGGAATTAAATAAAGAATTTAATAAGGAATCGTTTTAGTGTTCCTACAACACACTCGTGAATCGCTATATAACAATCTGTTGACATTGTATAGTTGCATTTTAAATGTACAATGTAACGTGTAATACATGTATTGTATTCGTCAGCGTTTTAATTCCATTCTTCATTTCGCGATTTAAACGATTAATCAAACAATTCGGACAGATGAGATCACCGTAGAATTGTACACTTTTACATGTCAACGCAATGATATATCTCAAAACTTTTCTCCAGGTTAATCATTTTCTTGCTCAAGTAAATCTGCTTCATACGATTTCTTATGAACCAATTTCTTTTTCCCTTTTATTATTTACGACGTTATTTTCTGCAGTGAGTAATAATATTATTGAAAGAATAAATAGTCTCATTTATAGTCGTAAATCTTCACTTTTTCTTAATAAAAATGTATATATACAAAAATCGTCATTAAAAATGTATACTTATATTAATGCTTTAAAAGGCAATGATCTACCAATAATTATCGAATAAAATATTATCAAATAAATTGTTAAATAAAAAATTTATATTTCAATTTATAACACTGTTTATAAAAATATAGAATCTTTGCAATTTGTATTAAAAAAGAAAGAAGTGATTTTTGTAGAAATTTATATACAATTTATACGTCCTCTGTCGCGTGTAATACTTTGATTATTTATTTCAACGAATCAATCAAATTATACGTATGGTGAAAAATGCCGCAATTCCAGATATTTTATGTTTCTGTACATGATATATAATAGTATAACGAGAATTTTTATGCAATTTCTATTCACTCGAATGAATTTGTTTCCGATTTCTCGTAATTTACCTAGTAAAATGAAAACAGAAATTACGTTCGGTGAAAAAATCCACACAAGCTTTTGTATGTCATATGTGAATGGATTTTTTTAATTTGCAATTTTTTATATCATTATTCATCATTTCACAAACATAATAAAAATAAATTTTGTTAAGCGACTTTATTCACAATAATTTTAATAATACTTGTTTCGTTATAAAATAACTCTTGTTGAATAAAATGTGTAAACTCTTGTGAGATAAAATGAATTCACTGCGTCATGTATTTGCATTACATTTTGTATTTCGTCGTATCAATTTTACTTCGCATGTACATAAAATTTGTATAATATTTTTCAAATTTTGATCTGCATTATTTCTATATATTCGTTGCTGAAGTAAAGTTGACAGTTTATTAATCAGATTCATAAACTGTCGTGCATACCAATATTCAATACGGTTTATGAAAAATCCGACAAGTGACATTTTTCTCGAATGAAATTTCACAAATAAACATACGTTTCATCGTCATATGTGAAAAGGTTACCTATTGAGAAGCATATAGCAGTAGTGTCATTGTTAGAATAAATATTTCTATTGCACCATTTTAAATGTAAATGGCACAAAAGAGGAAAATAATACCTAACGTTGCTTGAAAAAACAGATTACATGTTACAAATTGTAGAGAAAAATCTTTTTTCTGTCATCTTTTGACAATAAAATTCTGTCTAATATCTATTATGAAATTAAACTTTTTGTTTACAAAATTTAGTTTGCATCACATGTATCTTTTTGCGTTGTGAAAATTATACAGCATGAATTAAAATAATGAGAGAGACCTCAAATAATTTGACAATATACGTTATTACGAGCTATTTTTCACGAATAACGAGAAAAATAAGAGAGTTGCTATATTTATGGTTATTAGTGTCACTCAATCATCTGTGTTTGTCTCGTCTATTCAAAACTATAACGTTAACGTAATTATCCTATACTTGAAATGAATTTCACTTAATATTGTTTTTCCTATTTGACAAGCTTTTTATAAATTTTAAAGATTAGGCAATTTTAAAGATGCGATCTAGAATTCACGATAATGACATGAAGGTAATGAATAGCGTCTAATGAGATGACCAATAATGAACAACACATTGTAAGATAACGTAATTACGTATATTGATCGCCGAAGCGATGCTGCAAACGACATCGTATCACAAAACCGATATTATACATTCTCTGTGATTTCCTATACACCATGTAATAAATTGTCCAAACATTATTCTCATATAGAATTTATCAAATATTTATCAAATATTTTCATATGGTAATTGAAATGGACATAGAAATATAACATAGAAACAATATTTTCAGCAAATTTTGTATTATTTTTAATAAACATTTAAAGCAAGCTATAATTCAGTTGTAATCGTTTTTACATTATAATGCCAAAAAAGTTTTATCCACAATATTATTTTTCTGAAGAACTTTTAGTACACGAAAGAAACAGGATTTATACAAATATCATTCAAACGCATTAAAATTAAAATTGCTACAAAGATAATATAATATTGTATTACTTTGTGTTTGCCATTATTTTTTACATCTTAATAATTAATTTAATTAGCCATACTTTTGTATCTTTATATCTCATAATTAGAAATAATAGAAAAATTACACATCTACGAAATCATTACAAATCTACGAAATTTTATGAAATAATATTTGTCTGTATTCTTTCTGCTAAAATATTTCAAACAAAATATCATCAACAATATTATATTTTCGTGTATTTATAAAAGTAAACAAAAGTGATTCCGAAAAATTGAATTGTTCCTTTTTGCAAATTGCAATTGTGCCTTTTTTCAGTTGCAATTTGTTTTACGATTAAACAATTTTATTTTAAAAATGTTAGATTATTTCAAAGAATAGTTATAATATTTATAGATCCCTAAAATATAATATTTATAATATTTATAGATCTCTAAAAAATATATATTTACAAAAAATAAAAATGGACAGTTATATGTAAAAATTAGATGAAAATATACGTATATTTTGCCGATATATTTCGAATCATGTGTCCATGTTCGTAATTTATATTCATACTTGTAAATTATTCAGATGTCAAATGCTTTAAAATTTTTTAGCTGTTCTTTTCAATCATCTCGAACATATACATTCATGAACTCTTCATCCAGATTTAAAAGCATCCAGTACAACATATTGTATTGGATAATCTTGTATTGGATAATATATCGGAAACAATAAATTTTCAATTTATTGAACGACTACACCGACCGCCGAGATTGCCTTGCTGTCGCTTTGATACTACAATCGCGGTCGCACGTAGAGTCCATTGTAAAAAAATTAATGCCCTGCATTATTTCACGAAGACTCATTAGCGAACAAATGATTCTCTTACGCATAATTATGAAAGGATGCTAGAAACGTGCGATGTATTTACCGCGATGGGAATTACAATTTATAGTAACGAGATAATTTGAAAGGAATAATCAAATAGAAATATTCATATACAAATATTTATATTTAATGAAGGTACACTCAGTCAGAAATGACAATGGAATCGATTCGATGTCGATTTGATGCTTTCGACATTGAATCGACATCGATTCGCTGTCGATTCCATTATCATTTCTGACGGATAATGAATAGATAAATAATAATCAATAACTATTGTTTAACATGGGAAATATCTTGTTTAATTATTAATAATTGTTCACAAAAATGGTTTGCAACCGTTTGTTGTTTAATGTAACAGAGGCTAAGGATTATTCTTGAAAATCACGATCGTTATAATAGTAATATATTATAGCCACCATCGCGCAAGCATCTTCAGGACGCTGATAAAGTCCTAAAACAATAGACGATAAAGCGGATCGATATAACATTAGCTTGGCATCGTAAAGTCGACTTAGACGACTTAGACGACTCGAATGACTTTATAACATGAATGCGTCAAATACGCATTAAATTATTTTCTTATTGCGAGATATGAGCTTAATTTATCGCTACTTCTGCTTTCGATTCTTTTATTTCTAAATTATACCGATTATAAATACGAAAAATAAAGCAAAAAATGTCTTTCCGTGAATTTATCTCAATACGGTTTTCTAACAACATATGAATTCTATAGTGCCATCTCATGTTTAGGTGAAATAATCGTACACGGAATGGGCCGTACTATTTAGCAATTAATAGCGATCAATGATATTTCTTATTTGGTCCCTCGAGATCTTAAATTCAAATTTTAAGGTTCGTCTCGCATATTGATCCTATTTGCAATGGTTTTCCTTAACTTTTCAATAATTTGTATTTAGATACTTGAATTTTTTACATAAAGATGTTTTTTTCTTTATTGTATATGTTCGTGCAGAATATGACATTTTTTTGCTGCGTGACTCCATATAATTAATGAACTTCAAGTTCTTTATCCTAATTTCTTATCCTACCTAATTTTAAATATATAATCTGTGTAAAGCGGCTCTTCGGCCTTCTACGTTGGAAATTGAGGAGAAATTGTTGGGAAATGTAGCTGACAACCAGGTCACGTGAAACAATTGTTGTTCATAAAGAGAAATCGTTCTTGTGATGATTGTATGACGTAAAGAGTGGGTTGCGCGTGGGTTGTGCCAAAGATCCAGATTCTCAAATTCAATCAGAACATTTAGAACTTATCAAATTTTATTTAATCGTCACCTCTCGGAAGAAAATCACCGAGAGTATCTTTGCTACGAGAATCTCTTTTTAATAAGTCACTCGAAACTGTTAAAATAATTTAAGATTGTAGATCTCATATATCTACGGATATTTATAGAAGAGACTATGGACTTAGAGGAAAAATTTCAAATGATTTTCATCGATCAATAATACCGCCAGATACTGCATTTCTATGCGCTGTCTGCGGAGAACAAGATAGCTGAACATGAAATCACAAGAATGCATTCATCTCAAATCTCACTTTTCATTCAGTGATATTTTAATTTCCTTGCAGACTGCATGGAGATTGTATTAAAAAAAGAGACTAAATTTTAATAAAAAGTGTTATTTGAATATTTCCAACTAAATATTTACTAAATGTAAACATACATTTATTTGATACCAAAATCGATTTGATTTAAATATCTTTTTTTATTGAATAATATTTATTTACTGTAAGTTTATTTAGAACTATTACATGTTTATTTAATAATTTATTTTATATGTTTACTTAGTATTATATGTTAACTATTAAAAAAAATATATTAAGATTTTATAAATTTTTTTTTTTATCGATCGATGAAAATCACTTACATATCAAATTTTTCTTCTAAATTCATTTGTCAGAGACACAGTGATTTCTACGTGTATATATCAATCAAAGTTTCATTTATACCATATCGTTAACTCCCGAATCTATTTATTTTTTTTTGTATGACGTAAATGAGACTTCAATCGCTTATACTTTGATTATAATTGCTCTTTGATGATGAATAATCGATACTCCGTGCCATGTGTTGGATCAGCGGAAATTACATAAAATAATAAAATGCAGGGGAGACGAAATTAATCCACGTGGATTTCACGATAATAAGATGTCAGGGTATTGCTTCAGACCACCTCGCGCGAAGCACTTTCCATCAATGGTTTCTGCATCCATTTTCATCTCCAATAGCGTTCTCGGCGTCTAACTCTTACGTAGTTTCAACGAAAGATCACGTAAATGTAATCTGTTCCAATTCTCTAATAATAAAAGAATGAAAGAATCTCTAGTACCACACATACTGTGATTCAAGAGAAAATATCGTCGAGAAAATGTCTTGGTTCGTATCGGCGGAATTATTTAACCCTTTAGGAACGGCATCATTATTGGAAAAAATAAATGTTTTATTGCATTTGTTAAAAGTAATTTGCAAATAAAAAAATCTGTCGATATTTATACTATCGACCTTTCTGGTAGAAATATTATATATACTTTAGAATTCAATGTTACATAAATTTCCACAGCATTAGTTCTTAAATATCTAATTTGCAGAACCAGAACATATTTCAAATTTATCCTGAATTTAATTTTAAAGTGCAAATTTGCAACTCGTCCCTAAAGGATTAAGAAATTAGAGTAAACTTTGAGTAAGTGCTCATTGGATAGATCGATACATCACGTGCCATTAATAATATTGAGTTCGTTCAGACTGCAGAGGCGAGTTGTTAGTCTTTCTAAAAATGTGCGATTCTCGCCCGCGCGTTGTGTCAAGAATTAAAATGGGACGGAATTAAAATGAACACACGTTGTGTATATTTGCAAGTTTCTCAGCGGAAATTTATCTATAGTAATTACAGCGCATTGTCGAATGTAATTTACAGCAGTGTTAATCAACACTTGCGATCTACCCACGAACGATCGTCCCGGACTGCGTTGCTCGCACGCTCGTTCGCTCTTGAATCGCGCGCACGTGCGAATCGATATTAACGCGGCACGGTGGTTTTCCGCCGACGATGGTATTTCTGTTCTCGATCTATGGGGCGGAATAATGGATTGCAAAGTTCGTTTGTTCCGAATCTCGCCAGAGTTATTCCCGTGATTTTTATGCGTGAGATGCGAGCCTGCGTGCCATCGTGCGGACATGACGGATTCTGACAGTATTGATGATCAGCCGGTCGATCGATGTGACATACAATAGACATGTACGTCACGTATGGTTTCGCAATTCATCATTGTACAACATTGTTTAATACGGAATCACGTACACTATTGTACAATGTTGTATAACACGGAATCGCAGCAGCGAGATTTCGCGAGAGAAACGAATGACGACACCGATCTCGAATCCAGAGGATTCATTCGAAATGAACTTTATACTGCGCCATATTGGCTGCCGGAATTGCTGTAAATATAAAATGTTTTCAGGCCACGTAACAACGGAAGAATGCCATCCTTTCTCTCACGTGTCTTTAATCGCTTAATCCATTTTCGCGCCGTCGCGGATTATTGAGAATAATGCGCCGCCGTTTTAAGGTATGTATAATGAGATAGATAGAAACACACACGTGCAGTTAAGGACGTAAATGTATATATGTAAACGTACGTTATTGGACACACAAGGATATATATATGTAATGCATTCTGTGTGCACATTCTGCAGGAGAGAACATCACAAATAGAATTTACATGTACGGACACGTATTACGATGTATTCATCTAATCGGGATGTAATTGAGCGTGAGAATAACAAATTCTTTTATGAATTACTTGAATTATAATTAGCACTACACATCACTACGTCACGTCGAAAAATATAACCAACACCAAATCTTATCGACCATTCTTGAGACATCGACATTATTTATTGAACATTGAAGTTGCATACTTCAAGTTTTGATTGCACTATAATAGAGAAGTTCGTAAAAAAAGAAACAATCTACATTTTGTATATTTTCCTGAAAGAATTTTTGTCACAACATTTGTAATATATTCAATTTTAATTGTCCAAGTATGTTAGTTATAATAATATGATAATAATGATTGTATGCATACACATATTACCTTTTCTATATGTTTACAATTCTGGAATATTATTTTCAAAATAATGTAAATTTAATAATTAATTTATTTATTATAATTAACATTTTTAATTAATTAGATTAAATAAATAATATAATTAAAATTGATTTTGTTGTCAATAAGATGATGATTTTTATAAATGAGATTATTAAACAATTATTCATATATAACTTTTATCATTTTATAATTTTTCAAATATATACATAAAAGAATCACTTTTCAAAGTGTCTTATGATGACTTCTGTTTTTTGTTACTAATTGATGAATTTCGTATAATGAATTTGTATTTATAATGGCATTTATGAGAATTATCGTGCTAATTATGAATATGCAACAGCACAAGATATTATCAGGATACTTTCCAGGTTACACGTAGGATCGATATATATACCGGTAGAATACATCATTTATAACACGTTCACAAAACTGCAGTACTTGTTCATAGATGAAAAGATAAGAGGCGCGCATCGATTTCCCGTCGCGTTGCACGCATAAATGTAACGAGTTGGTGAAATAATATTTATTATATTATCGGACTCTTTCTGCGTCACATCGTATTGCTTACATTTTAGCCTGATTTTACGATCATGTATGTTATTAACATATAAATTATATACTATATTTTCTAATACACGATACCAACATATTAACATTGCATATACGTTTTATTTGCATTTAAATTTATATGTCACATTTTGTAATATATTATAAACATATATCTTGAATATATTCAAAATTATTAATTAAATTGAAATATTAATATTTTTACTTGTTATAAAATTAGTTCTTTGTACAGGATAAAATATGTTTTTAAATAAGATAATAATTTTTTTAAATATTTCGTATCTATTGAGAATGACAAAATACTTTATAAATAAAATAGATAATTTACAAATAAATAATTAACAAAGACATATTAAGAATCTATCTATAAATATTAATATATGTAAAATTATAAGAATAAAAAAATTAGTTTTTATATTGAAACTGAATAACACAAAATTCGACAAAATTTATAATGGTGATTTTTAATGGTAGAAAAATACGAAGAAGAAAAGAACTTGAAAAAGAAACGGAATAATAATAGTAAAATCAAGACTTGCTGTAGATAATAGAGCATTGATAAACTTTGTTAATTTGCTCGTAGTAAGATATTAACATATTTCAATAATGACTTTTAAAGGATAAAAAATTCAGCATTTCTATTTTTAAAGCTAACAGAAAACAATTGAGCACGCCAACTAAAAGTTGTTTGAAAATTATAAAAAAAAAAAATTATCTCTTTTTTAAATATTATGTTGTACTTTTAAAATAAAGAAAAATTCATTTTAAAATAAAGAAAAAAAGTATTTTTAATATAAAAGTACTATTAATATAAAAATTCAATTTTCTAGAAAAAAAATGTTTTATTCTTTTATATGAAGTTCTCAATAGTGTCACGAATAATCAATAGTCAAATATTTTTTTAATATTTTTCAAATATTTTTAAAAACCCTCAACTTACGTTGATTAAAAAAATCGCGGTCTTTTTCAATTCAATTTTTAATTAAATACGGGAGAGAATTTTTTAATATATATTAATATGTATTTATTTTATATATTTTTACATAAAAAGAAGTTTTAATACTACGTTCTTCTCTCTTGATAGAATACAATATTGCGATTGAGTATTCAGTACATTAATATGTATACATATTTTATATGTACAAAATTATCTAAGTTCAGAAGAATTTAATAGCATCTTGTAAAATTTTCTTTTTGAATAATTTTAGTCAGCTTCACATTTTATAAATATTTCATATACGTACGTTTATGCATTTTGTTCAAAGATGTATGTAAATTGCATCAAAGTTTTCATGAAAAGCTCATAACATCTTCAAATTTACTTTCCCTACGTATTTTTTTATATTAAGTCTTACATTATTTTAACATATATTCCACTGCGTTTATTCATTTATTAATAATAGTCTTTTAAAAGGCGAATTGTGATTCAACGACACAATGATAATTTCTCGAACATTTATTTGTTTATGAGTAAGATATGGTGGAGGCGCCGGTGCTTATTGGCAGCCAACAGCCTCGCGTTCCCAAAAATTACGTACTGGGTATGTCTCGATGGCCATACCCCACCATGCCGAGGTTAAATCGACGCGATGCGCTATTGAAGTAGCGAGCACCCTTTTTGCTCAGCCCGTCGCACATTGCGACTTATAAATCCTGCTAGTTAGAAGTTAAATACAAGATAAATGTAGCTTCTCTGGCCATCTATCGTACATTTGAGAAACTATTAGATACATAATATATGATGCGATGACGAGACACACTCAGACCCATGATATTTTTATCGATTTATTCTGTGTTTTTTTACATCTTCTATATCTTTTCAATTACATAAAATATCAAATTATATCTATATATTACATATCTGTATATTACATCTAAATATCCCTCAAGACGATTACTTATGTTTTTGTTAATTTTATAATCGCTCTATAGTTATGTATAATATTTATATTTATATTAATTTTATTATTGTATAATTATTTTCTTAATTTTTTCAACTTTCAATTTTTGTTATTATACAAGATGTTTCATAACATGTAGATATAATTTCAGAAATAGGTTTGAGACGAAAAAATAGCAAGAAGTTTTTGTAAAATTTGTTCTGTATTTCAATTTGACCTCGTTCCCAAGTTACAAACATTTTTGTGTTCATTAATTATAAACTGAATTAGCATAAAATCTTCGTACATCTACACGCGTCTTACTAATTTCTTTAAAGACCGCAATGATGAAGCTACGTTACCTTAGTTTGTAATGAAAATAAAACACGAAAACTTCTATAACTTAAAAACAAGATAAATGTTTGTATGAATTTTTTAATTTTTTAATGTAAATTCATTTTTAATGTTTATACATAATAAAATCATTTATTATTTATCGAATATTACGAATCGGGAAAATGTTTTTATAATTTTGAACATGATAGAAAAAATAATTAATTCATTATATCTTGTATCTACCATTGTGCAATTTTATAGTTCAATTTGACAACAATGACAAGTCAGAGATTTTAATTTAGATTATGTTTTGTAGTGAATTATAAATGCTAATGTAATTATAAAACGTAAAATATTCCGATGATAAACTAATCAGTCATTGGATTTAAATGAAATGCATGATCAATTTTCTGCGAAGATTCTCTCATTAACAGCTGCAAAGCATTAGCAAACAGAATTAACTATGCACTCAAATTAACAATAGCATAGCCTGTTGAAAAGCTTAATATCAGCAAAGTAATGCAATTGATAATTGAGTTAAATACAACTAAGAGGATTTTTTGTTACATTGATTCATTAGCATTGCGTGCTAGTAGAAAATAAAGTTCGCCTCCATAAATATACTTCATATAGATATACGATATTATGTGATAGATTAGATGCAATTTCGCATATGTCTTACTCATTTAACCTGTAGACAAACGTATAAAATATCGATTATCTGGACTGTTAATTATTCAAAATGCCGCAACGCTGCCAATTTTAGACAAAACACTTCTGAATAATTTATTTTACTCATATTTTATATATCTCAGCTATTTTTTTATTATTTTAAGAAATTATTATAAATAGCATTTACAATATTTGTTTTCATGAGTAAAGAAAAAGACTCTTTACTCTCGTAAAATGTTAATGTTGTTGTTGAATTTTGCAATGTTTATCTAAATATGATGCAAATTACATATATATATATGTGTGTGTATATGCATGCAACATACGTAATTGGTTTTTATTAACTATAATTTCGTTAAAAAAATTGAAATGTTAATGAAATGCAAATGTACAGTTGAAATTAATTAGTCTCGGTATAAGTACCTGAATATATGTATTCTCGATGTAAAAACGAACTTTCAGAAACGCGACTCGGCTTTTATACGCATAATGCTTTGTATGACACATATGGGGAACTCATTTTCATATATTTGTATTTCCAGAAAAAGCAAGAGAAAGTTTTTAAAAATAAATAATCTTTCATATACACAATTGAGTACATACAAAAAAGAGAATGAAAAAAATTGCATAAGCCGTATATAGTTTGAAGCTTAAAACTTTTTGTCGCTTATCGTTCTCATTGTTATTTTATAAGATTGAAATTATCATTAAATTATAAAATAAGGCGCTTTAAATATCAGTTTTACAAATATGTGAAAAGGCGATAAATTATTTGAATTTAAAATTATATCACAACATTACAAAAATAAAATCAAAGCTTCTACCTAAAATATCTGATGTGATGAATACCAATAATTGTATTTCAAGATTTTCAATTTTATTTTTTTCGACACTATGACAAATGCAGCGATCGATGGAGTGGAATCGTGTAAAAATAGAATGAGACGCACAGAAGCTAATCTCGCAAAATATATTTCGCCTGACTTCCGTGTCGCAGCAATTGCGAATTCCGTTTGGGAATGTCAGGATGTTTTCTGAAAAACCGCTTTCAAGAAACCGCGTCTATAACGAAAAATGTGTCGGACTATCTCCAGTCGGTTTTTGCCAGTTTCATCACGTGCATCGCAAATGTGTCCGCAGAATCAGTGCTGCCGGAGTGTATACTTTGAGGAATATTAAATCGGATGATATAGAGACTGAAATTATATCGTAAGTTCCTGAATGGAACATGCGAGAACTACAGAGATTCATGAAGTTTTTCATTTAGGCTTTTATCGTTTCTACTTCCATAAAGAAATATTTCATGAGGAAGTATCCATGCACATAGTTTGGACAAATCTTTTATCTCTTCAAAACGTACCTCTTCAAAAATTTTTGGAATAAATTTTGAAAAATAAAATTTAACATTTATCTTCATTTCATTGATCCCTTTTGAGCTAAAAAGAGATAAATCAAAATTTAAAAAAGAAAATAATTATAGTATATAATTGTAATAAATGTCATTAAATGCATTAACGTAACATGACAATTATTTAAATTGCCAATCGCAATGTCCATCTAATAATAAAAAATGGGCATAAAATTTATTTTAAAAAGTATCATATATAGCGTAATATAGAAAAATGATTTTTGATTTTGACGTTTGATTAAACGAGAATTTTTAGATAATTTTGTTTATTCAAATAACTCTGCAGTGTATAGGAAATTCAAGATTCTAGGCTAAATAATAGGTCGTACAAAAATCTATTGCTGAAAGAAAATAATTTCAACTTATCTACGCTCAAATAGAGACAATTTGCGAATCAAATACCTCTCTAATTTTCCTCGAAAATGGATACCTTAATAAACTGGGTCAAATTACGAAATTTAATTAAGATCATGGAACGCAATACGACTTCCGTATCATTTAATATATAGGGTGTCCTAAACTTTTTGACATACCGCTTATGGGCAAATAGGACGGACTTAATTGAGTCGAAAAGTCTTTTATCATTTTACAATTTTCAAAATCTTTTTTTTAATTACCTAATAAGCAGAATATCTAATAATCTGAATATCTAATAATCTAAAATTGAGATGCATAAATAACTTTAAGATATTTTGAAGTTATCTTGCACTGATTTTATCCGGCAACTTATTCAACAATCTTTCTCTGTAGAAATTAATATCTCATTACAAAAATGACAAAATAATAAAAGATTTTTCAAGGACTCAGTCCGGTCGATCTGCTCACAAGCGTATCAAAAAGTTTGGGACACCCTGTATAAATTTTCAAATAAGAAAGTTAAATGAATTGTAAGATTTTCTCGCGTATACAATGAATATAAAGTCAACTAATATTTTGAAATTCTCTTTGACATTTTTAAGCTCTCTTAGGTTCGATTTCACAATATATGATTACCTAAAGATTAAAAGTAACCAAGAAATTCATGAATGAATTTCATTGATAAATCTGTAGGTAACCTTTAATCTTTAGGTAATCATATATTGTAAAAACGAACCTTATAATCGTTTTATCTTGGAAATCGATCAATTGAACAATCAAGATGTGGAAATGTTTCGATAATTTTTAATCAGACGAAAACGCTTACCTGAAGATACGGTACGGCCTTGCAGAGTTTTAATCCGAGGAACCAGGTCTCCGTGACGTCCCAGAGAACCGACGGCGGCAGGCAGATCAGCAGGACGAGAAGATCAGCCACCGCCAGATTGACGATGAAATAATTGGTCACGGTACGCATCGAGTGATTGCGATAAACGGCCATGCAGACAAGTGCGTTGCCAATTAGGCCGATTATAAAGACGACGCTGTGCATTGCAATCAGCACCCAGTCAGTAAATTTCGGAAATATGTGTTGCACCATCAGCTCGATGTAATCTTCGTCCGGGATGCAGTAATCGTTGGTGCAATTCGTGACGTTGGTGTACTCGAAGTTGCCATCATTATCCACGAACGAATAATAATCGCTTCCATCCTCGTCGAGTGCGTCACATAAACGCGGTGTCGCCGATACAAGCCAGATGATAATCATCACAGCGAGATTCATATTTATTCAATCTTATTGTGTCATAATATCTCACTGCAAATTGTCGCTCGTGTGCAGTTAATACAATTAAGTGTACATGAAAACGATTCAATTGCGATCCGTTTTCAGTTACGCGCGATTTTATCACAGCATCGTGGATTCATTGACTGATGGAATTAGAGTGGATTAATTATTAGCCGAATTATCGAATGTATTAACGTAACAGAGTGTAAAATGTTCTTTACAGTGATACTACATTGTTGCGTTCCCGACGGGATTTAGTCAAACAACCCGTGAAATAAATCACAAAATAAATCGCATGAATGCAAATCTGAGTGTAGATAAAGCACAGCGCTGAAATGCCGGTGTTTCCACAATGACGAACTACACTTTTAAAGTTCACTCTCTTTTTCTTTCACAAGCGACTATGCTTATATAACCTTAGCATAGAATTTCTTTGATGCAGGCATTCCGCTCTTCAGAGCGCGATTATAAATAACTTCTGTCTATGCGCGGTAAAGACATATATATATATATATTTGTCGAAATTGAATTTATCTTCTATATATAGAAATATAATATTTTTATATTGCGCTTGAATTTTTATATCTTCAATGGTCTTCAGATATGTTCCTAACTGTAATATATTTTCCAGCTGGATACCATGGATGTTCAATTTGCAAAATCTGAAATAGTAGATTTGCCTGCCAAACCGCATTTTCCTAATCGTAGCGTTCAGACAGGCATAAAATATAGATGAGATATTCAAATATCTCATATGCTTTATCTAAATCCATTTTCATAAATCAGAAGATTTTTCCTTCCTCTTTTTTAACTTTGTTTTGGAAACATTCGCTTTAACATTCGCTTAAACATTCTTTAATTAGACAACAATTGATAAATTAAAAACATGTCACCAAGTCAGTTATGTGTATTACAAATAAACGTGCGAATCGGCGTTATATACTAGATATTTAATTAAATCGATACACAATTGATGAAATTTCGCAAATGATAGGGAAGAGTGACACAATTCATTGGAATAATATGAATGAAGGTAGCGATCATGTAATTTTCTCCCTAGGGCGAAAATGTGAAAAATAAAAAATTTCTTCTCATCTTATCTTCACGGTTAGTCTCACCAACTCTGATTAACTTAATCGACCGATTAAATTTTAGAATTGTTAATTAGAAAATTAAATCTGATGGCTATAAAGAACGCTGTAATATATATTGCTCTTGTCGCATGGGTACGATTTCTACATATATTATTTTAATTAAAATTTTTACTTAATTATTTAAAGTATTATATTTTACATAAATAAATCATAATTTGCAGAAAATTAAGATATTTGAAATAATCCTGCTCAATATAATATAAATGTTCTCTTTTTATATTTTC
>Ga0157363_1002178_pt1 | contig 17074 bp, 5 predicted proteins | sample AttsexASBM1_FD_111477 | JGI IMG/M metagenome (GOLD analysis project Ga0157363, IMG submission 111477) | Fungus gardens microbial communities from leaf cutter ant in Ribeirão Preto, State of São Paulo, Brazil - Atta sexdens ASBM1 | ecosystem: Host-associated > Fungi > Mycelium > Unclassified ... | reverse complement strand
TATCCTTGAGTTCATCAATTAATTTTCTAATTAAGGATAATGAGATTTTGTCTTTTATTGTGTGCTGGTTCAACTTTCTATAGTTCTGTACTAGTTGTAAAGATCCATCCTTCTTTGGAATGTAAAGGTATAGTGCTGCATATCTTGAACTTGATTTTAATATAAGTTCTGTCTTGAGTTGTTCTTCCAACTATTGGTTTAGTGCTTCATTCTCCTTGACTATCATTGTATAGGCTTTGGCATTTAAATCCTTTAGTACATCTTCTAGTAAATTGATTTTGTAATCCCATTTCCTTTGTTCTAGCAATTTCTCAAATTTCTTTTTGTTGAACAAATGTGCAAATGGTTGAATGTATTTTAGTAAATCCTCTGGATTTGTTGGATCTGATTCCTTGCCAATTTTCTAATGTTCCTTATCTATGTCTCTTATTGGTTGTAGTTCTCTGGTCCTTGATATGAATGAAATGTCCTAGTATTATGTTCTACACACTTTTAGACATTTTATAAACTATATTGTTTCTTTGTCCCAATTGACTTCTGGATTATGCTTGACTAACCAGTTATATTCTAAGAATATGTCTGTGCCATTTAAGTCTATAACTGCTATATTGATATTTTCCATATGTCTATTGATTTCTAGTTCTAGTGGCATATATCTTATTACTTTTCCATTCTTGGTTCCATCTGCATTGAAAATCTCAAATGATCTGTTCATAGATTCTATTTTAATCTGTTTTTCCTTTACTAGTTGTTTGTTGATTCCAATATGGATAGACTTTAAACTAACTAGTGCCTTAAGTCATAGTTTCTTTCCATTTGATATCTTCATGTTTGTGTATACATTCAGTTCTTTCTCTCTATTATCTCTCCATTTTGAAATAACATATTGATTTAGGAATTTACTATGTGTAGAGGTTTATTATACTATGCCTACTCTGAACCTTTGATAAAACTCTCCTCTTTGTTGCTGTCTTCTTTATCTGATTCCTCTTGTATACTTCTGTTCTTTATCTTTTGTCCTGACCTGCAGTTCTTTGCAAGGTATTCCACTTTGTTATACTTGTAGCACTTTCTAGTCTTCTTTTCTTTCTTTGGTTTTTGACAATCCTTTGCCATATGCTTATAGATATTGTAGTTGAAGTATCTAGGCTTCTTGTTCTTGTCATATTTGTCTTTAAACTTCTCAGTGTCTATGGGTGCTCCTTTTCTTCTATAGATAATTCCTAATCCTGTCCTGTAATTCTGTCTTCCTTCTATAAACTTGTATCCTTGTCTGACTGAGGTGATTGTCACTTTCCACTCCTTGAGTGACTCTGGTATTGCTATGAATGGATATCCCAATATTGTCTTGATTATGTCATTCCTGACATTCTTTTTTAGCAAAAATATTATATGCATATCATGTCAAGATCGCTGAAGGTGGACTTAATTTTTATTTCTCTTTTCATTTTATTTTTATTTTTATTTTTATTTTCGATCTATTTTCTATCTTTAGAACTAGGGTTAGGGTTAGAGTAACAAAGATCATGCTGTCACACAGCCGGTCACATCAGATGACACAGTCACAAGTCACATGATACATAGAAGGATGTAGAAGGTTCTGGAAGGATGATGTTATACAATGTGTAAAACACATGTTGACCTTAAGGCATACACATGGTTGTTTAGGGTAGGTTAGAAATAGCTCGCACAGACCATTAGGTATTTGTATATAAGGTAAACCATCTTGTACAGAGTTCTCTATCGAGTTCTCTTGTGTTAACCCAATACAAGGTTCACTCTTCTGACCAACTCTAAGGTCTTAAGATTGTAACATATCATTTGTTTCAGCCTTCATGGCCAATACTTCAAATTCTATCATAAAGTCTGCTATGTGCTTCTTTCCCTGTTTGAATGTTTTGATCTTTTATTTGGCATCTGCTACCTTGCTCTTGTTGCTGAATGCTGTCTTGACTTCTTTAACAAAATTGTCCCAATCTTGAATGTATTCTTCTTTTTCCATCTAGTTGATCTTCTTCTATGTATAAATTCCTGCTATACTCTCTCTAAGTCAGACTAATACTACTGTAATCTTGTTGTCTGTTGTTATGACTTTGTTGCTTTTGAGGAATAATTATATCCTTTTCCACCAGTCTTCAAATTTCATCTAGTCACTATCAAACCATCCTAGGTTTAGAACCATGCTCTTTATTAAAATTGCCTGTGTTGTCTCATTATATACTGCTAGTGTAGGTACTATTGAAATCTCTTCTGATGATGCTAGTTCAGTTGTTCAATTTCCATCTGAGGTGTATTCTTCAGTGATTCTCAATGATCCCAATATTTCTTCTAGTATCTTAATACATATAATTCTTTGACTTTGTTTATATGTCTTGTCTGTCTGTGGTATTTACCACAATAATATGTATCTGGTCTGGTCTTTCTTGTCTGTGGTCTGTCTTGCTACAAAATTGTCTATATTGTCATTTTCCTAATGGACTAACTATTCATCCATAGTCCCACTATAGAGTAGTTTTGATAGTTTTTTAATGGTTTAACTGTTATGATAGTTTAGTGGCCTGACTACTATATACTTTTTTTTGCAAGGTAAACCTAATGACATTTTATTAAATGTTACAATCCTATCCTTGGCTTAGATTACAACTAAGGTAAAGACTTGAAAGAGAATGAAGATGATAATCAATTGGTGAAGTGTAAAGATATAGAACTGTATCTACTACTATATATACCTAATGACCATAAGAAATAATTAAAGTGTCCTTGAGAAAAAAATGAAGAGAAAGTGAGAAAAAGATGAAGAAACCTTTACTACTATATGAGACACTAACTGATACTACATGAGAATCAAATAAAGCACAGTAAATCACAGTGAATATAAGTCAAACTTGTATAAATAATACTCCAATTACAACTACCATCAATCCAAAGATCAAAGACCCTGACTCTGTATTCCTCATCAATTCATGGAGTCCAAATGACAACCCCCATGGTGACTGAGTACCCAGAGTATGCATAGAGTAAATATTATTAGATTGTTACTTTTTTATTTAAGAATATAGTTATGATGTATCATTCTGCAGTCTGATAATCAACTTGAATTGTGCCACACTTGCACTTTCCCATCCAAAATTATGACCACATGATGCATAGGATAAGTACAACATCATCCATTGAAGCCAAGGTTAACTTATCCATACAGTATCTTTTCTAGCTCTTTCTTGTCACTCAACTTCCTAAGTTTCTCTTTTGTCCCATCTTCTATGCTGCTATTTCAGATAACCTAGCAAGTGCAATTTGCCTCTAACATATGAGACAAATATAAAGTAGAGATTGTAGTAATTATAAAAGAAGAATCTTATATTATATTAATATAAGAGAACTTGATAGAGTTCCTAGTACAAAGTGTCTACCTTATATACACTAGCTAGTTGGTCTGTGTAAGACTTATACTAACCTACCCTAAAGGCCATGTATTATCCATAAAGTCAACATATAGTATATATACTGTATAACATCACTATTCCAGAACCTTTTATGTCCTTCTGTATAATACATGATCATATGACTATGACATATGTGATGTCATGCTATACCCTTAACCCTAAGTGTTAATAGCAATTTATACTCACCAGAATTATCTGTAGATAGTATAGAATATGGATTAGGTCAGAAGATAAGATCAGAAAATAGATTGGAAGTGATGTTATATGGATAAGACAATCTTTGCTTCAATAAAAAATTGTTTTATCTAGTCTAACTTATTATGTGGTTGTATTTTGGAGAACTTAATATGAGTATAGTACAATCTAAGTTGATTATCAGACTAAGGAACAGTATATGGTAGCTAATATTCTTAAATATGGTATTATGCCAGAAAATGCTTTTTTGTGAAAGCACATACTCTTATATGATTCTTAAGCATATAAAACCTCTTTGAAGACATCAGTAAGAAGACATTATAATTTTAGATGATGCCTCAGATTCTCTCAAGTAGACACCAACTTGAAAGATGGTGTGATAGCTGTTAATCAAACCAGATCTCAGAAAGATGGTGTCTTTAGCAATAAGAAATTCTACTATACTTATGAATGACTAGCTACAAGGTATGAGCACTTACAAGAACACTTTACATAGTTATAATTATTTGGATAGTTGGATAAGACAGAAACATGTTGGATCAGAAGCTGATGGAGTCTAGAATGGCTTTTCAAGTAGGAATGACCATAGAAATGGTAAAGATGAAATGGAATGGGCACTTGTAAGCAGAAAGCAATTATTAGATTGATGTCAAGTTGCAAATAAAGAAACAATCATGTGCTTGTGAGACTTCAGAGAGCTTTTATATGATTTTGCTCTTTATTTCTATTCTTTGTATTTTTAGACTAATATATAAGCTACAAGTGAAGAGAAGTAGAAAGAGTACCCTTATCTGGATTGTCCTACTTGAGAGTTGTTTTAACTTCATTATGTGAGCATTGTTAGTACCCATTATCACTTTCAAATGAGTTTTGGAGAGTTCTAGCAGTCTAGAAAAGACTGGTGAGGTGAGTATCAATTGGTATCTTCAGTTATAAGATTCAACTTGAGGGATGTCTTCAGATTGTATTATCTAAAATAGATAGTATTGTTGGAAGCTCTAAAGGAGCTTTGCAATCTATTCACTTTCCAGAGGAGCTTGTTACATAGTGTAATATTCACTGTTTAGGAGTGTGTTAGTAAAGAAAATCATTTGCAAGTGGATATTATTCTTCCTAACTTCATCCTTTCATACTCATAATAGCTTGTTATGACTCAAAGATCTTAGAGCTGATCAATAAATAGAACCTTGTATTAGGGTTAACATAAGAAAACTCAATAGAGAACTCTATACAGGATTGTCTATCTTATATACTAAAGGGCCCTGGTCTGTGCTAATGATGAATACTCCTGCCTTAATGTCTATGCCTTAACCATAAGTGTACCATGTGTGTTTCATGAGGTAAACATGCTGTTAATATGTATCTTGACATCATTCTCCTTACTTCTTCTGAGTCTAGGCCTATAATATCACCTCATGTGATATGTCATGTGACTGTAGTCACATGCCTCTTCATTTTCAATAAGAATTAAAAAGAAAAGTAAGATAAAAGTAAAGGAAGGAAAAGAAAAGGGTAAAAGAGAAATTTTATATTATTTTTTCTATCCCTTCTCTTGATTTCTGAAGCTAATATCAACCTCTTTGAATTCTTTAGTACACAGTTAAGGGCTAGTATTGCATAGTTCATGTTATACTCTGGTATAACCTCTTTCTGCTTGACTTCTGTCAATAGAAGACAAGCTGGAAGTAGTACTATGTAGATAGGGTAATTTTAGATTCAACAGAAAATTGTTGTGCCTAGCCTAGCTTATTGTGTAGTCATATTTTTAAAGAGGGGGCTTGGATATTCTTAGAGTGAGTGTGGGACAATTTTAAGTTAATTATCAGACTAAAGAACTATATATGATGGTTAACATTCTGAAATACAGAATTATTAATCTAATAATATTCAACTACTATGCATACTCTGGGTTGTTATTTGAAACTCCATAGAATTGACCAGAAATATAGGATTTGGTCTTCATATTGATAAATGACTGGAGTAGAATGTAATCTATACCAAAAGACAATGAGAAGAGTATGGATATCAGATAGTATGTGACAAAGGTATATAAAGCTTGCATGAATATCTAAAGAGCAAAGATAGATTTGAAATTTGCTAGAGCCTAGAAGTTTTGGTGCATGGAGAAAAGCTATAACACTAATAATAATAATATTTGATTATTCAGAGGTAGATGCAGAGGTTTCAGATGATGGTATGGCAACTACAGGGTTCAGTAAATGAAGAGAGTTGCTATAAATTGAATAAATTTGCTAATGATATGTTCACTGCAATATTGTTATGACTTCAAGACCTTGTGTAAGGGCAAAAAACAACTTTTGTATTGAGTAACACAAAAAAACTCAGTAAAGTTCCAAGTACAAACTAGTCTACCTTATATACCACAAATCATAGTCTGTGTGCATACTTCAACTAACCTACTCTAAAGTCCATATACTTTCCATATACTTTCCACAAGACTAGCATGCTATTGCTATATGTCATATACCAAGTCTACTCATTTGGAAAACACCCTTGTCAACATCTAATCTAAAAAATCCCATCTTCTACAGTGGCTACCTTTCTTACAACACACCTATGCAGTAGTGATGCAACAATCTGGAGATTCTGTCTTCCATGACAGAAATACTTCTATCTGACTTGGTCTTCTATAGCAGAGTCATACTCTTGTTAGTGTCTCCACACTAAAACCTCTACTCAGGGCAATAGAGGATATACTACTAAAGTTCAAGCATCTCCTATAGTATATACCTATATATAAGACTAGTAGTTATACTGTAATTCGCTAGTTTGATAATCAATGAAGATAACTTCTATTGAACTTGATCCCTGGTGTTCAACAGTGACATATGTTGTGGCAACCACTAGTCACAAAGACCAATAGAGACACAATCAATAAATCTCAAAGATAGATATCGTTATGAGTATCAAGAACAAAAAGTATGAACTTAGTTTTCTCTCTTATTTTATTTTATTTTCAATTTATTTTCATATTTTTCTATTCATAGAACTTAGGGTTAGGCTTAGTCATGTGACATAAGAAGAAAAGCATAGAAGGTGCTAGAAGAATGATGTCATACAACATGCACAATGCATGTTGGCCTTAAGGTATACACATGACTGTTTAGGATAGGCTAGGAGTACATAGCATGGACCATGTGCCTTTAGTATAAAGGGTAGACAATCCTGTAAAGAGTTCTCTATTGAGTTCTCTTGTATTAACCCTAATACAAGGTTCTTTCTCTTGATCAACTCTAAGATCTTAAGTTTGTAACAATGGAGATCACAAGAAAACTCAACAAGGAGTCTCTGCTGAATTGCTATCCTATTTATATAAGTTACAAATAGTCTGTGCTAACACTAATTTAACCTTGCCCTAAAGTCCATGTATTGTTCATACCTCATCCTTATGTCTTCCATAAGGATACCATGCTGTATACATGTGCTCTGACATCATTATTCTAGTCTTTTCTAGCCCGCTTTAGCTAAGTTTAAGCTTGTGACCACAGTTACATGCCTCTTCATTGTCAAAAAGATAAAAAGAAAAGGAAAATCAAAAGAAAAGAAATATCAAGGAAAATAGATAAAAGAAAAAGAAAAATGTTAGTGTTCAAGCACACCATAACAACACACCAATCAGTACTCACTTCCATTTTGGACTCCTTCCTTCCATTGGAAATTGTGACCACATGACAGACAGATAGCACAGCATATAAGCTGAAGCCAAGATTATTTCAAAAGTTTATCTTGCAGACTTTCACCTCTGGTATGAACCATGCCTGATACCATGCTATATAATGTTATTCCAGAATCTTCTATAACTTTATTTGTATCATGTGATAATGTGACTGTGATTGTACTGTTACATGCGATGTCATGCCAGTGCTTCTGTCTAAGTCTAAAGTAAAGAAAGAGAAAAGAAAACTCAAAATAAAATAAAATCAAAAGTAAAATATGATAGAGTCTAGTCCATCATTCACAACTCTGACAAATATATAATAGAACTTAATTTTTCTGCAAAGATGTATAGAAAGTTATTAATCCATTTACTCAGTTAATTAATGAATTATGTTGGATGAGCTAATTATATTCAAAGACCAAAGAACAGGCATAATTGAGTAGGATAATATAAAAGTTCAGATTTATATATTTATTTTAAAAAAATGCTACAGACATAGTAACTTCAGCGATAGTGCTGTTTGATAATCTGTCAAAAAAGCAGAGTTCAATTAGAGGAATTGAGGAAGTCTTTAGATTATGAGTATCTACAAACTTCGAGTCTACAAAGTAATGAGTTGATCTGGAGTCAACTAGAACTCAAAATAGGGAATTAAGATAGTTCTGACCAAGAACAAAGATAGAAAAGAGAGACAAAAAAGTAGAGGTCCAAAAGAGTGGATATTGTTACAAATAATTCTACTTTATATTTTACAGATATTTGCCTCATGCTGGACATGCCTTGGACATGTGTTAGAGTTTGTTTCACTTATAACTCACAATTACTGTATCTTGTGTTCTTCTTATATATTATTAGTTAGCATCTCATATAGTAGTAGAAGCTTCCTTATATTTTTCTTATACTTATCTCATTGTTTTCCTCATAGATATCTTTCTCTTTTCTTATGGTCATTAGATATATATAGCTATAGATACAGTCCTGTATCTTTATGCTTTATCAATTGATCATCTCCTTCATTCTTACTCAAGTCTTTACCTAAGTTGCAATCTGAGCCAAGCTTAGGATTGTAATAGATATATAGAGCTGAATGGAACTCATTACTATATAAAGAAGTTCAATACAGCCCTCAGTTTGTATAGAGTCCTGAGGCCACTCATTATTTTTGTGAGGATTTTTTGAGAGTAGTAGCTGTTCAATCATTTTAGCCTTTTGAAGAGACCAAGACTTGCTTTTTGGAACAAGAATCCAACTTGTAGTCTTTAGCTTCATAGTAGAAGCAGAGGTTGTTGTCAAGCCTCTTCTTTTGCTCATTGCTGATTAACTTGCTATTGTTGGCCAGCTTGGATAAGATATATACCTATAGAGAACTCAACTACTTCTTAGTAGTATTATAAGACAAGAGTGCAGACAGATTTTGGCTAGGGTTAGGGTTAGCTGGACATAGATAAGTAATTAATTATTAGTCTACAACAGAGGAAGAGCACATGACCTGGAAGTCATGTGATAAAAGCTGGAATAGTCTAGAGCGGTCTGGAAGGACTTAAGGTCTAAAAAGATTGAGAGGAGTCTAGATAGTAGTTAGGGTTAGGAGTGACATCAAGGGACAATGGTTCCTCATGGTGTACACATGGTGCACACATGTATGATGAAGATTAAGAGTATGACATCAGAGCACATGTATACAGCATGGTAGCCTTATGGTGGATGAGTAATAGAACATGAGGACAATGCATGGACATAAGGGCAGGTTAATATTATTGTAGCACAGACCACATGTAATTTATATAAATAGAGGAGCAATGCAGCAAGGGCTCCTTGTTGAGTTCTCTTGTAATTCCCACTACTAGATAGCCAGTTAAGAGCTTTGCTGAAGTAAGCATACTACAAGTGCCATTCCGGTGAGTGGTTGCTACAACAGGTAGTAGAGTATAATAAATTAGAAGGTTTGAAGAATAAATATTTAGCAGACAAGGCTGCTGGAGATTATTGAGACCAATTATGGAAGTTTATGGATGTTTTAGTAGAGAAAGTCTTATCTTGCTTTCTAGAGTGAAACTTAAGAGTCTTTTTTTCTATTTGCTGAACATAATTGTATTCACAGTTGTACTCCTAGTAGTAATGATCAATAGTTATTGCTAAAATATATATATCTCAGAACAAGATTGGCTTTCCTTGTTCTTATATGAATATAGAATCCTAGCTCCAATTGGATAGACTCTAACAGTACCAGCAATATAATACACTATTTTCCCAATATATTTAAGAGTTATAACACATGAAATTCACATTATAAGTAGATATTTTGTCATTGGACTTCATGTAGAGATTATCCAGTATGTTTGTAGCTTCACTTACAAGGTCTAAAAAGCCAAAATACCAATAAAGTTCATTGAAAAAGCAGTTTCAATCAGAGCTTTCTGGTTAAAACCTATCTTAGACAAGTCTTGAACAATCCCAGAAAGGTAAGTTATTGTAAAATAAATTTTTGCAATGTTTGTATTGAACTGCATAGAGTTCATACAAAAATATAAGCAATATTAGAATAGAAAATTATTAAACTTATCAGGCTTAGTACTACTAAAGGTGTCTGAAATATGAACTTTAGTTCTTCTTGAATTAGTGATCAGGCTGGAAGTTTAATTAGTATTAACATTATTAGTGATCCAACTAAGAACATCAGCTAGTTGGCTATTAGTATTTTGGTTATACTAGGGTTTTGACCAGAAGCCAGAAGATAAAGTGTTACAATCTTAAGACCTTAAAGTGGGTCAAGAAAAGAAACTTTGTATTAGAGTTAACATAAAGGAACTTGATGAGGTTCCTTATACAAACTTATCTATCCTATATACATTAGACTACTAGTCTATGCAACAGTATTATTAATCCACCTTAAAGGCCATACATTATCCATAAGATTAACATGTGTTAAATACATTATAGTAATATTATTTCTTTCTAGAATTTTCTACCATGTTTTATTATAACATATGATTATGTGACTATGTGACAGTGACATGTGATGTTACACTAACCCTAACCCTAAGTACCAAAAATAAAATAGAGATAAAAATAAAAATAAAAAATAAAATAAAAAATAGATAAGTCCAACATTCAGTTTACAAGAACAATATATTGGCTTGCAACAGACAAAACTGTCTAGGCAGCTTGAATAGTGCAAGTAAGAGATCAAGAAGAAGAATATTCCTATTGATAAAGTTGTCTTGAACACCATGGGGTATTTGAAGGGAAAGCCCTTTGCCTAAACAAGGAGTAGTATTAAGATTGAAGTGAATAGAAAGACAAATAAAGTAGATGGAACTCCAACAGAGATGACAGCAGACTAGAGATTCTTATAATACTGTCAGGTATAGTTTACACTAGAGAGTAGAAGTCTATGAGATTAAATTAGGATTTTGTACCAAGTATGAAAACTTATACAAAAAGCATAGAGTTATAAACTTTACAAATAATCTTGGCTTTAGCTTATGTTCTATACTATCTGTCTGCCACAAGATTGCAACTTCAGAAGAATAAACAGAGTTCAAGGAGTGAGTTCTAATAAGAAGTATATCATTATAAACACTGGATTTTAGTACTTAACTATTGTCAATTGTTGATTATCAGACTGAATATAAGAAAACTCAATAGAGTTTCTGTTACAAAATAATATACCTTATATACTCCAGACCATGGTCTGTGTGCACACTATAACTAACCTACCCTAAAGTCCAGATGCTCTCTATAAAGCCAATATACTATTGCTATATTATATAACATTATCTGTTCTAGATAATTTTTTAATCTTCTCTATGTTATATGATCATGTGACATATTACTGTGACATGTGACCATCACACCCTTTACCTAAGTTCAAAATAAAAGATAGATAAAATAAAAATAAAAATAAAAAAGAATAAAAAAGAAAACAAAGTCTATTATCTTCAACTCTAATACTACCAGGTCTTAAATATAAATATGATAGAAGAAGAACTTGGGTATTCTATAGCATAGCCCCAAGCAGATGTTCTAGTAGTGAAATGTTGTAATTCAAAACTAAAAGTTAAGTCAAGAAAAAATCTTATATTAGGCTAATACAAGAGAACTTGATAGAGCTCCAAGTATATAGTATAATATTATTGTTCCAGAATCTTCTGCATTCTTTTATAGTTCAAAATAAGAAGATAAAATTAAAATTAAAATAAGAAAGAAAAATAAAATAAATCAAGTCCATCATCTTGAATTCTAATATAAAATACTGGGAGAAGTTTGGAAAGAAAAACTCCACTGTGAAAGACTAAGTACTAATGAGGTTAGAATAAGAGTATAATATCACTATAGAAGATAAGTTATGTATAGAATAATAATACTACTACTGAAGACAAATTATGAATGGATGTGTAGAGAAATAACATTACTATAGAAGGCAGGCTATCTTCAGAGTTAAACTTGGTATATAATATACAAAAATAAAATAACAAATATGTCCATATAATGATAGTATAAAAGAATTACAAACTCTGAAGTCTAATTCCAAAAACTCGAAGTTTGCAACACCAACTTCTACATACAAAGTCCAATCCCAAAATTATGGAGATTTCTATACCTTCTCTGGCAGTCTTCCTGCTCAGCCTTAACCACTCCCTGCACTCTCCTAATTATTACTATATGCCTCTGGTTAATATCAGATAAGTATCTACTATGTTTGAATATTATTCTAAATGTTTCCATTAAGAGTATCTGACCACTTGGACCTTATCATTCCTGGCTTAGTCAGCACTGTGCCACCAGATTGGAATGTATTCAAGAGTACTTAACATATAGCTGTCTTTGGGAGACCTTATTCTATTCTCTTAGATTTCTTCTGGAGGTGAGTCTTTGTCTGTTATATTATGTAGAAAATAGACTTAGATTTCTCCTGGAGTGAACTTCATGAATTCTACAGACTTTTTCATCAGTTGCCCTAACAGATAGTATGCCTATAATATATCTATAGGTTTAAGTATACTATATATAACTAGTCTTTTCTTAACTAGTTAGTATACTTTTTATATCTAAAGCTTAGCAAGCTTTTTGACTAAGAGCAGTTTTGCCCTTAGTTAAGAATGAATAGAGAGTAAAGTATAGAGAGAGCTCAGTATTGAGCAGTCTTAGAGTAAGAAATGAAGTTCTATTATTATAGCTTAAGCCTAAAACTTAGAACTAAGAAGAATATATTGTGACAACTACTAACCAAGACAGTTAAGAACTCACTAAGTAATCTTATAATGAAAGAATCTTGTAGTAAATAAATAACCTATTATGTACTGCCCATGAGTTTATCATACTATTATTACAACATGAATATGCCATAACTATACTCTTATCACATATCATCTGATATCTATACTTTTTTGACCTTCTTTTAATGTAGATTATACTCTATTCCAATTATTTATAAATTTGAGAACTAAACTCTTCATTCCTTATCAATCCTATGGAGTTCTGAATGACAACCTCTATAGTGCCTAACAATTCAGAGTAGGTGAGTAATATATTGCACCATATTTATTACAATTCAAACTTAAGTGTAAGATTAAGAAAGAAATCTTGTATTAGATTAACATAAGAGAACTTAATAGAGTTCTAAGTATAAACTGTCTATCTTATATATACTAGGCTGATAGTCCATACTATACTAAACCTAGCCTACTCTAAAGAGTATATGTTATTTATAAGTTCAACATATAGTAAACATATATAATATTATTATTCTGGAACTATCACAAAATGAGCTACTTACGAGTTGTGATACTTGAACTTAATAGTGCTTCAGAGGTTCAGTGTAAGAAGATAATGATGATAGATGATGAGTAGTATCAACAAGAATAATTGATGATAATTGATGAATAATAAATGATATTGTTAAGTCTGAGGTCTAATCTTCAAATACAGAGGTATATATACAAAATAGTAATGGTCTATGCACAAGCTATTCCCATCACATGATCAAAACTTGTACCTGATGGGGGCTGTCATCTGTCATAGCAGATATCAGGCTAATTTTAAAAGGTAACTAATTATATCACTATATTGATATGCTTGTATCTTTATAAATACTTATTGCTATGAGACATATCATATATTACCAGAAACTGTTTAATAAACACTTTTCAACACAAGTTTGATTGTGCAAATTTGTTCAGCCATTCATGATATATTAGTAAACAAAGATTTTACAGTTACTGATGACCTGATATCTTGGTTGTTTGTTGTTGCTTTTGTACATCCCACATATTTGCAGATAGCCCTCATTTGGGGCTTTATAGTGCAATTTGGTTTGTGAAAATTGGTTTACTAGTTGTGGAGATACAAGCTGAATGAAGTTTGTGACAGAAACTTTTTATGTTCTCTTATGTTATATGTGATCATGTGACCATGACTGTGACAGCTTGTGATAGTCATGTGTGATATCATGCTAACCTTTAACCTTAAGTTTAAAAATAGAAAATAAAATAAAAATAAATAAAGTCTAACATCTTTAACTCTAATAACACTTGCTCTAAGTATACCTGAGCTTTCTCTTTCAAAATATGATCACATGATGAGTTAGGCTAGGTACAACATTTTTATTGAAGCTAAGATTATCCTATTTATATAGTATTACTTCTGACTCTCTTTTAATTCTATCTTCTAACCTAATATGTTATCTATCTTATTTTCTATATTACTTATAGATAATCCTAACAAGTGTAAATTACCCTTAACAACTCTTTGACTTGTCTTTTTAGATTCTTCTACTATCTTTCAGACTTATAACATTATATATATCATGTGATAGTGGTTATGTGCCTCTTTATTGAGTAAAAGTAAAGTAAAATCAAATTAAGAAAATAGATAAAAGGAAAATAAAATAAAAATAAGATATAAGAGTTCAAGTGCACTAAGACATTATATATCTTTTGATGACCAATCTATCCTAAAGCATGACTAAGTCTTTCTAGCAAATTTTACCATGTTTAATTGTCACATAACTATATGATATATGACTGTTATGTGATATTTTATCATACTTCTTAGCTAAGTCCAGAAAGAAAAAGGAAAAATATGAATCCTAACTTTGGGTTAAAGATGACATTGATGGACTTGGGTTTCAGACTTGAACCAAGTTTATTTTAAGAAGACAAACTCTAACAAATACCTTATGTGCATACATTACTTGATTAATCACAAATTATGCACCCATAGGCGAGTATCAACAGTGGTTCCCTTGAGAGGAAAGTTGATGTCCAGAAATTTTACTACTGTGGCCTGTTATTGTACTCCATGTAATAAATTGTTGATTAAACAGAAATTGCCACGGTATAAATCACGTGTTATATTCTTGAGCCCCTTTGCAATCAAATCGAATGCCTCAAAATGCCATCACGCGCATCCTCGTCTTCTGGCTCTGATTCGGGTTCTGAAGCTCCAGAAGCTGTTGCACTCTCCTGTTCTAAGGAATCTGCTCTAAAAAAAAATGCTGAAGTTCGCATGGCCCAAGCACTTCTGAGGGCAAAAATGAAGTTGAAGAATCGACAAAGAGATCAAAAATTGAAAGAGCGGGCTGCAAGTAATCAGAAGAATGATACAGTTCCCTGCCAGAGTATGGGGAAAGAGAAAGAGCTTTTAGAGGAAGAGGAAGAGAATGATGATGATGAGGGTCAGGGTGCAAGTAATGCTGAAGCTCGGATGCTGAAGGCTATGAAGAGTGCTGAAGACAAAAAACAGGAGGTCGAATTTATGGAGGAACGAGACGATGCCGATGACTCGGGAGGCTCCAGCTCTGATGTTACCGACTTGGATAAAGACGATTCTGAGGCCGACTCAAGCGAAGACGACGAAGGGGCTGAAGACGAAGATAAAGAGATGGAGTTGCATGAGAGTAGTGATTACGATCAGGAAATGGACTCAGGTGTTGAGTCGGAACAGATAACGAAATCTTTTAAGAAACCATCAGACTATCTTCCTGACGAACTCTTCAAGGCTGCCTTTTCTCAAGCGACCAAGACGCAGTCTTCGCAATCTTCGTCTAATCAATCCACACGTCCACAAAAAGAACGGAAAAAGCGAAAACCTACCTCATCCACTCCAAAGGATGTCATTGTTGGGTGTGTCTCAGCCATTTTTATCTTAGCAGTAAAACATTAATAACATCGAGCCCAAGATCAAAAACAATTCGAACGTTGTCGTCGGCAGTAATACCTGGATTATTTCAGGCAGCTGTACCATCTACCAAAGTAAATAAGTTTCTGAGTCGCACTTTGGACCTCAAAGGTCAAAGGCTTGCTCTTGGCAAAGGCTGGGAGCGGCGTTCCGGTAAGTCAACTTCTTGGCATCTTTCGATCCTTATCCGACCATTTATATATAGCCAATATCGGAGTTTTGAGGAGGAACGGACCTGCTGCACGTTTTGTTCGGAGTCGCTGATAGCTGGAGTAACTTGTGATGTGGTCTATCTGAGACTATAGAGTGAATATCTGAACATTTTTTCGCCGGGAAATCGCATTACTACACTGCCGTCTGTAACATGTTGATCAGTTATGGTCGGGCTGTAAGCACCAAGCACCGCTGAACACTTGTCGGCTCTCGACATTCCCCTGACTCGGCTGTTGTTGCTCTATGATCATCCTTATCCTTGCTCTGGCCTCATTAGACTCATATTCAGTGAAGTTGTCCACAGTAAATTGAACCAGATATCTGTGATTACAAACATCATAAAGCTGTGCTGTGCTCTTGTTCCGTCTGTTGCTCCAAGAGACATCTCTGGCAAATCTTCAGGGGAGTTTAGCCAAAAAAAGGAATGTGATAACATTGTTCATAAATAGCAGATATGTCACAAAATTCATTCAGCTTGTATTCCTACAACCAGTGGACTTATTTTCACAAACTAAGTTGTGTTGGAAAGCTCCAAATGAGAGCTATCTGCACATATGTGGGATGTACAAAAGTGACAACAAATAACAGAGATATCAGGCCATCAGTAACTGTAAAAGTTTTATTGGCTAATATCTCATAAACAGCTGGACAGATTCACACAATTGAACTTGGATTGTGATTTGCTCATCAAACCATTTCTGATGATATATAGTATATCTCAAAACAATAAGTATTGATAGAGATACAAGCATATCAATATAGTGACATAATTAGTTACCTTCTAAAATTAGCCTGACAGTTGCTATGACAGATGACAGCTCCCTTCAGGTATGAGTTTTGATCATGTGATGGAAACAGCTTGCACACAGACTATCACTATTTTGTATATATACTTCTGTGTCTGAGGATTAGATCTTAGACTTAACAACATTAATCTTTATTCTTTATTATCTGTATTGATCTTAATTATCAATTATCATCAATTATTCCTATTGATACTACTTATCACCTATTATCATTATCTTCTTATACTGAACCTCTGAAACACTATTAAGTTCAAGTATTATAACTAGTAAGTAGCTTATTTTGTGATAAGATAACTTTTCAAGTGTCAGAGTATAAGGAAAGAAATTTCCTTGACCTAAATAATGATGACAATTAACCTATTTATCTGATGTATTCTAAGGACAGTGCTTGGCTAAAATACATTGGTCATTCAAATTTAATGTGTACATGTGCCACAAGATTGATCATGAATTACACTTCTATTGGTAAATATCAACTTAGATTATTTCCCAAAGAATCTATTACATATATGTACAGAGAGTATCCTATTGAAATAAGAAGGCATATTCTGTTTGAC
>Ga0157363_1002177_pt1 | contig 17083 bp, 9 predicted proteins | sample AttsexASBM1_FD_111477 | JGI IMG/M metagenome (GOLD analysis project Ga0157363, IMG submission 111477) | Fungus gardens microbial communities from leaf cutter ant in Ribeirão Preto, State of São Paulo, Brazil - Atta sexdens ASBM1 | ecosystem: Host-associated > Fungi > Mycelium > Unclassified ... | reverse complement strand
TTTTTTATCTCTCTATATTTTTCTATCACATTTGTTAATTTTATTAAACAATTTTTCTTATATAATAATTAGTTGTTTTAGAAATAAAAGATACTGAATGTCTGTTAAAGTCCTTACCTGTATTCGAGAAATGAATGGAAATAATTACAAAGGGAAAAAATTTTTATAATAAATTGTAACATATCATCGCAACTATAACATAAATAACTGGATATGCTAAATAACTGCAACGTGTAAATGTATTCATGTTTGTAATCTTTTGATCCTCTGTAGCTAGGAAGGAAAGAATCGTAATTTATGACATTGTATTAAAACGGCATTGAATTGGAATTAAAGTTATACAGAATTTTATTTAAGATATATTTTACCAGAAAGTTGACTAGAAAAGATAATCTTCATAGCCGCGATAAGAAGCTTATGGCAATTGGCACAGTGAAAATTTTTCTCCGAGTTTGAAAAATCACACGTAGCATTCTGTCGAGCGAGATACGTGCGAAAACATTTATAAGAGACGACGGTTTACGCCATCATTTAATAATCCCACAGTAATCGAAGGATTCATCCCGGTGGTGAGTCGTAACAGAAAACGCTGAAGAAGGAAATTGAAAAATAGAGTCTTAACTGAATCCAACTATCTGTTACCCATCCCAATATACCGTGTTAAGAAAAAAGTTGACTACCCCATCTGCGAGGTGAAGTCAGAGCGGTGAGAGAGAAGAACGAAGGCGAAGACACGAATTGGTTGGAAACTCCGATTCGATTTCGACTTTGTTCCATCTTTTCTCACACTGGTTGCTACAACTGAGCAGAAACGTTTTGTAACGATATCAAAATGACTATGTTTAAAACTGTTTTTGACACACGAAACTTACTCTTAAGAATTTCGGAAGTTTGTAACACACATATATTATACACAAGAAATATTACGCAACTTCATCGTATTTTTAAGCGGATTATTTAAATAATAAAGAAGCTAAACTAAGCAAAGTTAAAAGAAAGATTATCCGAAGAAAAAGAAATTTAGGAGAGAATAATATACCTTTATTTTCTATTTACCTTCTATTTACATTTCCCTTTTATTTTTAGAGGTTGCCCTCTTTATATTTAAACCGTCGCGGCTAATTGAGATTAATATGTAAAGATAATGCGATCAATTAAGCACGTTATATTTGGCATAAATAAATGATTAAGAAAAAGTACGATAATAATGCATATTCTGTGCGTGAGAAATGCATTTAACAACAAAATTGATCTGATCTTCAAAATTGAATTTTTCATGTTGAATATGATGCTTTTTTCCGAATGGGATGCGAGACGCAAGTTGCAATCCATAATATCCAATTTGAAATTATTGAATCTTGTCGCATTTCATTGGCGCTTTTTGCAATCGCGAAAAGCATATTTATTCACAGCTCGATACACTATTGAATCATGCAATAGCGCACAATCAAATTCTGGTTATTTACGAAGCACGCAAAGCGCACAGTATTCACACGCAGAGATGGAAAGAGGTCGAAAAAAGTCCAATACAGTGCCTTTGCCAATAATTTCTTGTTGACGCAAGAAGCAATCATCTGCATCACGAGAATATTAAATACATGATTTTGCGCACGAGATCAAACAGATTCTCTTATAAAGTATATATTTTGAAACATAAATAAGAGCAAAATTAAACTTGTTAAAAATATGCTCAATAATTTTATAATTATATGCAGTGTAACTGCACGAACGGAAAGAACGGTTTTGCTAAAGTATCTAAAAATTTAACTTGATACAGATTTTAAAATATTGTTCAGATCACTAAATTAAGTAGTCACTTAAACTGTTAGAATATTTAAACCTTTTAAAATATTGTTATCAACATTCAATTTTATATAATTATTTTTATATAATGATTTAACAAAATTATTTTCAGATCTCTCTCTAACTAAATTTTTAAATATTTATAAAAACTACTTTTTCTATATGTATACATATAATTTCATAATTAGCCCTATTCCTTGGAACTAATTTTCAACGACGCTTTTAAATCATAAAAATTCAATTTTCTTTTCACTAAATATACGTATATTTCGATCTGCTTTTACTATCAAACAATTAATTATCGCACCATTTATATTATCCACGAATAATAAATAATTTATAATAAACTAAATTATATCTAAACAATATATAAACAATATGGTTTGAATTCCTGAAATATTCTCGACAAATCTTTACACTCAAGATCGATTGTTCATTATCAAGTTGGCGTCTTGATTTTGATGTAAAAGTGATCTAGAATATGAAGATTCTTAAATCATTTAGAATGAACAGTTATGCCAAAGTCCAATCGTGTTTCACGAACCTGAAATGTACAGAGTGCTCAAAGAGCAACAGATTTTCTGACAAAGGAAAAATTGCATAGAAAATCAGTGCCGGTCAATCAAATATAACCAAATGCGGAAACATAAATAACATCTTTCTGTCACAAAATTTAGATTCAAAGAGCAAATAATGCTGCAGATCATGTCTTGCACTTACCACTGTCTTAAATTCCTTGTTACTTCTTTGATAAAATAATAAAATGCCGCTGCAGTCATCCGAGAAACTAAATCCAATAGTAATATCACGACTGCCAAGTTATGCAAAGAATTGCTAAAATATCCGATTATTTGGAAAATTCCCAAACTATTTCGTGAATTAGCAGCCTCATGAAGAAACATTTATTATCGTATACTAAAATCTAAAATTCAATTCTATATTCAAAGTTTCATTGGAATACAGAGATAATTAATTTACAAACAAATAAATAAATTTCATTTATTTAAAATAATCTCTATGTTGAAATAAAACTTTACATAAATAATTTTGGTTATTTAAATAACAATCTCTATATTGAAATGAACTTTACATAAATAATAATTTTGATTTAAAATATTAAAAATATTTATACAAAAATTAAGATTTTTGTTATTTTTTTAAGTTTATAACAAATATAGTAAACTATAAAAATTCACACTGCTTCATATGTATATGTATATGTCGTTAATATTCATATAAATAGTAATATATTTTAAATTTCAAACTGCAGAGATTATACAAATAATAAGTGATATTCTTAAAAGAAAATCTTAATGATTCAAAGAATAATAATCATTTTTTTTTAATGAATAAGAATTTCTCATTTATAAATGTATCTACATTTATAATATGAATAAAAAAATTCTCGTTTTTATATATATCAGAAATAATCGTGAATAACTGCTACTTAATTATATCAAATTTTTCTACTATTGATTATTATGTGACAAAGCCCTTGTGGGCTCGAACATATTATTGCTGCGCCATAGTGCGTAAATGATATGATATTTGTCGAAGTCGTACGGTCTGTCAGAGATCACGCGAAGCGCGAGAGTAGATGGAGATTAATTCCAGCGCTAATTTAGCGGTAGGTAGCAAATGCTCCGGCTAAAGTGTCCTCTCGGGTAAGTTGCGCCTAGAGCCGCAAATGAAACTCTACTCCACATAGTTAGCACGTTTTCTGTCTCTCCTTCTGTCAGCATCCTTCTCACCTTGGAAGCACAAAAAAAATGGTCGGAGCCAACGTAACAAAATTTCCAACAGAATTATGCCACTTCCGCGACGATCCGGCGAGGCGCGCAGTGGTGCCAGCTGCGCTTCTGTTGCGACAGCTTAGAAAAAAAGAGGATTAATCAATAAAGAAGAATTCTGTTTTTCACAAACTTGGAAAATTAATTTCACCATGAGTGGATACTCTTTGTAAAATATTTTTTTATTATTAATATAAAAATTTATCGCAAGTTTTATTAATTTTTTATACGAGATTTTATTTACGGAATATACAGATTCAAAATTTTATTTTTCAGAGATAATGAATCTTAATAACAAAATTTTATTTTATATTATAATTTTATAAAATAATTTCTGCTCTTAATAGTTTCATCAAACTTTTCGATAATACACAGCTAACAATAATTTTTCAATTTTAAAAGTTTATTAATAATAATTTAATAAATTGTCAATTTTATCGAGAGAGATCTTTTCTAACAAAAACGCTTATTTTAAAACCAATTAATTAAATAAATGTATAGATGATATCGATTTTAATTAAATACTTCATAGAAAATTGAATTATTAATATTGAAAATTTATAGAATAAGCAATTGCAGATATTAAAAATTTTTAATAAATATTATAGAATCTAAATTTTTTTATTAAATTAAGTTGTTTGTACGTATGTGTACGTGTCGATTTCACATAATTTTTAAAAATATATAAAAATTTGCTAATATTAATTAATATCCTTCACTTCTTTACGTATTTTCAAGTCAGATATTTTTTCTTCTTTTATTTTTGTCCAGATATTCGTCAGAATTGTGTGCGTTTGACCCGATAATTTACTTGGCGTTGCATAGATGCATAAAGCACTCAACGCTTTCTATTTGGTGACACAAGGCGATACAAACTGACGCAAGCGTCGTCTTATTTTTGTTACTCTCTGAATACCAAGAAAGATAGAATGATGTTTGTGTCGACTTGTATCACTAAATGGAAAGCATCCAATAGAATTGTAACGTACGAAAGATGCGACTTCAATCAAACTCGATTAATTTAATCAGCGGTTAACTTAATTGACCGTTAATGGAGAAGTCCGTTTTTAGCAAATGTTTTTAATCTCGATTTAATTCACTCTTTATCTTTTTATAATTATTAAAATTAGAGAAAATTAAAGATAAAAAGTAAGTTAATAAAAATTAATATCTACATTGATAGAAATTAATAGATAAGAATCTTTTAAAGAAATCTCTAATATACATCATTGTTCTTCTTTTTTTTTTGACATTAAACGTAATTGATTAATTTAATAATTTTCATATTATACTTAATAAAATTAATTCGATTAAGTTGATCAAAGTCACTCTAATTCACAGTTTTTTAATTAGCTATTAACATCTTAGTCTTCTTCTGCCAAACTAAAGAAACTAGTAATTAAAAATATAATTCTATAAATTTTTCATTAGAAAACTAGCAGTTAAAAAAATATATTTATAAAACTTATAAAATTATATTTATAAAATTGTTTTTTTTAGCTGCAAATTTTCTAGCGCACTAGAAGATTAGGGCTAATGTTACATATGTCCGTTTTGTCGTACAACGAATTCAAGCGTGTTAATTGACTGCAAGACAGAGAAGATCTTAAACCTCTTTGTCTTATAATCAATCAACAGGTTTGAAAAATTAGTTGTACGATAAAAAATTGATTGTATGTAATATTAGCCTAGCACGCTATTAAAATAAAGCATTGTTTCAATCAGGTCTAAAAATATCAATAATAAATTATTAAAAATAATATAAATATAATGTTCGAGATTCTTCATTATCTATAGATCCTTCGCGATCGCGCAATTAGACGCATCCGAGGCCAGATGTCACTGTCGTCGAGTTCATCATATAAAGTGCACTCTTTGTAATTCATTTATTCCCCGACTGTTATGGCCAACGACGAGTGGTCGGGGTACGCCATGTTTGTGTTGCAGTCAGCGTTGTAGGTGGTATGCGTGGCGCGGGGTGCGCGGGTATATGTGTTGTCTCGCTTATTTTTTCTCGCGTATAGTATCTTAATGTTATTTACGTAGCGTCGCGACGCAGTGCAAGGCACAGAGACCGATTCGCGTGTCGCCGATTCGTCGCGACGAGGAGTGCAGTGAACGGCAACACACCGCGCGGTAATCCTATCGTTGTAGCCGCGCACGCAACGAGGGTGACCGCGAGATCTTGGACGCACTCGCGATCCGCACGACTAGATGCAACCCTCGTTCCTGCAGAGGTTGTTTACGGGTAGGTCCGCGCCGTCGTAAGCCGCGCGGGAATCCGCGTGGCGCGCGGTTTCCAGGAACGCGACGTACGTCGTCGCCACTTCGTCAGCGACCGCAGCGCAATTCGATGCACCACGCTATGCCACGCTAAACGTGTGCACTTGTACCGTGTTTTATAACCTGACAACACAAGTGGATTACTTCATCCTGTGCGTCTCACATTTATCATGCGGTTGCATCTTTGACGAAATATTATCAAGCGGTAAGTTCTCTGTCACGTGTGTGCATCGTCCGATTCTTTAATCTTTGTCTCGTTTTCGTTTCTTGCTTGGCCCTAGCAACATGCGACGCGCCATCCATTGTTTAGATAGAATCTTTATCATCACAAGGAATTCACTGACCTGAGTGCCTTGAAACAAAGCACGTGGCTTATATGCGCATTGAAAACATCGCTCTTATTTTAAGATTCTGTTATTGATATTTTCTGTAAATAATGTTCGCTAGATTTTTTTATATATCTACTATTTGTTTCAGAGGCATGTAAAAATATTGAAAGATTATACTATCATTATACATACATAGATTTTTATTACAATGTGATATCTATTTACAGGTGTATACTTAATTGAAAAGATATCAAAATGTGGTCAGCACAAAGTAATAATAATTCTAATCCGAACTCTGCGTCAAATGAAAAGAACAATTTACGTACTCTGGGGATGACATCAGCCATCAGCGTAGCTGAACCTAAACCCATGGACATCTCCAGAACCAATGAATTGAAGGAGGCCCTGAAACCCTATAATGTTTTTGAATCTGAAGAAGAATTGAATCATAGGATGGAGATTTTAAGGTATATTTAACAAATTGTCTATAATTGTTTACATAATATAGTATTTTGATAACAGTTATAATAATTAATATTTTATTAATGAAAATAGACTATCAACTATTGAAACCTGATTATTCTTGTAGTAAACTGAACGCATTGGTTAAACAGTGGATAAGAGATACGAGTATAGCTAGAAACATGCCACCTAATGTGGCCGAACAAGTGGGTGGTAAAATATACACATTCGGTTCATATAGGTTAGGGGTACATCACAAAGGCGCCGACATTGACGCATTGTGTGTTGTACCACGTCATATATATAGACAAGATTATTTTACGTCCTTTTTCGACTTATTGAAGATGCAAGAAGAAGTTACAGATTTAAGGGTATGTAATGCAAAAAAAATAATACTACTGCATGCCTTATATTAAATATATTTGTCTCTTCAGAAGAAACTCTTATATGTGTGTGGTATTGTATTATTTAATTTATATAATTAAATCTTTTATAAATACTTTTTATTACATACATATTTGAATATATTAATATTCTATAAAAATGCGTTTGTATGGTAAAAGAAAATATGTATGTTTATTTATAAAAGATTGGAAAGTTAAGAAATATATATGCACGTAATAATCTTTAATATATATTTAATACAGATTTAATATTTGTGTAATATTTATCACATTATAGGCAGTAGAAGAAGCCTTTGTACCAGTTATAAAAATGAATTTTGACGGCATAGAAATCGACATGCTATTTGCGAAGTTAACTCTTAAGGAAATTCCAGATTCAATGGTTAGTAATATTTTATATTTATACAAAAAAGGATTCTATGTTTAAAGGAATGTTATGTTTTACAATAAATTTTTATAAATATAGGATCTCAGGGATGATATGCTACTAAAAAATCTTGATCAGAAGTGTGTCAGAAGTCTTAATGGTTGCAGAGTAACGGATGAAATACTACGTTTAGTACCTAATATAGAAAATTTCAGATTAGCTCTGAGAGCTATAAAATTATGGGCAAAACGTAAGACGTAACACTTTATTTAATAATGTTTTATAAAATGATACATACCAATACATATAATATGTTGGTTATTTTTTTATTTTTAGGACATGGCATATATAGTAATGTCTTAGGTTATCTTGGTGGTGTATCTTGGGCAATGCTAGTCGCTCGGACATGTCAGCTTTATCCTAATGCCGTGGCTGCAACTCTAATAGAAAAATTTTTCCTTGTATTCTCTCAATGGAAATGGCCACAACCAGTACTTTTAAAACAACCTGATAATGTCAATTTAGGTTATCCAGTTTGGGATCCAAGAGTAAGAATTATAGTTTTTATATTTTATATATAAATAAATATTTTAAATAATGCATAATATCAAGAAGATAACATTATAATGAAATTTTTGCGTATAATGTATTATTTTTGTTATAAACACTGTACTTTTTTACTTTTTAAGGTAAATGTAGCAGATAGATATCATTTAATGCCAATAATTACACCAGCATATCCTCAACAAAATTCTACCTTCAACGTGTCTGTATCAACTAGAACCATCATGCAAGAAGCGTTTGAAAACGGACTAGCCATAACGGAAGAAATTATCATGGGTAAAGCAACGTGGGACAAGTTGTTCGAGCCGCCAAACTTTTTTGGCAAATACAAACATTATATTGTATTGTTAGCCAAAAGTTTAAGCGCGGAAGATCAACTTGAATGGTGCGGCCTTGTCGAGTCAAAAATACGACATTTAATAGGTAACAGATCGAATATGATGATACATTTACGAGGAATGTGTATTATTATTTCTCCTTCTATAAAATTTATTTCTTATCACTTGATATTTTTACTCAACATTTGGAATACAAATTAAACTATTGTGAAAACCGAAATAAATTTAAATGTAGTTAATTTAATATACACTACATGAGACAATAGATTAATATAACATTGATAAAATTTATTTAAATTGATTTCTTAAGAAATAAGAGATTCTAATTATTTAATATTCTATATTTATTGCTTTTTTATTGTCTTGTTTTATTTTGTTATCATAGATAATACTATTGAATATAAATCAGCAAAAATATGTTATGTAACAATTAAAATAAAATATAAAATTTTTCAGGAAAACTAAACAGTTATTAGTTTTTAATCTATGTCTCGTAATAGTGAAATTATTTATATATATTTATTGTGTGTGTGTGTTGTGTGTGTGTTGTGTGTGTGTGTGTGTGTGTGTGTGTGTGTGTGTGTGTGTGTGTGTGTGTGTGTGTGTGTGTGTGTGTGTGTGTGTGTGTGTGTGTGTGTGTACATACATTACGATACTAATAATTCGCGGATGCCAAATTGGCAAAATCACAACTATTCTCACAGGTATGTTGGAAAGGAATCCTCATATTACTTTGGCACACGTTAATCCGGAGGCGTTCCCACCATTAAATCCCGAATCGGGCAAACATTGTTCTATGTGGTTTATCGGCCTGGCTTTTTCTAAGTGCGAAAAGAACGAGAAAAGCGAAAAGGGCGAGAATATCAATGTTGACCTCACATACGATATCAAATCCTTTGTGGATACAGGTAAGTTTTTTACTACCTGAAGACACGATAGTCTTCTCGACGCTAAGACATGGCATGAGACACTGTTAAAATTATCGGATCTCAGTAACGACTGAGTTTTAAGTACATTTAATTGATAGCTTATAAATTATACACATTTGGAATATATAATTATATATGTATTTCTTATAGTTGAAAGGCAAGCAGAACAAATAAATATGTTCAAAGAGGGAATGTGGATTGAGGCTAAACATGTAAAAAGGAAGGATTTGCACACTTATGTATCTCCAAGTTTACTGAAAAAGGAAAGGAAGGTTTGGGAAATATACTCTACTTACTTGAATTTTATTTTAACATTGATAATTTTTGTTTACATATATATATTATACAAGAGAATATTTTTAGAATGTTTGCATATATATTATACAAGAGAATATAAATCTATATTTTATAAGCAGTTCAATTATTAGTTTACTCACTAGAAATTGAAATTTAAAATATCCAATTACATACTTACTATACAATTTTTGCAGGTTTCTAGCAATATGCATCGAAACGGCAATATTGCTGGAAATGGAAACAGTGGTAGTGTATCGCCGCGGAGTCAAGGCGATACAAGTAGAAAGAGATTATCAGATCAGACGCTTGATGCGTGTGGAAAAAAGCGACGAATCAATGAGGCAGAAGAACAAGTGGGTAGCATATATTTTATAACATATATGCTATAAAATAGTCGAAGAAAAACAAAATATTTTAAATTCATCTAGATATAGAATTAAATGTACGGATATTATGTTTATACAGAGTGTTCAGTAATAATCAGATTATCTCTCATGGGTAAGTAGAGCGGACGAAATTAAATGAAAAAATGTACTATTTTGTAATTTTTGCAATAGTTAACAAAAAATTAATTAAAGACTACCGAGGCTGAGCATATATATTTGGCGATCTCATTCGATTTCTAATTAATATCTCGTTAACTATTGTAAAAATAGCAAAATTTTACAGGACTTCGATACAGCTTAATCTACTCTATGTACTCATAGGAGGTCCTATTATGACCGGACATCTTGTACACATCACTTTGATTGAATTGATTTAATCCTTTTATAAACGTTTATCCTATTCTAGATGGAGAACACAACATTAATTATTAAATGTAATTCTTTACATTTATATGCATCACTTGAATCGTCTAATCTTTTTATAAACATTTATCCTATTCTAGGCGGAGAACACAACGTTAGTAGTTCAATCTTGCGGAGAAGATAGTAATTCTGGCTTCAGTATGGATGAATACAAACCGACTCTATCAACTAATAAGGACGTAAGATATTATACATAATGAATAATAATCTTTATAACAGGATAAAATTAAACATGAAAATAAAACATAGTAAGTGAAAAATTTTAATTTATCACAAAATTTTTTTCTCTCCATCTTATTGCTAGGTAAGAAGTAAAAAAGAGTAGACGCATGATAACACGTAACAGATTTAATTATCTACTTTTTTTACATTGTATTCATCTATTGATATATTTTCTTTTGCTTGATATAGAACTCTAGATGTGCTAGAAATGTAAACATCGGTAGCAATTTACCTATATATTTCATGATTCTAAAAAATATCTTAAAGCTAAGAAATAGGAAAATTTATATGCTATAACAAATTAAATAATTTCTTCTTTATTTCATGGAGGCACTCAATCGCAAAATTTATATTTCATCGAATGGAAATGCATTAAGATAAACTTAATTTTTTATTCACGACAATTAATAATAATATATTCTATATATATAATTTATTCTTCCTTGATGTATATTTGTTGTTTAGGAAGGACCTACTAGTACAACTTCAGTAGCGCAGGAAGGATTCGTATGCACTTGATCATCGTGGAATTATTATCTCACATCAATCCACAGATGCTCCTCTGGGTCATCTAGACTGTAAACATTTCTCATGCAACCATCCACTGCCCACTGTAAGTCCTTCGTTTCGTAAAAGCAAAACAGCGCAATGGAGGAAGCTGTCCAGGTGGAATCAATCAATTGATGACGATTTATGTGTTTATGTGAGACACTATAATTAATAGTATTATAAAAAAAACATCGACAGTCAATGGGAACAATTACGCTGAAAGCTTAAGCGATTGTGCCAGTGTCTGTGATGTCATCTGTATCACTGAAGTAATACTTTTGAGACGCATAGTTAAAAGAAATTTGCTACCATGAAGGTTAAATCTATTTCGCTTGAAAACAATAGTAATCATACTTTTTATATTTCCTTTTTGTATATATCATTTACATTACTCTTTTTTTTTATCGATAAACACTTGAACAAGGAACTTAAGATTTGATAATAACTTGATGTAACATAATTTTACATAATTTATATGACGAGCAAAAATAGTTTGATCGAAAAAATTACATGTATGGAAATTTCCGTATTTTTGCGAGTGTTTCCGCATGTTAGAAAAAAAACACAAAATATAAAATATATTCTTATATAAAGTGCATTTTTATAATGCACTGCGGAATATGCTTTAAAAATGCATATGATTTAGTTGTAAGTAACTCTGATATACTTTATTACTCGTATGCAAGTTACATACCATGATCTACCTGTTTAGGGACTTGCAAACAGTATTGTACTGTTAGCGTTTTAATACGCTTTACTGTTTGTACTAAGTATGAACTATTATTTACGCGATACTTAATGTTGCTATTATTTATAAGAATTAGATATTCCATGCAAGTTACAATATAGAATATTATTTGCTCCCGAAGCTTACCATTGTGCACGTAAAGAAAGACGCTAATAATGATTTTCTTCATTATTTTTCGCTATACAACTGTAATGCAATCGATAATGTAATTGCATTATAAGAATCACCGACACTGGCATAAACCCGAGGATGTTTTATTTACAGAGAGTTTTATTTACGTAGATAATAGTCACTTTAGGAAGATAAGAATAGAAACTTGTAAATGAAACATCCCAAATAGGCCATTGACTATCTTATTGATGATTATATTGCGTGAAACAGTTTCGTATGGAGCCGCCTTTTAGTTTTTGCTCAGAAACAAAGTTATAGCTTTAACGAATTAGAATTGGGCTGACACTTGGATGATTGAAACCACCTGTCACCAATCGGTGAGTTTTTTCAGGTGTTCAACTACCTTCGCTCCCAGTCTACGACTCTGATCCTTGATCCTGATTCCGATTATCTTCTCGCCTATTACAGTCCTCGATTCATGTGTTAAAGGCATGTCCACTAATCGTATGCTACAAGGTATTTGATGTTCATTCTTTGGTACTTGTAAACGAAACTTGCGAATACCGCAGTATACGTAAAAATCAAGTACTTGCAGAGTAATATTTGACAAATTAAAGATTTCAGACGCAATTCATATTAGTATTGAGAAATATAAGAAGAAATACCACTTTCTCTTTCATAATCGACACCGCTGGCAACTCAGTTGTTACGTTGGAATTTTTATTAATGCAATATAAACAATTTAACGGTAATTACTAATTAAATTTTAAGTATAACATGAAAATGTTGATTATAACGCTTTGCAAGTGTCATGATTCAATGTTTAGTGATTAGGAATCATTCCGTTATTGTGTATATATATTCGTAGATGCGCCTGAGATGATGAGGTTTCACTCTTTCAAAGCTTGTCTCGACGAGTCGTTTTATTTATTGATCGAAATACGCGTTTTCCTATGTACTAAGAAACAGTAATAGAGCTACTTTATTTCTTCACTTTTTCATGAATTCACGCTAATTCTATGCTTGAATCTGGGATTGAGGTATGTTACAGTACCGTACAAAGAAAACTAGGCCAGTTGGTTTGATCATAAACCTCCTTTTGCTTTCCACACGTATTGTATGTGATATGATTAAAAACATGACTCTTTCTTTAAAGAATTTAGCATATAAGAAATTACAACGAATTTGTTTAGATACATCAGTATACATAAATGTATCCAATCAAATTCATTATTAATGATCATACGGTACTGTGGAATAGTCATGGATTTATTTTATGAGTTAACGATCGACATTGTAATTGCTCTCCTGTATAGATTCCACGTAAAAAGAGAAAATCTTTTTTCCTACATTTTTCCCTAGATTTTATTTTTAATAATCATTCATGATTTAGAAATTATTTGATTCATAACGCACAGATGAGGTCGGATAGATTTGTTTTGAAATTAAGTAAATAATCGCTTCATTTTTATTTCTTTAAAATATTGTTTTTTCAAACTTTAATTGCAGAATCTCCTCATAAAGTCATTCAAGTTTACTCATTTTTTTAATCGATACGTAAATGTATGCATAATGTATAGCGATATTCAATACAGTAATGATTAAATACTTCATTTGTTATATCTGTCCGTAAATATCTGTTTAAAAATTTTTCGTGATTATGTTGTAAAAAATTTTAGTATATTATGAGACTTGTTCATTCACCGACATATCATTAAAATATCGAATGTCTTTTGTTCTGCAAACAAATTTATTTTATACTTCTCTCTAAACAAAAATATTTGTAGCTCTTATATTTTCTTAAATTGCTTGCCTAATCTTACTTTGCTAAATCCAAGATGTGCTTTGTGCGAAGCTCAAATATTTTAATAAATATAATTTTTACGCATCATTGGAAAAAACATTTAGTTTATGCATACATTTTTGTTTTTGTTATTAACGTCTTTCTCTTTCTTGTACAAATATAAAGTTCTTTAAGTCTATACAGTTGATACACTTAGGATCTCTATTTGGCGACAAAAGGAACGTGTCGCAATGAATTGCTGAATTTACACTAGATTTTGCATCGATACGAAATAAAATTCTACTTTTTGATTGGTTGTAGAACGTCAATGCATGTTGAATCCAGTGTGAATCCAGCGATTGTCTCCAACAAATTGGACATTCATTCATTTCATCACGTAATTTATTAACATTTAACGATATGTAGATGTGTGAATGTCAGAGTTGGTAAAAATCATATTTTAAATTGTTCAAAACATTCTTAATCGATGTTTTAAAATGATTGTAATAATATTGTTGAAAATATGTACAAAGCATTAAAAGCATATTTTTTAAAACACAATGTTTTGTTCTTTTTAAAAAAAAACGTTTTTTGCCAATTCTGGTGAATATACGCACATGCACATATACATGCGCACGCATATAATTATAACTAACAAAAGTTCAATTTGTGGAGACACGTAATGTGTATTTTCACACGGAAAAATGATTTTGCTGAAGCATCTAAAAATTTAATTAGATATAAATTTAAAAATAATTTAGTTGATGCATAATAATTCATCAAAATAATTATGTAGAAGTAAAGTTAATTATTAGAATATCAAAACTTTTTCCAGCATCATATTTGAGTATCATACTCTGCATAATTGTATTAATAATCCAATTTATTTTTAGATTTATATCTAAATTCTTAGATACTTGTAAAATTATGTTTTCCATGTAGTATGAAACAATTAAGTTTCGTAAAGAATATTACGGTGCAATACGTTTTTTTTTCTTACGCAGAGCCATTTTTTTAGTTAGAAAATGATATCGATTAGTCGAAAAACTTCGCGAATTCACATCTCAAATGGCATCATGCAATAAAATATGACAAAGATGCTAACGTTTTCATCAATAATGTATTGTACAGGCACTTCATCGAATAATTTTTAAAATTTTTCAGTTTTTTTTAATCCATACTTATTTCTCACATAAAATGATTATTACATTGTATGTAGTTCTGAATAAACGGAACAGTTAAAAATCTCATGATGATTTATGTGAATGAACGTACTAAAATTTATAAAAATTCACCGTTTAGATGAATTTGGAATAATACAGTTTTTCTTTCGAATATCTTTCGAAATAAATTTTTTTGTTTAATTTATTAATATTTCTCCTATGTCGCTGCGTGTCGTACTCAAGTTGTTATCATCGTTACTACTGATATTATCTACGTAAAACTTCTATTATTATTTCTCTCACAAAACAAACTGTATGCAGTTCAAGAAATGCACGCGCACGCATCATCAGAATTCATCAATCATAAATGCCATAGTATTCAAATCTGTCGCATAAATCTCTTTTACATCAATTTTCCGAATCTTATTGCACTAATTCCCGATCATCCATTGCAGCACTCATTGTCTCAATACATTAAACTCATCGAGTAATTGTCCGTATATTCCGGACCTATCTCCTAAATTCTTTAGGTTCAGGGATTGTATTATACTTTGCACAAAGCTTGAACGAGAATTTAGGCGTACGATAAGAATGTGGACCGTTATCACGATCGCTAGCGAACAGATGAGGTACCTATCGGCGAATGGAGACCGAGGATCGCGACTAGTGAACATCAATGTTATCCTTGTATGCCAAATCTTATCTCCTTTACTGATTCGCGGCTGTCATGCGCCCGATTCGTACCTCTTTCTCTCCTCTTTCTCTCTCTTTCTCTCTCTCTCTTTCTCTTTTTCTCTCTATCTCAGAGATAGCTAGACATGTCTGTAGCACATTCTCAATTCCCACATTAGTAGCCTCTCCCTCTCCTGAAAACCACCACCATTGGCCGACGTGGGCGTCTTGCAATTTCGATAGTGTGGCAAGGGGGTAACAGGAAGGGAAATGCTACGTCTCTTTCATCCACAGTCGTATCTTTTATTATATGTAGAAAAAAAGGGAGAGGAAACACGAGACAGAAATGGGAAATACACTCCGCTGAAGGAGGAAAAAAGAACCAAGTCAGTCGCGAGGATTTATGTCGCGGGAAATGCGGAATCGATGCATATGATTTTATCGCGCAGATATTGTACGAATCACTCTTAGGATCTCACGTCTTGTGTCACGATTGAAGCTCTTTTTTTTTTTTCAATACAATATGTGATGCGTTTGATTACCGAAATCAAACGAAACATCGTATGCGGAAACCTTCATGAATTTATACGCAATTCTCGAGAAACTTATCCGATGAGTTACTGTAAAATAAATTATATTTGTTACGTGCACATTGACCGTACGTGCTCGTACGTGATGCACTTCTGCGAGCAATCGCATATACCGACTTTACGATACAGCCGCGAGATAATGCTTTTTCCATCTCTCTTTCTCTTGCAAATGCTATTTTTGTTTTCCGAGCATTCTCATGAAAATTCGAATGCGTCGACCGAGTGTGCATCACCCGCGCATAGATCGTGAATACTGTATGCACGTGCGCGATAATGATTACCGATCTGTTGCGCAACCAATCGGCAATAGCACAAATGAAAAATTGAGCAAGGGCATCCATAATTTGTATCTTGTGAACATTGTACACTCTGTATCTCTTCTGAATAAACACAAATAAATTTTTCTTTCAACTCCTTCAGCCAAAAAACGAAATGTCGATCGTGTGAAGGCGGAACGATTTGAGCGACATCGGTAAATTATTTTAAATTACATGTGGTCGTTCTGTCTTGTCATGATTGACAGATTTTATAAATATGACCCTATCCATCATCCCAGATATTATAACTATTCTTAATATTGTAGTCTATGTGCAGTCAATTGTGGTACAATCTTTGACGTTTCATTGATATTTTCCATTTAAGTGATAAATTTACATTACAAATTAGTTCTTCTTGTCAATACAATAATTATCAATCAAGTTGTCGTAAGTACTGTATAATTTACTGCACAGTATTTTAAAGATATAATTAATTTAAAAAGTATTGTAATTCTACAAGATTTATATAATATAATTATCATTTACAAATAATAAATTGCAAAAATTGCAGAAACAGGTATGTATGTATTATATATAATAAATTGCAAAAATT
>Ga0157363_1002176_pt1 | contig 17084 bp, 7 predicted proteins | sample AttsexASBM1_FD_111477 | JGI IMG/M metagenome (GOLD analysis project Ga0157363, IMG submission 111477) | Fungus gardens microbial communities from leaf cutter ant in Ribeirão Preto, State of São Paulo, Brazil - Atta sexdens ASBM1 | ecosystem: Host-associated > Fungi > Mycelium > Unclassified ... | reverse complement strand
CTCTCTCTCTCTCCCTCTCTCTCTCTCTCTGTATTGAGATCAATTTAATTCTTAATATCGGTTCCATCAATGTATCGTTTATATATATTATATATTTATATATTATAAATTTATATATTATAAATTTATCACAACAATTATCTTTCTATTTCTTCCTTCATTAAAACAGCAATATTAACAAGTTTTTCTTATTATTAACGATTCTATTAGAACGTATGCAGATAGTCTCAAGACAATTGTAATTATTTGTTGATTTATTAATTAATTGCAAATGTTGTTTCACTCATACAATAATACGAAATTGCGTTATGGATGTACGTTCGTAAAATCCATGATGCACGTCAATTTTATGTAATATCAAAAGTTTCGCGTGAAAGTTAAGTTTTTAGCGCACTTCTGTCGTTCATAAATTCCTTCATACGCGCACCCCGACAAGGCAATTTTCACCAAGAACCAAGAAACGCGACGGGGCGTCACAGTCCGTTCCGTTCGCCAGGATTCCAAGCAGCTGCTGGACTTATGCGCTGTGAAATGCATAATGCGCCTCCGCGACTGGGGCTATCTAGGATGTGTGAAACGAATTTCTGGCTTCGTATGGTCATTGAGGCCACGCGTGGATGCAACAAAGACAGCAGACAATATCGACATCTGTGAATGTTGAACGCGACGCTTCAACGTAATTTCCAGTGATTTCGCTAATTAATCCTTTGCCAGCGATATAGAGTCTTTAAAGGCAATATCGATACTTTGATGATAAATTCTGTTAGATAAATTTGTAAAAAATCAGTGAAATATAATACATCTTCTGGATAAAAACTCAGCAGACAAAGTTAAAGTTTTGATAAGTAGGATAACTCTCTATTATTGTGTCTGTCGCTATTAGTGTGCCTTTGTATTTAAATAAGCCATAAAGAAAACTGATACAAGTAAATAAGATAAAGTATTTTTGAGTTAAATTATTAATGTATATGATACCAAAGATAATATTCTATTTTTTAACTGTAAAGTATAATCAATGTTTGTAAATATATGTTTCGAAAGACACGAGAAGTGTCTTTAGTTTATGAATTCAGTAATATTACAAGATTTTCATCTTGTTAAGCCTGGTTTTTTTCTGATTAATTTGTGGTTAAACCTAATGTTTCATGCAATAGACTTTATCCATGACATCATCATAGATGAAGCTGATTGAATAAAATATCAGGTTAAGTTTAATAAGTTAATCAGATAATGAAAAATCGGGTGTGTTCTGTATTGAAGCTGAGAGTTGTGTTATGAGTGTACATTGAAATTGTAAGTATAATTAAAATAATGATTTATGCAACATTAATTTAAACAATTAGCTTACATCTGTTATATATGTTAAAATGAATCAATACCGTACACAAATTGGGGGCACATTAAATAATGGGACCATTGCTTTTGAAAAAATACTCTGGGAAATACTCAAATGGGAACAAAAATATGTTTTTTTTTTAATCAAAAACAAAATATTTGCATTTTTTAGATTAAAAAAAATATAAGAAAAAGAAATAGTTGGAAAAATCAATATTGATTTCAAGCAGACAAAATTAAAGCTATATTTAATAATTAATTCAATAATAAGCAATTTAAAGACACACTGGGACAGATGTTCTACTGATCAGAATTTTTTCAGAATTTTATATAATCTGAAAGAACAAAAAAATTATTCTGTTTCTCGAAAGACTTTCTATTGCTAACGGAGGAGTTAAAATTCTATGTTGTCCAATAGAGGATTAAGAATAATCTCTCGCTGATTAACGCAATCTTGGACGAAATACGATCGAATGGTCCTGTCGTTACAGATACACGTATACACGTATAATTATACGTATACGAAGGCTTGGGAAAAATTCCTAGCTCGATGAGGAATGAATAAGGTACGCAGACATAAATATATTTTTACCGCGATGTGCATAAAGGGTGAGGGGCTGAATCCGTATCCATCAATATTTTCATTCACAACCTTCGTGACAGAAACGAGCTTTGCCAGCAGTCACGTACGAAAACACACGCGACGTGTTGAGGTGAAAAGTAGGTAACTCGAGGTAACTGATCGAGAACCATAGAGAGACGGTGGGTTAAATGACGGTGATGGCAGGTGTCAAGCGGTCAGTTGATCACTGTCAAATAGATCGAAATAGTTTCGCTGCAACTCGTGCACACATTGCGATGTTATAGGCGGAATAAAAACAAAATTGCAGACGACAATCCTGAAAGGAGAGACTGATCGCGTTCTATGGCGTTTTAAAGAGAGGAGACAGAACGAGAAATAGATGAGCATCCAGCATGATGTATTTTCATGAAGCAGATTCAGCTGGAAAAATCCGTAACGATAAAACTATTAATTTAAATATTCCGTGTGCATTGCTTTATTGATAGTTATTGATAATTGATAGATATTGATAAAACTGTTCTCATTATTATTAATAGAACTCATTTCAAGATTGTTTTTATTGGAAACGTATTCGAGTAAAGTAGTGCGAATGATAATACAAGTGCAAATACTGGTGATGAATGCGCTTTCTAACGAACTAGAGTAACCATCAGTTTTATACAAATCTCAGAAATCTGTTTCTACGCGAATTGTTGTGATGGATTTGATAAGACATCGGAGATTGTACGATATTAATGAATACCAGAAGAAAAAGAGCACATAGCTGCAAGGGAAAAGGGGGTAAAGAGAAGGAAATAGAAAGAGAGGGAGAGAGAGAGAGAGAGACCTCGGAAGAAATCTCGCGAGTCCTCGACAGCGCGTTTCAAACATCTGCCACCGCAGATATCTTTCCTCGCAATCTCTCGCAGATTCATACGTTCCGCGGCGACTCTGCCGTACACGTGAAGCGAGATCATACACAGACTTGAAATAAGCGCATGTATGTGCACCGTACATGAGGCCGTTCTCGTACTGTGTGTAGTACATAAATCATAAGCGCCAGTAGCTGAGGAGGAATGCGTAACGTTCGTTTACCACACACGTATTATAGATACTAAACCAATTTGAGACGTGGATTCGTCAGAATGAACGTTATGTCGAGCAGCCCCAACGGCTGCTCCGATAAATCACGCATTGTGCATCTAATCGCGAGATTAACAGCCGGCATGTCTTCGTATACGACATCGCGCCCGCATACTTATAATTTCCCCTATAGTTTATAATGCAAGTTGAGCGTATTATTGATGTATTTGCATTGTGGATGAAGGATTAAATAAAATGGCCAATTAAAAGTCCGCAATCGCATCTTTATCTACTTAAAATTAATCCACCGTTCGAAAACTCCGATTTCTACGGTTGCAGCGCGGACGATGTCCGTTAACGATCTTCGTCACGGATTAATCCGCCACGAGCTATAACGAATCTCGAGTATTCCCGACGATGATTGAAAACTGGAAGTTGCGTTCCGGCGGTGCGGCGGAAAGTTGTCGCACTTCGTCGTGTCGCGGACAGTAATCGCGGCCGTCTCTTCAGTCTCCATGGCGGGACAGGAGAGAGAGAGAGAGAGAGAGAGAGAGAGAGAGAGAGAAAAGGAGGAGGAGAGGCTTAAACACGGCGCATGCTTTTTTCTTATAACTCAATCACGGCCGTTACGTCGAACCAGGATGAGCCGTAAAGTCCGGCCATTAGAAACGTGCAGTGCGTCGCGCTGCACGACAAATCGCCGTGGAACAAAAGTCCCCCGTCCTACATTTCGCCGCGCCGCGGCCTACACAGCCGGCAGATGCGCTGACAAGCGAGAATCGCCTTAAAGGCGTCGCGCTCGACAGATTGCACTGGCGACTGATTGATGCACCCGTGAACAACAATCCAGCAGGCCCCGGCCGTGCACAGCCAGCCACGGCAGCGCTTCCCTATTCATCTTCTTCTTGCGCTCAGGCGCATTAGCGACAATACCTATGTGCATTAAGGCGCCCGCGCCGCGCCGCCGGTGTGGGTACGTACTTACTACTTATGTAGTACGTACCTAACGTACCCCCGGCAAACACCAACAAGCACTACTACCGCGCTTACGCCGCACCGCGAGAGATGCGATGCAGCCTCGCGAACAGCGAGTCTCTCCTTCCCTTCCTTTCCCTTCCCTTCTCTTCCTCGCCGACTCGAGTCGAGCGGGACAGGAAGAAATTTCGTGAAAGTACACGTGAACGACTATTCTCTCACAATTAGCGGACAAATCGTGATTCTCTTCGCGCGTATGTCGCCAGAGAGATTTTTATACTCTTCAACCGTATGAAATTCGCAGATGCTTTTTCCTCGAAAGCGTAAAACGCGCGTTTCGAGAGAAGAATCGAAGCTAATTCCATGTTTCCTATTATTACGCCGCACTGCTAACAAGTATAAGAATGCTAACACGATACTTATTACTTGCCCGTGATATGCGATATAATGTGATAATTTGTACATCTGTTTCACATATATTTATAATATAAGTATGTATATTTTACATGTATTAACGAAGAATATTGATGATACAAATGAAAAATAAGTATAATTGCATTTTTGAGCAGAAATATTTATCGTATCATTCCAACGAATGAAACTCCATCGTGGTATAACTTATACTTATTTGGTAGCTACTTATAAATATGCTGCGTTTTTTTAATCATAAATTTCGCCCGTCATAATTTCCGTATTGATTGACAAGCGATCATGATTGACGCATGCCCTTACAAGAGGAAAAGGATACTTTTGACACGTAGTATCGCTGTTATTAATATCCTTTACCGATCTTACGTGCAGCTAACACCTACGCGATCAGCGGGGTTCCTACCTCCTTGGAATCCAGGTGTCTACCTGGTTGACATTTGACAGGCACAACGGCTATGAGATTCCTCTTGTGTGACACTTCGATCGATGGATATTCGATTCTATGATAATAGGATGTACCAGATAAGATAATTGTTACGAGGGTCGACGACCGCGTAGAATCTCGTGGATTTAGTTTCAAACGCGAACGAATGGTCAACATGTCGGGAATTCAATGAAATTGCGATATTGATCATATAAAGCCTTTGCTGTAAAATTTTATTTTTGCAATATAGTGTAAAACATATTCTGGAAGGTTTTAAAAATGCTCAAATTATTAATAATTATTATTTATTACATGAGACGCATTAAAATCATTCAACTTTTATGAATATAATTTTAAAAGAATCGAACTTTTTTATTTTCAGGGTCGCATGCCGTTCATGCGAGCGATGAGCATGGAACAGCGGTGGCAAGATCTTGCGTCTCTTTTATCCCTGCCAGGAGCACCGGATCACTTCGCACATCCAGCGCATCCTGGATATCCAGGACACGGTATAAGTCACAGCCATTACGAGGCGCAACGTAACGTATTGCTCCATAATCCTACCTTAGCGCCTCCGGTCGGGGATCTCAATTCAACGGGACCTTACCACAATGTGGGTGAGTATTGCCTAAAGTTGTACGAAGTTTTGTTCCCATTTTATATAATATATCTTTTTCTCTCTGATGTAATGAAATTTCGCAATATGAATTACTGAATTTCATTAGTATCATTGAGATAATTGAAGCTTGTACATTACACGATACATTATGCATCAGAAACATACCAAATCCAATCTTCAATAAATATTTTTTATACTTGCGGCAAGTCAAATACATAAGTTATATACTGTAATAATCTAATTCTACAACAATTTTACAGCAATAATTGACAATTTTACAACAATAATTCACATTCAATTCACATTTAATAATTTTACGTTTCTTATTCACGCACTCATACTCTTAAAAACTTCGACTAATGATATTAATTTTTGTAAAAAAAAGAAAATAGGAGAAATGCAGTAAATTAAAGTACCATCTAAGAAATTTCATTGTCTGAACTAAGTTGCTCACTGTTACAGGTGGGTCGTCGAATTTGGGTTCAGCTGTGGCAACATCGATGAATTTGACAAACAGTAGTGAGCCAATGGGTGCAGAGAGTGGCGCAAGTTATAAGTCTGAACCTAACGATATGATGTATTATCATACCCCGACGACAGATTCCATCAACCAAACCACTGACGGATTTCTTTCGTCTCTACTCAATGATGAGGATTTGCACCTAATGGACATGGCCATGAACGACGGTAAGTATTACCATCGCAGCATTGTTATAAGTGTACATTCTTCTCCTAATATTAAAATCTCACTCATTCATGTGTTAATAATTAATTAATAAAATTTAAAGAATATAGATATTTAAAAAAAATATAATAGAGAAGTATCAGTTTTAAGAATTTTCATAAAATCTCTTGATAATATATTTTAACGATTTTTAATTATAAGAAATTGCAGAAAATTAAAAATTAAAAAATTGATAATTTCTTGAAGATTTCTTAAACTCTTTTATGCATGTTAAATTTTTTTTTGGTGTGTATATATATATATATATATAATTTGCTAATCTATATATAGTAAAAATTAGGCTGAATTTAAAAAAACAAGATTATAGCATTTTCTTAACATAACTTTCATTTGTGGACCCACTTCATACACTATCCTTCCCATTATATATTTAGTTATCCTAATTAATAATATATTAATTTCACTGTCATGTCTGAATATGTTAGAATGTATTAAAGCCAACTTATTATTGAAGAATTTATTCTAAAAATGCAAGTTTTTTTATAACCAAAAATTTTATTATAAAAGTATAAAACTATATTAGATGTATTTATTATAACGTATAAAAATATAACATCAAGAAACAAAATAGAATTCTATAAAATAAATCATAATCATGAAATATGAATAAATTTTTAATTTTTCGACAATCGTATGGGAGATATAGAATATATACTTTTTGATTTATATTCTCATATCGCGCTATTAGTTTCAGGTAAACTTTTTAAAAATTGTTTAACATTTTTAAAGACATTAAAGTAAGAAGTACGTGAAAACGATGGAAAAAAAATTATTAATTATAGATTCTATATTTTATATAGTTATATATTCTCCCACGCGATTATATATTTTGAAATATAATATCACTAATAAGAATGACTCATCAGTGGTACACTTTCAATGTCAAATCAAATTAAGATAATAATATTTTAATTAAAGCAAAAGAAAGAGAAACTATCAAATCATAAATCTTAAATCTACAATCCAAAATTATAATTTTTTTGTTCAATAGCCTACAATTTATACAATGTAAACAGTTAAGTGTATGTGTAATCTAAAAAAATCGTGTAATTTAAAACTTTATTACTGGAAGTAACTTAATTCTATATCCTGAGATAGCAATATAAATTTAAATGCATCTTGCATTTTTTTCTCACTATTAAGGAACGCAGTAATAAAAGTATATCACATAATAAACTAAAGAAAAAAAGTAGTAACAAAAACCAATTGTTACTTCTAAGTAGATAATGTTCTATGAAAGCTATTGTACTTTTTAAAATTAAAGAAAGCAAAGTAGTATTTTACACATTGTGTAAAATAAATATGAAGCTTCAAATCTCTACCATTCTTCTTCCGGTTCTGCTTGTGTAGGAGGTGCATAACCAGTGTCTTCATACGTCTCATCACCATATGCATTCTTGTTCTGCACAGAGAGAAAAATTTATATTTATTTATACCATAGGTTTATGAATAATTTATATTATAGATTTAAAAGCTCTAGTGTGATCAATTCTCTGTTATTTAAAAATGACGTATAATATATATAATTATACTATTAATAATTTTTACTATTCAATGGCAAGATATTAAAAATATAATAGAAATGAATTATCAACATTCGATAAACAAATTTAAATTGCAGTATTACTTACGCCTCTAATATCTTCCCCGCCGAATCTCCTTCCCTTTCCTGGCATGAAAGTTCTGCTCCCGCTCCCGCCACCGGATTCTAACCAGTCAGGTACCGGTTGACCAGCTTGTTTCAAAATTTTCATCAAATCATCAGTGAGAGGCATATCAGTACTTGAATCAAAAAATGAAGTTGCTTTGCCGCGATTTCCAACCCGACCAGTTCGTCCGATTCTATGAACATATTCGTCGATCGTCTTTGGCAAATCGAAGTTAATTACATGCGAGACATTTTTAATATCCAAGCCTCGCGCAGCAACTGCCGTTGCTACTAAAATCAACATTTTTCCTCGTTTAAAATCATATAGAGCTTCTTCTCGTTCTCTTTGTAATCTATCACCATGTATACTGGTTGTTGGAAAATTGCTCTCCGACAAGAAGGCTGCGATAAAGTCCGTATGCCTTTTCTGTTCAACGAATACTAAAGTACCTTCTATATTTCCTAGTTGATGTTGTTTTTCTATCAATTCTTTCAGCAATTTTCGCTTTTCAGACTGACCAGATGCTTGATAAAAGTTCTGTTGTACATCAGCGCAAGCACCACCGACAATCCCAACTGCGAGGAATAAATAATTTCGTAAGAATCGACCCGCGAGTTCTTGTATTTCATTTGGAAATGTAGCGGAAAACATAAGAGTCTGCCTTTCTTCTGCAGGTGCCATTGTTTCGTGATCTATTAACTTTTCAATATCAGGCAAAAAACCCATATCAAGCATTCTATCAGCTTCATCCAATACAAGAAAACGTAAGGAAGAAAGTCTAATCTTGCCTCGTCCCATAAAATCTAACAGTCTACCTGGAGTTGCAACTAGAATATGGCAACCATTAAGCACTCTATTTGATTGATGCATAACCGATGTTCCTCCATAAGCAAGCTCTGCACGTATGATGGAACCTAAAGAAAATTTCTTGACTTGCTGATGAATCTGTGATGTAAGTTCGCGTGTAGGCGATATAATAATTACATGTGGTTCGCAGGAAGTGGATGTTTTAATTAAATCTTTTGGATCTTCTAACAAAGTGTGTAAGATAGGAACTACAAACGCCGCAGTTTTTCCTGAACCTGTTTGCGCGCAAGCCATCAAATCCCGGCCACTCATTATAATCGGAATGGCGTACTTTTGAACAGGAGTAGGTTTTGTATAACCGGATTTTTTGATATTTTCCAATAGGATAGTTCTGAGGCCAGATTGATCGAAGGATTGTATTGGACGTGGTGCATTCTCACCGCTTACTTTTACTTCAATATCATCATATTTATTGAAGTTTATTCCCATTGTTACATCGTTTCCAAATAAGGAATTTTCGTCATCAGGTTGCTCTGGTGGAATATAAATCTCTCTCTTCTTTGGTTCTTCTTTATCATCACCTTCTTTGGATCCAACGTCGTTTCTTCTGCGTCTCCTGTTTTCGCCATCATTATCATCGTCACCTCTGTTTCTACCGTAACCACCTCTTCCACTTCTGTCATTATCACCACCATCTCTGTTTCTGCCATAACCGCCACCTCTTCCACTTTTATTTTCATCTCTATCTCTCCTGAGTCTGTCCTTTCTATCATTCTGATAACTTCCGTTGAAGCCATTATCTTCAGTTTCACCATCATTATCATCCCTATTTCGCCTATTGTTCCTATCCTTATTGCCTTGCCACCTACGATCATTGTCACCTCTGTTATTTCCATAATGCCTATCTTGTCTGTTGTCTCCTTCAAATTTATTATTATCGCCATTATATCTATTATTTTCAGTATTTTCGTTGTAGGTACTATTATAGTTTTCTTCATTTGTTTGTTTACTATTACAAGAGCCTCCTACATTGTAATCTGTGTTATTGTTATTGTACAATATTGCGCCTCGTCCTTTACCACGGCAAGGGGCGCGTCCTTCTTCAAACTATTAAAACAATATCGATATTAATGATTATTTATTGTTTTATTTTTACGATATATACTAAAAAAAAAAGATTTAAATGCACATATCCTTACAGAAGACATATTAACTGGTGCCTGACTAAAATCCAACGTGTCATCGATTCCCCACTGTTCTTCCATTTTTACCTATAGAAAAAAATTGCACATTAAATACACATATAACATATAGTTATATTCAATACAATAATAAATATTTAAATAATAAAATATATAATTAAATAGGAAATTTTTGTATTCGACGATATAAATCATACTATAATAACAAATAATGTTTAAAATTACAAGATGATAAAGTTATCAAATTTAATAAAATAAATTTATATATTTAATGATAAATGTATCATTAAATATATAAATTGAAAAATGATAGATAAAATTGTGAATAAACTGATAGGATTATTGTAACACAATGGGCTAACGAAAAATAATTTTATTCTTCATAGAATGAGGAACATTATGGATATAACCCAAGACATTAAAAATTGGAAATTCTGTTAAAATTCTACTCAATCAACAATTCACAAATATTAACATTATAAAAAATTAAATACAATAAGAAGTCTGTTTTCTGTGCTAATACTTTTGAATTTTTTGGAACTTACTGAGATAAATGTACGTTTGATATTCGTTTAAAGCCAGAGAGTTCTAGAACAGCTTAGTGCAGGAACAGAAAACAGATCGAAGATTAAGATGTAATACAGATCAAGATGTAATACAAAATTTTCTAAATAATTTTTTCCGGAATAACTATTCAATAAAAAATATTCAATAAAAAATATAATTTAGACCCAGTTGCTTTAAGCAACTCAATGTTACTTTAAGCGAGACTTAATTTTAACTCGTTTTAAAGTCGAAAAGAGAGACAGAGTTTTAAGCCTCACTTAAAATCAAATTAATGTTGGTACAATCGGGCCTTCTAAAACCGATTGGTAATAAATAATGTTGGATAGACTACATTAATGCTTGAGATATTGCTTGTTTTTTGCTTAGAAATTAGCATTGAGGAAATGAGAATAGAATAGAAAAAAAATATGGTCAACAAGCAAATAAATTTAAGGGTGATATTTCATTTGTGCGTTTTTGTCCTTCGACATGATGAAATATCACCCTAAGATACAATCACTGTTTATTTAGTTTCTATTTCTGTCTTACCAATGTAGAGAAACTTATCTCGGTTCAACTTTTGTAGTTCTAAGGCCCAGTTCCACAACTCACGATTAACTTTCAACCGAGATAATTCAATTTATTTTCCTCATTTCTTTCCAATTCTAGAATTGAAAACAAGAATAAGTTGAAGTTCAATTAAAAGTAAATCGTGAGTTGTGAAACTGGTGGTAAGAATTAGAAAAAGAATAAGTTAAACCGAGGTTAAAATTAATCTACATTAATAGAAATGTAATCTCAAATATATTTTATTCTAATAATCTAAGATTTATTCTTTTTAGCTAAATTCTTACATCTTTTCTCCATTTCTCTCCACATTGGAGAAAAGACAAGTTTAGCTAAAAAGAACAGATCTATACATATATATTTCATGTAAACAATACAGTTTCTCTTTCTAATAATATACACATATATTTCATATTGGCTGCATTTGGAAAGCCGAAAAAATAACGACGCATTTTATCGTGGTCATGTCGACTCAGCAGTGTTTTATTATCGATTGTCCATGATTACACATTATATGCATCGTAATTATGTATGCGGTGATATATTGTCTTCCGATAATCGAAACCAGTTCTTTGTGAAAAGTAGATGCCGCTTGATAAAAGACACCTTGACTGAGTATAATTCCAACAAAACCTGAGAAAGTCGATACGCGCGTTTTTTTTTTATTGGTGAAATTTTGTTGGCAACGTGTGTATAGAATTTGAAGGACTTTCGATCAACATTCGTTCTTTCGTCAATTATTCTATCGTAAACATTACAATGAAAGAAAATGTATCATATAAGAAAATTGATTTTCAATTAAAAGAAACTTACAAATTTATTTTCGAAATTAGAACGAAGTTATCAGAATATAAAATGATTTAATAAATGATTTTCACGGAAAGTATTGCTGAGTCGACATGGCCGCGATAAAATGCGTCGTTGCTTTTGTCGATACCGGCTGGCTCACGTACCTCTCTGTGACACTCTGTGTCTTGATGTGTCGTCACCTTGTCGGAATTTCTCTATCTTTTTTTTGATATCCCAGAATACCAAACGAGTAGTTTTTAAAGTGGTCAGCAACTGGCGTCGTATGTCGAGATAATCGTAACCCTACACATACCAAAGAAAACCAAGCTATCCGTGACGCTCGAGCGAACTGTGAGATCTGCGCTCAGAGCCCAGATCAGCACCGTGCTGCCTCTGTTGCGCCGTTCCTTGTAGTTTCTCAACGAATCAGGTACTTCGAGGACTGGCGCGCGCGACGCGCGCATGCGTGTTCCTCAGTTCGTCCCCAGCCAGAATCTCTCGAGTCACGCCATTGTGGCGCCGCCGCCGGCCGCCGGCTCGGTTAGACTGAGTCGGCAAAACTGAACCTTATATAGTTTCCATTCTTTTGTTTGTCAATAGGTCTGTTCGCGTTGCTTGTACTTTTTTGTACGCAGCGTCACGCAACGTCTTCACTTTTTCTTTCTTTAACGTCTGTATATATACTTATAAATGAAACATTTTTTCGGGACTTCAAACAATGAGATGGACTTAATATCGACGTATTTCAGAAATAAAACAGATAGTACAAATTTACAAGTAAAAGATGAAAAGAACTATTGAACAAAAAAATCCGAATTTATTTTTAAGTAAACAAATCCTCTCTAGCGAAATAGAAATCTAAATAAATTTTCTAGACTTGCCTATATTATTTATACCGGGTATCTCAAAACTCACGTCTGTCCTTTCAATCCTCTACTCGTGTTCATATCATATATCATTGATCATGTTTAAAACGTGATCTTTTTGTTGACATTACTGTAATATCACAAAAACTTTTTAAAAACGCTCAGATCCAAAAAGATTCGAACACGATTAGGTCTTAGAATATTGAAGAATTCATTCTTAAAAAGACGTGGACTCTCTCTCTCTCTCTCTCTCTCTGCGCGCGCGCGCGTGTGTGTGTATGTGTGCGTGTGCGTGCGCGTGTGTGCGTGCGTGCAATATGCACAATAGTATAATAATCTATAGATAACAATTTTATTAAAAAATTGAAGACAAAGTTTATAAATTAATCCCACGTACACAGTTAGATTATTATATCGGACACTCAAAACAATCATATTCGTGCAAAATTAAAATAATTAATAAAAATATTGTCTTCAATCTTTTAATAAAATTGTTATCTGTAGATTATTATAGATACTATTCTTTATATATACAGGTTATATCGTTCTAAGATACATAAAGAAAAAATAAATACGTTTTTATTATATAATTGAAATCTCGATTTCAAAATCTTTCAATCCGTTATTGATGAGATAATCCAAGATATTCCCAATTGATGATCCTCGGTTGCTATTTTTTATGTATTACTTGGCACATGTCTCTTAATAGATTTTATTTATTCTTTAAGAATCTACTATTATTTCAATAATTTATCATGAGATCAATCGAAATTGCATTAGACAATAAATAAATTTATATTGTAATAAATAAAAGAATGTTCTTGTTCGATTAAATGAAATGTATTTGTATTCGTTAGTTTCCAAATTCTGTAAGATTAAGATTTCTTGTGAGATCGAAATTTTGATCTTGAGATTGAGATTTTATTTTAAAACAAACAATTGAACGAACTATTGAATGAAAACGATTGAACCGAAATTTAAAAAAACTCAGTCTTATTTACTATTATTATATATATAATAATATTATGTTTAATATATGAAATAATATTACGTTTTTGTTTAGTTGTCTAAATGTCTACGTATAAATCAACATATTTAGGACCAGTTCATGAGCTCAACTTGTTTCTTATCTCTTTCCAAATTGGAAAGAGACATTGAATAAAAACCTCGGTTAAGAGTTATATTCACAAGTTATATTCATCGTAAGTGTGGAACTGGGTCTTAGATCCATATACACCATCGATATTATTTTATTTACAAATGGGAAAGATTTCTTCTTTATACATAAATATTTACATTTATTCCTTATAAATGAATTAAATAATTGAATGAAGTTGCTAATATTTCATTATTATATAAATTATTACCTTATTAATTGTACAAAACGTTATTGATTTGTAGCAGCGGTAATTAAGGTCGTATTTATTTTTTAAGGCGATAAATAATACATTTATGGCAATACGTCGAGTTAATTTCTCGAATAAAATCAAATAAAAATCTATCAATAAAATGATAAAATAAAATTTTATTATTACTCGACGATTCCAACTAATTTTTCAACTATTTTTGAATGTTACAGAGTTATAGAGACATACAACAAAATAATATTATAAAATATTATGCAAAATGATATTATGAAATTATAAAATAACAAAATGATTTATTCACATTTTACTTTAAAAATTAATAATGCTAAAAACTTATATTTTGTATTTTCGACTTTGATATCGCTTAGAAAGTTTTGTCTCTTATAAATTTGGATGAGATGTTTGTCGGCTTATAAAAATGTATTACCCCAACTTCGACAGTGAAATATAGCGAAAGGTAATAGCGTCTGGTTTATGTCAGCAGTCAGTATTGTAAAGGACACAAATGAAATCATGTGGCACTATATAGTGGAGAAAAAAAACAGGACGTTTTCTTCGCTAAGAGATTTTGTGTTTACGCGGCGGTTGAAAGATATATCTAATATTACTTTAGTCTTCATGAGTGTTTACATAACACGTTCGCGACGAACATTTTCTGAATTCCTTAATAAAAAAAGAGGCGGCAAAAAAATAAATAATAAAGAGATGTGATTTTAACTAATAATTTAATTGTTTTTTTCAATACAATATATCGACAACGTTAATATTATTATTATTAATTTATAATTAATTAATTTATCAATAAATTAATATAAACATACAAAAAAGAACAATATAAATTTCTAAAATTGGAAAAAATAAATTACTTATAAGTAATGAAACAATAATTATATATAATTATGTACAATTATTACTTGTAATTATTCATTACATATTATTATTCTTAACATTTATTTATTTAGTTTTTCTAATTTTACAAGTTTATACTTTATATCTTTATGTCTATTATCTTGTTTGTACAAAACATCAAACATACAACATCATATATAACACGATATATATTATTGGAAAACATTAATTATGCGGAGATATCTATAATATATCATAATTCAGTACATATTATTTTAATGTACACCAAATCAGGCCTGTGCAAATATTTTTTGTCATTATTGTTTTAACTTTGCGCTGAGGTATAAAAAGTTCGCACATACGCAACTGACACTAATCTGTAAACGCTGAGTCACTCCGTATCGCATCGAGTTTCGTATTATTCTCAAAGCACCTTTGTTCATGACACGAATATAAACGCGATAAAAGATCAAATCGGCAATATGGAAAACTATCTATGTTATATATTTAAAACGTGTTTTTAGAGTGCACGTAAATACATGATACAAATCTAGAGTCCAATGTTCATATGTCTGTATAAAATCAATTGTGTGAATAATTTGTAATTATTGCAACTATTTAATTTTTTTTTCGTTTGTTACATTATTTCTTTAATATATTTTAATGAATTTCTCATGTTCACTTTTCAACAGTGATTTTAACTCGCACTTTTTACGAAAAAGAAACATGATAGGCAGAAATATATTTGAAATATCTGAAAAACTTTGTTAGATGATATAGTGACGTTATTTATATTTAAATTATATATAAGCACACAATAGATATATTTTTTTATATTGACTATATATTGGCATATATTAAATTTAACGTTGCATGTGTTGATGAAATCACAGTGACACCGATTTCTTACATTTCCATACAATGGCAGTCAAACTTATAAGAGGCGCTTCATCATTTTTCCTTCCTGTGGCAATGCCCCTATGTCAGTGAAAGCTCATGAATTGTTATTCTTAAACGAGTACTACTTCTTATTACATGGAAAGAACAATTTTACTGAAAGAAGTATTTAAAAACTTTGCTAGATCTGAAAATAATTTTGTTGGATCATTAAAATAATTACAAATAATTAATTAAAAATCTCAAACATAATGAGTAAAAAGTTTTGAGTTTTGAGTACTCTAGGAACTAGCTTGAGTGTCCTATATAATTATTTTAATAAATATTAATTTTTCACACTTCACAGCAGAACCTTTCCATTTACACATATATACAACAATTCTTTATGTTCGATAATTAATTTACACGTAATTCGCTTTAATAGTTCTGCACATCTCCTGACCTCTCTTACTCTAAATCAGTTTTATAACTTTATCATTGATAGATCGCAATATCAATGTTGGTAATCCTCATTTGAGCTCTGCCTTGATAATCATTTTGAAAGCGTTGTGTTCTTCGATGTGGATAATGAACGAAAAAAATTGGATAATCGCAACGCGGTGCGAGCTGCATCATCGATACGAACAAACTGCGATATTCCCATTCGTATTCCCGACGTTATCAGAGTTACACCGTCATTCGCCACGAGGATGTATACGTAAGCGTGTATGCGAGTGATACGCACAGCCGCCCACACAACGCACGCGTGAAATACTTCAGTGTAGATGTCTCGGTGCAAGGAAAGGAAAGAAAGAGGAAGAAGAGAAACGTGTGTATATCTTTCGTCGCTGTGCGGAACGATAGGGGCCCAGTTTCCAGTAACGTGCCGTCCGCCCGAAGTTTCACGACACGCTCGCGCGACGTCCCGACGTCGTGTCGGGGAAACGCAGTCTCCAATTATATTATTATCGTCTTCGTCACCACCGCGCGCGACGTCCTTGCGGTTAGAAAAATGTTCGGATGGTAGAGTAGTGGTGCGACACATGACTTGTTTCGCGCATATTCCTCCCTATAGCTACCTATATCGGTATTCAATAAACCGGAAATTATAAATTTTATTTCTAACAATAAACTTTTATTTCCAATCTATTTGATTTAATTTGCGATATCTAATTATCACTCGATCGCGTGGTACGCGTTAACACATGCAAATGAAGGTTTTGCATCACAAACGGAAACAAAGTACATGATAAAAGCTTCATTCGATAGTAATTAAACACAGCTGATTGATCTTTTTTTTCCGAGAAAATTTCGAGGACTCATTGGTCACTGCATTCTCGTCATTGGTCATTTTTGACTCGCTCACCAAATGCTGTCGAAAACAGCTGTATCCT